>Ga0310810_10008518_pt1 | contig 11803 bp, 7 predicted proteins | sample NCmetagenome_FD_207641 | JGI IMG/M metagenome (GOLD analysis project Ga0310810, IMG submission 207641) | Soil microbial communities from experimental microcosm in Duke University, North Carolina, United States - NC | ecosystem: Engineered > Artificial ecosystem > Soil microcosm > Unclassified ...
CCAATTCACGTCTCGTGTCAGCACCGCGGCAAGAACATCGGACGTGTCCTCGCCGTAAAACAGCCGGCGCCCGGTGAGCATCTCGTAGAGAACCACGCCAAAGGCCCAGATGTCGGCACGCTTGTCGGCGGTCTTGCCCTTTGCCTGTTCCGGCGCCATGTACGCCGCGGTCCCGAGAATCAGGCCGTGCTGTGTGGCGCGCGCCGTCAGCGTCGGCGAATTCGCGACCGCCGCGCCGCTGAGATCCTCGGTGCCCTCCGGGGCCAGGACCTTGGCGAGGCCAAAGTCCAGGACTTTCACCGCGCCGTCCGGCCGCACCTTGACGTTGGCAGGCTTCAGATCACGATGAATGATGCCCAGCTCGTGCGCCGCCTCGAGCGCATCCGCGATCTGCCGCGCAATCGCGATTGCGTCGGCGACCGGCACGGGTCCGCGGCGGATCACGGCGGCCAGGTCGTCTCCAGCGACGAGCTCGATGACCAAGGCGCGCACCGCGCCGGACTCCTCGAGGCCGTAGATCGCGGCGATGTTGGCATGATTGAGACGCGCCAGCGTCTGCGCTTCGCGGGTGAACCGCGCCAGCCGATCGGGATCGGAGGTGAAGATCTCCGGCAGGGTTTTGATGGCGACGTCGCGATTCAGCTTGCCGTCGCGCGCGCGATAGACCTCGCCCATTCCGCCGGCACCCAGCGGGGCGAGGATCTCGTAGACACCAACTCGAGTGCCGGGCGCGAGAGGCATGCGGGAGCGCGGGCAATGATATCGTAACGACGCTCAATCAAGGACAGCCACCCAAAGAGCCAACAGGAGAAAGGTGTTCTTCAGTGTCCGTGTGAGGCCGCTGTCGATCCGTCTTCAACTGTGGCTCAACACGAGTGACCTTCGACAGGACGGCTTCGAGCACCGGCGTCATCCATCGGAGCTGTCGGGCCCGAATCACCAGGTTCCAGGCCGCCTCGAATTTCTTCCAACCGGCCGCGTAGCCGAAATGTTTCACCTGATGCTTTAACGACTCGTGGCTGCTGGCGGCGCGTGCAATCGATGACCACCGGTAGAACTCGCGATACGCCCACACATAGCCGGCTTCGATCGTCGCCGCGGTCATACGCGACGGCTTGTAGACAACATGTCGTGTGTCGTACAGGTCCCAGTTGCGGGTCGTCATCCGCCCCTGCTGCTCCATCTGCGCGTACAGTCTGGTCCCTGGATACGGCGTTTGAATGTGAAACGTCGCGGTGGTCATCCCTGATTCCACCGCCCACTCCACCGTCCGACGGAACACGTCCTCGTCATCGTCGTCCATTCCGAAGACAAAACTGCCGTTGATCATCACGCCGAGGTCGTTGAGCCGCTTCGTGACGGCCCGGTAGTCGCGCCCCAGGTTCTGACGTTTGTTGCTGCGCGCGAGGTTGGTCGGCGTCAGCGTTTCAAAGCCGACAAAAAGACTTCGCAGGCCCGCGTCGGCCGCGCGTTCGATCGCGCTGCCCCTCAGAATCGAGTCGACCGTGGCCGCGCCCTGGAACAGCCGGTTCATGCCCTTCATTCCGTCGAACAGGGCGGTGGCAAAACGCGGGTTGCCAAGAAGGTGGTCGTCGAGGAAGTACAGGTGACGGCCGGGCAAGCGATCGATCTCGGAAAGCGCATCGTCCACGCGCTGCGTGTAGAACGAGCGACCGCCCGCGAAGAAGGCATCCTTGTAACAGAAGTCGCAATGCTGCGGGCAGCCCCGTGTTACCACGATCGAGTTAGGCACGAGATAGTTGCGGCGGCGAATCAGGTCGCGTCGAACCGGAGGGAGACCGTCGAGCGTCCGGCCATCCGTCGAGTCGTAACGGCGAACTGCTCTGCCGGCGCGAAAGTCTGCGAGGAAGCGGGGAAAGGTCTGTTCCCCCGGCCCGAGGAAGATCGCGTCGGCGTGCGGGGCCGCTTCGGCCGGGAGGGCGGTGACGTGCAGTCCGCCAAGCGCGACACACGATCCGCGCGATCGATAGGAGTCCGCAATGCGGTACGCGCGATAGGCGTTGGTGATGTATACCTGAATGACGACCAGGTCCGGTGCGTCGTCGACACGCAAAGGCTCAACGTGCTCGTCCTCGATGACCGCGAGGTCATCCGGATTGAGGTATGCCGCAAGCGTGGCCAGACCGAGCGGCGGGAACAGCGAGTATTTGACCGGACGCCAGAACGGGCTCGTCGCTTCGGTCAACGCGGGCAGGATGAATTTGACGCGGAGCGGCCGGGCAGGCGCCAGCATTTACTTTGCATTGTAAAGTAATTGATATTGACATGCAAATGAAGCCTTGCCACATTGTTGGACTCGACGGTTGGCGAACCGCTGCTACTCGTAGTGCAACGCTTTGACCGGATCGAGGCTCGCAGCTCGAGCGGCCGGATACAAACCAAAGACGAGCCCGATGGTGACCGAGACGAAGAAGGCCAGGACAATGGATGTGGTCGTGACGATCGTGGACCAGCCGGCGAGATAGCCGATGGCCCGCGACAACGCCACCCCGACGATCACACCGGCGACACCGCCGGCCAGCGAGATGATCGTGGTTTCGATCAGGAACTGCCGGATGACGTCGCGCCGCTTCGCTCCAATCGCCCGGCGGATGCCAATCTCCTTCGTGCGTTCCATGACGCTCGCCAGCATGATGTTCATGATCCCGATGCCGCCGACGAGCAGGGAAATCGATGCGATCGCGACCATGACCATTTCGAAGACGCGCTGCGTGCGCCGCTGCTCGGCCAGCAGTTCCGCCGGGGACACGATGGTGAAATCGCCCGCCTGCCGGTGCGAAACATTGAGCAACCCACGCAGGAGCGAGGCGGCAGCCGGAATGTCTGAGCCCGGCCGCATCTGAAGATAGATGCCGTCGATCTCGTCCTTCTGCTGAGACTGCCCGTCCTCCAGCCTGAAAATCGCCGAGTACAACGGGACGTACATCAGGTTGTTTCGATCCTGCGCCGGCAGGCCGGCGACGTCCGACTGCACCGTGAGCTGCGGGCCGGCGACACCAATCACCTGGAACCACTGCTCGTTGACCTTGACGAAACGTCCGATCGGATCGTCAGCGCCAAAGAGCGAGGCGGCAGCCGCTTCCCCCAGCACGGTGACGGGTGCGGCGCCGGCGGTTTCACGCTCGTCGAAGAACCGCCCGGAAACCAGCGCCAGGTTCGCGATGGTCACGTAGTCGGGGCTTATGCCGTAGACCATCGGCGGATCCGACTGCGGGCGAGGCAGGAGCTTGGATGGCGTGAAGCGCTTGCGCGCGGTTGCGGCCGAAATGCCTTCGACGTTCGCCTGGATGACCCGGTAGTCCTTGAAATTCAGGCCAGCCGACAGCTTCCGAATCTTCTGCAGCGCCTGTGAATCCGGTGCTTCACGCGCCTCAACGATCAGGTTGCGAACGCCAAGTTGTTCGATGAACGCCATCACTTCCTGCTGCGCACCCGCGCCAATCGAAAGCATGGCGACGACGGCGGCGACGCCAAAGATCATCCCGAGCATCGTCAGCAGCGATCGCAGCTTGTGCGCCCGGAGATTGTCCAGGCCCATCCGGAAGTCGGGCAGGAAATCGGTGTTGGCGGGCGAGAGAAGGAGTCGGCCGACGTTCAACGCGTGCCTCCACTCGCCGGAAGCGTGGGCGCGCTCGCCGATCCGGAACTCGCCGCGCGCGCCGTGGGATCGACGAGCGCGATTTCGGTGCCCTCGTTCAGTCCGGAAATCACGACCCGGCTTTCGGTTCTCTGCTCTACCTTGACATCACGTTGCTCGAAGCGGTCGCCGGCCCTGACGAACACGAAGTTCTTGCCGTTCTTGTCGAAGACCGCCTGGCGCGGAACATGGAGCGCGTCAGGCATGTCTTTGCCGGCCAGCGTCACCCTGACCGAGCCGCCAGCTTTGAGCCGCGGATCAGGATTGTCGAACTGCAGCGTGACATCGAAGAGGCGCGTCACGCTCGCCGACTCGAAAAAGCTCGCACGATTGGCGAGTCCTGACAGTTGCCCGATCCGCGCGCTGAACGTCTCGCCTGGCAACGCATCGATTTCGACGACCCCGGTCTGCCCGTCCACGAGGTTCGGCCGATCGCCTTCATCGATCTTCGCGCGCACTTCCATTCGGCCGGATTCGATGACGTCGGCGACCGGCCGTCCGGGCCAGATCTGATCGCCCGCGCGGTACTCCGGCAGCACCATCCCCCAGAAGATCATGCCGCCCGACGCGTCACGGTTTTCCTTCAGCGAGATGACGCCGTCGAAGGGGGCGCGCATGACCAGGCTGTCGATCACCTGCTGAGCGCGCTGCATCGAGAACTGCGCCTTGTTTCGTTTCTCGAGCGAGACCGCCAGGGACGCCTGGTTTGTTGCCGTGTGCGATTTTACGTCCTCGAGCAGCTGCGCCAGCCGGCGGCGAGCTTCCTCGAGCGACAGCATGTTCTTCTGTGCTTCGAGCGCGCCGATGAACTCGTTGGCGGCGGTGTCGAGCTCGCTGCGTCGAACATCGAACCGCGCCGTCAACAGCGCCACCTCGTCCTGCGAGGCCTGGACGGCAGCATCCGCCCTCATTTTCACGATCGTCTGCTCCGCCTCGTCCAGTTCTGACTTCGCCTGCTCGAGCGCGTACTGCTGATCGGCCGGATCGAACTCGACGACGACCTCGCCCGCCTTGATCGGCATGCCGGTCTGGACGAGCGTCACGATGCGCAGCATGCCGCCGACCGGCGGCGTCACCATGGTGACGGTTCGTCCCGCGCGTAGCTCGCCAGTCGCATGAACGGTGAGCTTCAACGGGCCCTTGATGACGCGGGCGGTGGGAACCGCATCGCGGCGAGCAGGCAGGCCGGGGACGGCGACCGCAGCGGCGGCAACCGCGGCCACAATCCCAACCACCACCAACGGCAGCAGGACGCGACGACTCACTGGTTCCTCCGGATCAGCTCTGGCGGCGGCCGTCGGGTGGCAATTTGATCGCCCGGCGCCACGCCGGCGTCGATGATCGCCTGCTCCTTGCCGCGCTTTCGAATCGTCACCGGTGTCTCGACAAACGTTGAGCCAGCCAACTTGTAGACGACCGGTGCGCCATCCCGCTGAAAAATGGTTTCGGCCGGCGCGAGGACGACGTCTGGCACGCGCTGCGTGGCGATGCGAGCCACGGCAGTCATGCCGGGCCGCATCCGAGCGTCGACGGCGACAAACACCAGGTTCAGATCGAAGTTCTTGGCCGGCGGCCACCCGGACGAGAAGTCGACGCGCGCCAGCACCGAGATGCTGTCGAGCCGTGCGTTGAATTCCGTGCCGGGAATGGCTTCGATCCGCACCGTGGCTTCCTGCTGCGGCTGCAGCCGTCCTCGGTCCGATTCGTCGAGCCGCGCCTCGAGATGCACCGACGACAGATCGGGAAGTTCAACGATTGCCGCTCCGGGCCACGCGCGATCGCCAGTCTGGAAATCCTGCTGGCCGCCGAACATCGAACCGGATCGGAAGTTGGGCAGCACGTTAACCATTCCATCCGAGGGAGCGCGAAGCTCCAGGTTCTTCAGTCCCTGTTCGGCCCGGCGCAAATCGAATAACGCCTTTTCCCGCTTGTGACGCTTCGCCGACACGTCCGCTTCGGCCGACGCCTGATCCGATTTGACCTTCTCCTTCAACTCGCGCTCGCGTTGCTGCGCATCGATGACCGCCAGCTTCGCCTGCTCGATGTCGAGACGCGACACCGTGTCCCCTTTTGAGGCGTCGAGCTTCGCACGCTCGATGTCGTATCCGGCCTTCACCAGCGCCGTCGCGTTCTGCTCTTGCGCGATCCGCGTCTGCGCCTGCGCCTGCTCGATCTCAGCGTCGGCCTGCTTCACCTCGGACTGCTTCTCCTGGATGGTCCGCTCGAGCGTCGACGGATCGAACTGGACGATGACGTCTCCGGGCTTCACCATCGTCCCGCTTTTCGCGAGCTTCAGAATCTGCAGTTCGCCCGACTGCATGGGCGAGGCAAGAACGATTGACTTCAGCGGTTTGATCTCGCCGCGAATCTCCAGCGTGTCGACGAACTCGCCGCGCGTCACGCGTGAGGTCGGAAGGTCAGGCACGCCGCCGCGACGCGTCGCCGCGAGGGCGCCGGCGGCCGCGAGCGCCACGACCGCGAAGGCCGCGACCGCGTTACGAGGACGGGCGAAGAACTTACGCATGGTGAACGACTACCTTGTGCGCCCGCTCGATCCGGAAATATTGCGCGCCACGACCGCGCCCACGTCGAGCCCCGATCCGATCATGGCTTCGTGAGCATTGACGGCGGCGATGGTGACCACGCGATCTTCGAAACCGCTGCCCCGCTGGACGCGCACGCTCGTGCGATCGCCGTTCCGCTGGATCGCGTCGCGCGGAATGACAACGGCGGCGGCAGTTCGAGCCAGCGTCACGTCGAGGGACGCCGACAGGTCCGGCATCAAATTGGGATGGGCACCGTTCACATCAACGAGGACGATGAAGTTACGGACTTTCGCCGACAGAACGGACGTGACACCCAGCGGTGAAATCTGCGCCACTCGTCCGTCAAAAAACAGCGTCGGATATGCGTCCAGTCCGACTCGGACCGATTGCCCCACCTGAAGCTCGTTGACGTCGGCCTGATTGACCCTGGCGCGCACGCGCATCGAGTTGGGATTGACGATGTCGACGATGGGGACGCCGGCGCGGACCTCCTCGCCTTCCTGGATGTCGGCCATGTTGTTGCCCTTCCAGGTGGTCTTCACCACGGCCATGCCGCCAATCGGCGCGTGGATCGACATGCGGTCGGCGTTGGTGGCCGCTTGTCGTTCGGCATTGGCCGAACGCTCCCGGCGGATTTTGAGAATGCGGATATCGGCCTCGGCCGCGCGGCGTTTGAGTTCGTACGTCGCCTTGAGCTGCGTCAGCGTGGTCTCAGCCTGCTCGAGGGCGAGCTTGTTCTTCTCGACGTTGATCTTCGGCAACAGCTCGTTCTTGCCCATTTCGAGCTGCGCCCGGCCGATCGCGCTTTCGGCAAGCGTTAGCTCGCTGTCGTCGTGCGCCCGCGCCGCGCGTTCCTGTGCTTCCCGTTTCGCAATCTGCTGATCGAGGTCCTGCAGTTCCGCCCGTCGATCGAGCGAGTTCTTGATCTGGTCCTGCCGATCGAACTCGACCACGAGGTCGCCGGGAGACACGGTGCTGCCAGGACGAACCATGCGAGTGATGACCAGCGAGTTGGAGTTCGGGCCGGCCAGGCGCGGCGCCGCGATCGTCGTCGACTGCACGGCTTCCACGGTTCCGCTGAGACGCACCGAACGGACGAAATCCCGACGACCCACCGTGAACGTCTGTTCACGGTGACCTGTGGCCGGCTGACTGTCGGACGATTGTCCGGCCCGGAGCAATGCAACCGCCGCGGCGAGTACTACAGCGATTCCCAGTACCGTGAACGTGCGAAGCAGTCTGGACCGAGACTTCACAAAATATCCCCGTTATCAGACGACACGGCTGACCTCAAGGTTGGTGGGATCGCCTAGGCTTACTGGCGCGCGTGTTCGCCGCCGTCATACTCGGTTTTGAGCGCGTCTAGATTAGACACGGAAAATCGGAAAACCGCTTCCCTTCAGGAAATTACGTCGATCCCGCCCCGGCATTATATCCGGCCCCCCGCACCGCTTGAGGTCGGGGCCGCCTCTGCCTTGCCGGGCCTCCCGGCGCGCATCTTGAAACGTCGACCTCCTCAGGAGCGGCCAGCACAGCCGTTTTGTGATGATGCGCTACGCAGGAGCGATTCGCGGATCGGTCATTCTCGGCGCAAATGCCGCGTTCCTGACGGCCGCGCTGGCACTCGCCTCCTGTGGCTCGTCTGGAAACACCGTGACTTCTCCTTCCACATTGTCGAAGTGCGCGGTAACAGTCGACGCGCCAGGTACCCCCGTCCCGGCGTCAGGAGGATCAGGGTCGATCGACGTTCGAACCGAGCGGGAGTGTCAGTGGACCGCTCAGCCTGAGGTGGGCTGGGTCAGCATTACCGCGGGATCGACGGGGCAAGGACCTGGAACCGTTCAGTTCGCCGTCGGCGCAAATGGAGATCCGGCCGCCCGCACGGGCGCCGTGATGGTGAACGGTCAGCGAGCGCAGTTCACCCAGGCGGCAGGCGAGTGCAAGTTCGAGTTGTCCAGCAGCGCGACATCGTTGCCGCAAACCGGCGGAAGCGGAACCGTCGACGTACGCGCATCGAGCGCGCTGTGCACGTGGACGGCAACGTCGGACACAAGCTGGATTTCGGTCACGTCGAACGCCACCGGCAAGGGCTCGGCACCTGTGGCATTCACCGTGGCATCGACAACGGGACCACCCCGGACGGGCACGCTGACCATCGCCGGGATCCATTTCACCGTCACGCAATCAGAAGGTTGTGCCTACACGGTTTCGCCGACGACAATCGCGGCCGGTACGGGCGGAGGCCCCTTCGCGGTGACCGTGACGACGAGTGCCGCGTGCCCATGGACGGCGGCAAGTAATCAACCGTGGATCGCGATCGCGTCCGATGCGAACGGCAGCGGTGGAGGAACGATCTCATTCAACGTCGCGGCGGCAACCGGACCGCCGCGTTCCGGCACGCTGACGGTCGCGGGACAGACGGTGACCGTCACGCAAGGCGATGCGTGCACCTTCGCGATATCGCCGGAATCACAGTCTGTCGCGCCGGCTGGAGGGACCGGCGCCGTCGCTGTTGCCGCTCCAGCCGGCTGCGCCTGGAGCGCGAGCAGCAACGCGCCGTGGATCTCGATCACTGCCGGTGGCAACGGGAGTGGTAACGGAACGGTCAATTTTACGGTCGCGTCAACGAACGGCCCGGGCCGATCGGGCACGCTCGCGATTGCAGGCCGCACGTTCACGGTAAACCAGGGTCAGGGATGCGCGTTTTCACTGTCGGCGACCTCGGCGACGTCGCCGGCTGCCGGCGGAACGGGAAGTTTCGACGTCCGAACCGCGGAGGGATGCGGGTGGTCCGCCGCGAGCAACGCCAGCTGGCTGACCGTGACGGCAGGCGCGACCGGCACAGGAAATGGAACCGTCCGCTATGGCGCGGCGGCGAACACCGGTCCGCAGCGCTCGGGAACACTGACGGCTGGCGGTCAGACTTTCACGGTGACGCAAAGCGGGGGCTGCAGTTTCTCGCTCTCGTCATCGGGGCAAACCATTCCGGCCGCCGGAGGAACCGGGTCCTTCGCCGTGAATACGGCGCAGTCCTGCGGGTGGACGGCCACCGTCAGCGCGGGATGGATCAGCATTACGTCGGGCGCGAGCGGCAATGGTCCTGGCACCGTGCAGTTCGCAGCCGGGACGAATGCGTCAACAGCACGCACCGGAACGATCACGGTCGGCGGCCAGACATTTACGATCACGCAGGAGAGTGGCTGCAGCGCAGCCGTCGCGCCTGACACCATCCCGGTTCCCGCTACCGGCGGGTCGCAGAATGTCGCCATCACCACGCCCGCCGAGTGCGCGTGGACGGCCGTCAGCACTGCCGCATGGATCTCGATCCCCCCAAACAACGCGAGCGGCACCGGTAACGCGACCGTGCGCCTCGACATCCAGCCCAACACGGACGTTGCGAGGAGCGGCACGGCCACGATCGCCGGACACGTCGTGACGATCAACCAGGATAGCGGCTGTCAGATTTCGCTGAACCCGCCATCACAGGTTGCGGCGGTGGGCAGCGGATCGGGCTCGGTCGCAGTCACCGCCGGGGCAGGGTGTGCATGGACTGCCGTCAGCGGCGCCGCATGGATCGCCGTCACCGCGGGCGCCAGCGGTTCTGGCAACGGCACCGTGCAGTTCACGTTCGAAGCGAACACGACGGGCGTGCCGCGCAGCGGCACGATCACGATTGGCGGGCAACAGTTCACGATCACTCAGGCCGGGACTTAGACGGGAGGTTCTACTAGGTTCTGCATGGTTCCACAGGGTTCTACAAGGTTCCTTCAGGTTCGTCGTGGCGTGATCCGTTGACCATCGCACAGAACCGCGGAACCCGGAACGAACCCAGCAGAACCTTGTAGAACCCAGTAGAACCTAGGAGAACCCATCTTTCATTGGCGCATGCTCGGCAGCGGCGGATTTCGTTCGATCCCGAATTTATGCTGGTGCCACATCGGATAGGGCTCCGGTAGCGCGCTGACCTCGTCCAGGGCGAGCATCTCCTCGGCAGAGAGACGCCAGCCTGCGGCGGCAAGATTGTCCTTCAGCTGCGCCTCGTCTCTCGCGCCGATGATGACCGTATCCACGCCCGGCTTGTTCATGACCCAGTTCAGGGCGACTTGTGCCGGCGTGACGCCACGCGCTTTGGCGATGTCGTCCAGCTTGTCCACGATCCGATAGAGGCGATCGAAATCGACGGTGCCCGGAACGTCGAGCTCGTTGAGACGGCTGACCGACGGCCGCGGAGCGCCGCGACGGAACTTGCCGGAAAGCAGACCGGCGTGAAGCGGACTCCACGCCATCAGGCCAACCGATTGATCGAGCCCCAGGGGAACGATCTCGTGTTCGACGTCGCGGGCGATCAGGTTGTAGTTCACCTGCTGGCAGACGTAGCGGACGAAGCCGCAGCGATCCGACACCGCAAGCGCTTTCATGACCTGCCAGGCCGAATTGTTGGAGCACCCGACGTAGCGCACCTTTCCCTGTCGCACGAGATCGTCGTAGGCCCGCATCGTTTCCTCGAGCGATACGAAGCTGTCCGGTTCGTGGCTGATATACAGGTCGATGTAGTCGGTGCGCAGCCGACGCAGGCTCGCCTCGCACGCGGCGATCAGGTATTTGCGGGACAGGCCGACTTCGTGCGGGCCCGTCGTGCCCAGGCGCATGAACGACTTCGTGACGAGCACGAACTCCTCGCGGCGTCCCTGGAGGGCCTCGCCCAGGATCTCTTCCGCGCCCCCGTGGGAGTACACATCAGCCGTGTCGATCACGGTGACGCCGGCATCGCGGCAGACATCGAGGATACGAACTGTTTCCTGGACGCCAAGGTTGCCCATCTTCGCGAATCGCTCCCGGCCACCAATCGTCATCGTCCCGAAGCTGAGCACCGACATGCTCAACCCCGAATTGCCAAACTGCCGCTGTTCCATGAGCACTCTCTCCTCTAAGAACTCTAATCCCTAATCGCTAATCACTGATCCTGAATCTCTGATCCTCGAATCTCTAATCCTCGAATCTCTAATCGTGAATGAATCCCTGATCCCGAATCGCTGAATCGCTGAATCGCTGAATCGCCGAATCGCTGAATCGCTGAATCGCTGAATCGCTGAATCGCCGAATACGAGAATCGCCGAATCGTTTTGAGGCGGTGCTTCCGCGCCACAGCGCAGTCACGGATTCGACGATTCCGGATTCCAAGATTCAAGGATCAGCGATGCAAGGATCAGCGATGCAAGGATAAGTGATGCAAGGATAAGTGATGCGAGGATGAGGGATTCGGGATCAGTGATCAGTGATGAGGGATTCAGGAACGGATTATTCAGCCCGGAGGGCTTCGACCGGGCTGACTCTCGAGGCGCGGCGCGCAGGCACGTAGCTCGCGACCAGCGCCGAGAGGCCAAGCACGCCGGCGGCCGCGACCAGCGTTGCCGGGTCCCAGGAGTGAACGCCGAACAGCAAGTTCCCCATGAGCGCGGCGGTTGCAATCGCACACACGAGACCGAACGAAACTCCCAGGACCGTGAGCCACGCCGCTTCACGGAGCACGAGGCGATGAATCGCGCCGCGCTGAGCACCGAGCGCCACGCGGACGCCGATCTCGCGGGTACGCTGGCTC
>Ga0310810_10008519_pt1 | contig 11803 bp, 12 predicted proteins | sample NCmetagenome_FD_207641 | JGI IMG/M metagenome (GOLD analysis project Ga0310810, IMG submission 207641) | Soil microbial communities from experimental microcosm in Duke University, North Carolina, United States - NC | ecosystem: Engineered > Artificial ecosystem > Soil microcosm > Unclassified ...
GTGCTCATCAATTTCTGGGCATCCTGGTGCAAGCCCTGTCGGAGTGAGATGCCCCTGATCATCGCGGCATACCATGCTCACCAGCAGGCGGGCCTGGCAGTACTGGCGATCGATCTCACCGACCAGGAGGCTTCCAGAAAGGAGGTCCGGAAATTTGGGACTGAGTTTCAGATACCCTTTCCGGTGCTGCTCGACGAGAAAGGCAAGGCGCGCAGGCTCTATGCGCTCCGCGGCGTTCCTACCTCGATATTCGTAGGAGCCGACGGTATCGTCCGCGGAGTCAACCCGGGGCCGGTCAACGAGGCAGGACTGCAGCATGGCCTCTCGGAGATTCTCCCCGTCCCCTGAGGGAGCATGTTTGCGCCTCGGGCAGACGGTATCATGGATCACAAACTTTCCTGGACAAGGCGTTCGCCTGTGTGCTCACCTCGCCGATTAGAACTCAACCGTTCGACCTGCCCAACGCACAGGGCCCTCGCTGAGAGGGCCCGTAAGTCTGTGTGGCGTCAGAGGCGCCGATCGGAATCGAACCGATGAATGGAGGTTTTGCAGACCTCTGCCTTACCACTTGGCTACGGCGCCTGGAGGGACAGCAAACGTAATGTGGGACAACAGCTTCCGCAATCCTGGCGACCCGGTTGGTAGGCATGGACTTAGGCGCGGAGGCAAAACCCCAGGCAAGGGATCAACGGACCCGCTTGACCACCCGCCATGAGCCCGCCGTAAGCGCCACGATGCGACCGATCGAGTCCGCCGCGAACCCGATGCGCCCGCGGCCATCGGCCCGCACGAAGTACAGCGGGCTCACCTCCACCCACCGGTCGTCCCACACGCTGGTTGTGCCGTCGCCGTTCCGACGGGTCTCGGGTAGCTCGTTAGCATCGTGCTGCCGTTTACCACGAAGGCACGAAGGCCACGAAGGACTCCGCAACCGAATGCCGGGCAGACCTGGAGTCCTTCGTGGCCTTCGTGCCTTCGTGGTGAACGGCCGCACGGTCTTCCCCGCACGAGGTCAACTAGAAACCCGAGGCCCCCCACCGCCCCCTAGCCGACCGGCCCATCCCGCAGCATCTTCGGCTCGGGAGGCTCGCCTCCCGCTCCTATCGCTCCCCGAATTCCGGCATGCCGCACCAGTTGAGGAACGCGACCAGATTTTCGGCCTCCTCCGGCGTCGGCATCATGATCTCCGTCCGCCCCCGCGTGACCAGCGGGACGAACCGGAGCCCGTTTCGGCCCGGTCGCTGCAGCGGCCGTTGCCCGATGTGCCACGGCCCGTCCTGAAGCTCATCCGCCCGCGGCCCGGTCGAGAGCCCTTCGCGGACCAGGCTTCGGAGCAGGCTCCAGTCGCGCCGCGCGCGCGTCTTCGGCTGGCGCTGGTGCGCGAGCATGAAGACCAGCTCCACCAGGGCCCGTTTGCAGATGGTTTCCGCCTTGTCGTCGCTCATGACCACCCGAGTTTGGAGGGACCGCGTGCAAAGTACCATCCGCGAGGCCCGGCTCAAACCCGAGTACTCGACGCTGTACCCCGGGGTCCAGCCGGGCGTGTGGCTGCCCGCGACGGTCATCGGCCAGCAGCTGCTCCTGTGGCATCTGACCGCGCCCGCCACGCCCCAGGGCGAGCGATTGATGTCCGAGGAGCACTTCGAGTTCCGCGGGGGTCAGCGGCGGGTGGGCTCGTGGATCAACATGCGGACCCGGCTGGCCGACGGGTGAGCCGCGGCCGGCTCGTGGCCAGGGCAAGCGTCGTCGATGCCTGACCGGCGAGCATGCCGCCAGCCCGTCAGCGATGGGGTCAATCCGCTGAAGGCTCCGGTGCCGCTGGAGCGAGCACCACCAGATCGAGCGGGCGAATCCGGTAGTTCAAAGGCGGGTCCATCGGCGTCACCTCGCCGTCGAGCGCCACCGCCACCCGCCGGCGGATCTCGATGGCCGCATCCTCGACCTGGAACAGCTCCAGCTCACGCACCCGGTCGACCCCGCGCAGCAGGACCTTCCACCCCAGCAGCAACAGGCTGCGCCGCCGGCTGGCGTGCATCACGTAGACCGCCAGATGCCCGCCCGTGAGCGACGGACGCGACCCCGCATTGATCCCCTCCATGCGATACTCGTTGTTTCCCACGAACACGAACGGCGTGGCGCGGACGATGGTCTCGTCCGCGGTACGGATCCGGACCGCCATGAACGGCCGGCGCCGCAGCACCGTCATCGTGGCCCAGAGCGCGGCCAGCCATTTGCCTCGGCCCGTGGCCCCCGAGCGCCGGCGCAGCGCCACGATGCGGGGATAGACGCCCAGGCTGGAGTTGTTGACGAACACCCGGCCGTTCACCTCGCCCACGTCCACCCGCCGGGTCGCGCCGTGCGCGATCAGCTGCACCGCGTCCTCCAGCTCGAACGGCAGGTCGAGGTCCTTGGCGAAATGGTTGAGCGTGCCCAGGGGAATCACGCCCAGCGGGGTTTCGGTGCCCGCGACGGCGCCCGCCACCGCGTTGACGGTGCCGTCGCCTCCGGCCGCCACCGCGACGCGACAGCCCTCCTTGACCGCCCGGCGGGCCTGGTCGGCGACGGAGCGGCCGGGGCCGGCGGCGAGAATCGTCGCCTCCCGCCCCTTGGTGGCGAACAGCTCGATCAGGCGGGCGGCGGTCTCGTCGCCGCCGCTGCTGCCCGACCCCGGGTTGAGAATGACGGCCACATCGAGCACACTGGATCCATGGACAAGGTTGCATCCATGGTAAGAGAACACTCAGGCAGGAGGTGGAAGATGGGTCACCAACCGGCCCGCCAGCTTGGCCGGCGGGGCATCACGGTCCTGACGCTGGTGCTGCTGATCCTGGCCGTGATCGTGGCCGCGGTGCTGCTGTACCGCTACCGCTAGGAAGCCGGTCGCGCTCAGCCCGCCCGGCGGCTCCGAAGAGACACCGGCTCGGCGACGGGGGTCTGCGAGGCCGACTCGAGATAGGCGTTGGGATCATGGTACAGCGCGCCATCGGGAAGGTATTCGTACAGCGGACCCAGCTCGCGCCGGATGCGGTCGTGGTAGAACGTAGGCAGCACGTCGGTCTCGCCCTCGAGGTAGTCCCGCACCGATCGGTCGGTGTCGAGGAGACGCCGGATCTTGGTGTGGTACTCGATCCGCCCCCAGCCTTCCGATGACATCGCCCGGACCACGTTCATCCACTTGGGGATGGCCGTCGCCGTGGCCGGCACCCGCCGGGCGATCGCCCGCCACGAGAACGAGTATCGGGTCACGTCGATCAGCCCGTCGTAGAACTCCGGCCAGGAATAGTTCTTGGGCCGGACGTTCATGGCGTGGTTGTTGTTGAGGAAGTGGAACGGGAACGGCAGCACCCGCCCGGCGCGCTGGTACTCGAGGTTGAGCGGCGCCGCCCGCCCGAACGCCGAGAGCAGCGAGTAGGCCGGGAAGGCGCCCGGGGCGAGGTCGATGAACTTCCGGGTCAGCTCGAACGGCTCGGCGCCGGTGTCGCCGTCGAGGCCGAGCACGAAATTGGTCTGGATGTACGGGATGTAGCGCAGGATCAGGTTCACGTGCTCGGCCACCTGCTCGACCTTGTCCATCCCGGTCCGTCGGGTCTTGGACTTGTTGCCCAGGTCGTACCACGATTCGATGCCCGGCAGGATGGCGCGGAACCCGTTGCGCTGGAGTCGCTTGAGGTGCGGCTCGGACAGGAGGGAGAGGCTGCTTTCCGCGATGTGCCGCATCTGCCCCTGCGGCACCGCCGCCTCGACCGCCTCCATGTAGTCGTCGAACCGCACCCCGAAGTTCGGGTCGTGCCAGCCGACGATGGGGTTCTTCATCTTGGTCAGCAGGAACGCCAGGTCATCCCGCAGATCCTCGAATCCCAGGGGCTGATAGTCGACGGTCGAATCGATGCAGAAGCAGCAGGTGTACGGGCAGCCCAGGCTGCCGATCATCGGGACGATCTTGATGGTCGGCGCCTTCTTGAGGGTGGCTTCGGTGAACTTCCACCGCTGCCGCAGGGTCGGCAGGTCCACCGGCTGAGACTTGGCCGCGAAGTGCGCCCCGTAGGGCCGGTGAGGCCGGCAATCCCGGAGCACGTCGCTCACCACCGTGCGGTCGGTGAAGCCAAGGACGTAGTCGAAGTATTTGCGCGAGTCTTCGGGATAACACCGGGCGTGCGGTCCGCCGAGCACGGTCACGGTGCCGCGGCGGCGGAACAGGTTGCTGAGCGCGTAGGCCAGCTGGGCCGACTGGGTAAAGGCCCCGATGAAGAGCACATCCAGGTCCTGCGGCAGCTCGCTGACCAGGTCCTCCAGGCCGGTATAGCAGAGGAGGGTCACGTCGTGACCCTCCTGCTCGCACCAGACGCCGATGACCTGGGGCATGATGCTCGCCAGGTTGGCGTTCATGAGGCGGCCGTAGAGGGAGACCTTCGGGCTCTTGGTGACCAGATCCAAGATGCCTACGCGCAACCGTCGCATGCGGTGCTCCTACGTGAGGGAAGACACTGCTGGTCCACTGAGGAACGTGGAGACCGCGCGAAAAATGTCGTCGAGATGACTGGCCGTTGCTGCCGTACCGGGAGGGGGCGGGCCAGCGGCGGTGGGACGGCCGGGAACATGCCCCACCGCGCGCTGGATCGCAACCCCGCGTCACGGGCCGTGCGGGGCGCTATGGAGTGGCCACGACGCTGTCTACGAAGTAGTCAGTGGTGCCGAAACAGGACGTCGGCAGCCCGGGGTGCTGGGTGTAGTGCAGCACCACCCGGCGGCCCAGGGTAGCGCTGAGCTTGGGAACGACGGCCTCGTCGCGGACGCTGAACTCCCAGATCGTGGGCGCCACCCCCGGAACCACCGACATGGCGAGCTCGCCCTCGTACGTCTTGCACACCCACCCCCGGCGGCTGAACTTCTGCAGCACGCCCGCCCGTTCGCCGTCCGAATAGCTCCACCGAAGGGCCACCCCGACATACAGGGTGAACAGCAGCAAGGGAATCGTGACCAGGCCCAGCAGGATGAGCCACAGTCGGCGGCGCGGCTTCGATGGGGCAGCGGTCATGGAAGCTCGGGCTTGGGGTGACCAATTATAACGGGCGGCGGCCGACCGGCGAGAATACGAAGCCCTTCCCCACCGTCACGACCCAGCCCGCCTTCTGGGCATCGTTGGCGAACCGTCGGGCCAGATCGAACCGCAGCGCGTCGGTGTCGGTTGAGCGGCTCGCGCCTAGCCGGAGACCCACACCCGCATCCCATCCCGAGCGCCGCGGCTGCCCCGCGTACCAGGCGCCGCCGTGGTCCGCGAACCCCGCCACCCCGAGACCGAGCTGGCCGAGGAAATCGTCCACGATCGTGAGCCGGTACTCGGCCGTGGCGAAGTAGGAGCGGTCGCCGGTGAAGGCGTGGCTCCGAAATGCCCGAGGGCCGAGCCCCAGGCCGAGATCGAATTCGGCGCCCGGCTCCGGATCCTCGAGCCAGCCCCCTTCGAGATGCAGGATCCCCACCTGATGCGGGCCCGGCTGCAGCACCGCCGTCGCCGCGACCTGCACCGAGCCGCTGTCGAGGCCGGCCGAATCGTACAGGCCGCTCACCAGCGCCTCGAGGTACCCGAAACCGCCCGGCACCCGCGCGCCGGCGCGGGCCGCGAGGCTCGGCCCTACGCCATCGCGATCATACCCCAAGGCCTTGGGCGCCACCATCAGGCCCAGCCGGACCGTCAAGCCGAGGTCCACGTCCTCTTCGCGGGCGAATCCGGCGACCCCGCGAGTGACCAGGAAATTGGCCCGGCTCCAGGTGAGATACGGCCCCGCGGCCCCGGTGACGGTCTTGCCGAACGGCGCGGTCGATGCTTCGGGCCGAAAGTCCTCGCGGCGGACCTGAGCCTGGACGCCCCACCGCAGGTAGCCCTCCGACGAGGCCTGGGCCGCCCACGCGGTCGACGCGCGCGCCAGGCTGAAGCGGTGGCTGAGGGTATCGCGCGCGACGTTGGAGCCATCGAAGAACTGCAGCACTCGCTCGTCGCGGTCCTCGCCCTCGACCCGGAAGCCGAAGCGGGAGGTGAGCGAGTAGAACGGCTGCTCCACGGCGAGCCCGGTGAGCCTTCCGTCCGAGCGGTTCTCGTAGACGACGCCGAGGCCCACGGTCCCGGCGAACAGCCGGGGACGCCGGAAGCCGAGCGTCACGCTGGTCCGGTCCGGGGTCCTGCGATAGCGCACGGCGGCCGACGAGGCGGTCCCGAGCAGGTTGTCCTCGACCAGACCGATGGTGTAGGCCACCTCGCCGCCGGTGCTGCGGAACCGCCAGTCGGCCTTGGTGCTCCAGCCGTCCTTGGTGAGCACCCGGGCCACCAGGCCCGAGTCGGTCCGCACCGTGTCGATCTTCACCCGGCGGAAGACGCCGAGCGCCCGGAGGTTGCGCTCGGACTCGGCGACGCGCGCGGAGTCGTACGGCTCGCCGGGGCCGAACAGCAGCTCGCGCCGGATGGTCGCGGCCCGGGTCTGGATATGGAGGGCATTCGCCACCCGCGCGATCCAGCCGCGCTCGTCGGGATCGAAGATGTCCCGGCGGTCGAGCTCCACCGCCTGGAGTGTGTCGCGGATGGACGCGGTCGCCCGCCCGGCGGAGTCCGCCGGGACTTGGGCCGCGAGGCGAAACGGGAGGGCGAGCATCACCAGCGGCAGGAGATGCCGGGGCGACAAGCAGGGTCCGGTCACGGGGGTGGAAAGATACCACCCAGGGTCACGCGTCGAGCACGGCCACGCTCTCCAGGACGCGGTCCGGCACGATCGACGCGCCCCGGAAGACGTCCTCGCGGAACTTGCCCGTCCGGACCAGCCAGCCCTGCAGGCCAGCCCGCTGGGCGCCTTCGACGTCCGACCAGAGATCGTCACCTACCATGGCCACGGAACGGTCCGGCGCGAGCCCCAGGCTTTCCACCGCCGCGGCGAAGAACGCCGGGCTGGGCTTGCCGGCCACGTCCGCCACGGTACTGGCGGCGTATTCCAGGGCGGCGACGAACGGGCCCGCGTCGAGCGCCAGGCGCTCGCCCTGCCGGAAGTAGCGGTCGCGCGAGAGGGCCACCAGCGCCGCCCCGGCCATCAGGTGCTCGAACGCCTCCTGCAGCAGGTCGTAGGTCCACCGCTCGCCCAGATCGCCCAGCACCACGGCCTCCGCGGCGCCGCGGGGACGATCCGAAGTGCCGCCGGCCAGGCTGAGGCCGGCCAGATCCTCCAGGGCCGCGGCGGGCACGAAGGGAGCTACCCGCGCCAGACCCCGGGCCCGGAGCAGCGTCGCCCCGGCCAGGGTCGCCGTCACGATCTCCTCGACCCGGACGCCGAACCCGTATCCGGCCAGGCGCTCCACCAGCATGCGCCGTGAGCGGCTGGTCGTGTTGGTGACCAGACGGAAGGGGACGCCGGCCCGCCGGAGCCGGGCCAGCGCGTCTATCGCCCCCGGGATCGGGGCATCGGCGGAGTACAGGGTGCCGTCCAGATCGAGCAGGAAAGCGGCGGGCGCGGAGGCTGGCATGGTTGTCGCGTCCGGTCAGGCGAGATTATCGTCCACGTCCGACCATCGAGGACACCGAATGCCGATCCTTCCGCTGCTGTTGCACGGCGCCTTGCTGGCCCGCCTCGTGGCCCCGCCGTATCCGTTCGCCGTCGGCGAGCGCCTCGAGTACGACGCCACCCTGGGAATGATCCCCGTGGGCAGCGCGACGATCGTGGTCAACCCGATGACCCAGGAGCGCGGTCGGGAGGCCTTCGTCTTTTCCGCCAGCGGCGAAGCGCGTCCGATGGGGCTGCGGTTCGGCGCCGAGCTGACGTCGTACGTCGGCGTGCAGGCGTTCAGCTCGCTCCGATTTCACCGCAAGCTGATCCAGGGCACCAGCGTGAACGACGTGCAGTTCCAGATCGTCCCCGATTCCAGCCGCTATCGCCAGATCGGCGACCCGCGCGACTGGGCCGCGCCGGCGGATCCGCTCGACGAGCTGGCTTTCCTCTACTACCTCCGGACCGCCCGGCTCAAGCCCGGGGCCACCTACAACATCTCCCGGTACTTCCAGACCGGATACAACCCCGTGCAGGTGCGCGTCACCGGCCGCGAGACTCGAACGCTCCCGGACGGCAAGTCGGCGCCGGTACTGGTGCTCGAAGTCACCAGCCGGGGCAGTCTCGTGACGCTGGCCCTCACCGACGACTCGCGCCGACTGCCGGTCGAGATCGACCTGCCGCTGCCGTTCGGGCGAGTCACCCTGCAGCTCAGCAAGGCGAGCTGAGAAGCCTCGGGTCGATCGGCGAATATCGTGCGGCTGTTCACCACGCAGGCACGAAGGACACGAAGGACTCCCAGGCCTGCCAGGTTCCTCTCATGCCGCGCCGGAGCAGGTTTCGGCGCGGGGATTTGGGATGCCCCACCCCCAAAAAACCTAGAGCGATGAACTCTTCCAGCAGGGAATGCGAGGAGCTGCGAGCTACCACGGAGTCCTTCGTGGCCTTCGTGCCTTCGTGGTGAACAGCCGCACCATGCACGAGGTGAGCATCGGACATTAGTACAGCCCCAGATAGGTGTCGATCTCCCACTTGCTCACCTGCAGGTTGTACTGCAGCACCTCGTTGCGCTTGGCCTCGAGGAAGCGTTCCGTCAGGTGCTCGCCCAGCGCCGCCTTGATCACGTCGTCCTTCTCGAACTGCTCCAGCGCCTCATGCAGGTCCCTCGGCAGCTCGTCGATCCGGTACTTGCGGCGGTCCCGGAAGCTCATGCGGAAGATGTTCCGGTGCACCGGCTCGCGCGCCTCGAGCTTCTGCTCGACGCCGTCGAGCCCGGCCGCGAGCTGGACGGTGAGCGCGAGGTACGGATTGCAGGAGGGGTCGGGCATCCGGAGCTCGCACCGCGTGCCCAGGCCGCGGCGGTCGGGAATCCGGACCAGCGGCGACCGGTTCCGGGTGGACCACGCCACGTTGCTGGGCGCTTCGTACCCGGGCACCAGGCGCTTGTAGCTGTTGATGAGCGGGTTGGTGATCGCGCAGAAGCCGCGGGCGTGCTGCAGCAGGCCCTCGATGTAGCTCAGCGCGACCTTGGAGAGCTGGTACTCACCCTTGGGATCGAAGAAGGCGTTGTCCTTACCCCGGAACAGGGACTGGTGCGTGTGCATGCCGCTGCCGTTGATGCCCTGGATTGGCTTGGGCATGAACGAGGCGATGTAGCCGTACCGGTTGGCGACGTTCCGGACGATGAACTTGAACGTGGTGAGGTTGTCCGCCGTGACCAGCGCGTCCGCGTACTTGAAGTCGATCTCGTGCTGGCCCGCCGCCACCTCGTGGTGCGCCGCCTCGACCTCGAACCCCATCTCGACCAGCTGCTCCACGATGACCCGCCGGATCTCCTCGCCCTTGTCGAGCGGACCCAGGTCGAAGTAGGACCCCGAGTCGTGGGTGATCGTGGTCGGTGAGCCCTCGGGCGCACGCTCGAACAGGAAGAACTCCGCCTCGCATCCGGCCATCATCGCGTAGCCCATCTGCTTGGCGCGCTCGAGCTGGCGCTTGAGCGTGGTCCGCGGGCAGCCGGCGAAGGGCTGCTCGTCGGGGGTGTAGATGTCGCACAGCACCCGCGCGACCCGCCCGCCCTCGTCCTCGTACGGCAGGATGCGGAAGGTGCCCAGGTCGGGCTTGAGCAGCATGTCCGACTCCTCGATCCGCACGAAACCTTCGATCGACGACCCGTCGAACATGATCTCGCCGTCGAGCGCCTTGGCGAACTGGCTGCGGGGCACCTCGACGTTCTTGTTGATGCCCATGATATCGGTGAACTGCAGCCGGATGAAGTCCACGCCGAAGCGGTGGGATACCTCGAGCAGGTCTTCCTTGCTGGCCCCGGTCAGGTCGGTGGGGAAGTTCTCGAGGCTGGGCCGTTCGGCCGAGCCGCTCGAGCGCTGCCTGGACTGCGCCATGAAGGGCTTCTCCGTGTCGGGAACCGGTGAAAGAAACCGCCGACGGCGCGTCGGGGTAAGGCCCGCCCACCGAAGCCGCTCAGACGAGCGAGCTCGTCTGAGCCCCACCGAGCATTTCCCGCGCCCGTCGGCGTCCTTTCCCCTATCCTGGCACTCCGTTACGCTTCTGCCCCGATGACGACCGCCGCTACCACCACCTGCCCTGCCTGCGGCAGCCCGGCCTCCGGGAACTTCTGCAGCGCCTGCGGAGCCAGCCTGGTGCCGCGGAGCTGCCCGGGCTGCAAGGCCGAGCTCTCGCCGCAGGCGCGGTTCTGCCACCGCTGCGGCCGGCCGGCCGGCGCGGCGGCGCGGCTGCCGGCGCGGGAGCGGACCGCGTGGCTCGTGGCCGGCGCCCTCTGCGTGGTGCTCCTCCTGCTCATCGTCTTCAAGGTGCTCCGCGAGGCGCGGCCGGTGGCGGCTCCGGACATGGCCAATGCCGGTGCGCAAGGCGCTCGGGAGGGCGTGGCGGACGACGGCGCGGGCGGGCCGGGGCCCGGTGCGCCCCCGGACATCAGCCGGATGACGCCGCGGGAACGCTTCGACCGGCTGTTCAACCGGATCATGCAGGCCGGCGAGCGTGGCGACACCGCGCAGGTGGTGCGCTTCACCCCGATGGCCCTCGGCGCCTACGCCCAGCTCGACTCGGCCGACGCCGACGCCCGGTACCACGCCGCGGTGCTGCGGATGCAGATCGGCGATTTCCCCGGCGCCCTGGCGCTGGCCGACACCATCCTGGCGCGCGACCCGGGTCACCTGTTCGGCTACCTCATTCGCGGCTCCGTCGCCGGCCTGCAGAAGGACAGCGCCCGCCAGCGCCAGGCCGAGCGCGACTTCCAGGCCCACTTCGCCGCCGAGAGCGCCGCGGGCCGCCCGGAATACCAGGAGCACCAGCCGGCGCTCGACGAATTCAAGCAGCAGGCGGACCGCGCGACCCAGCGGAAGTAGCCCCAATAGCCCGCTGTTTGGTCGTTCCGTCCTCCGTCTTTCCTTCTTTCCGACTTCCTCGAGGCCCCATGCCCCGCACCATTCGCGTCGCCCACAGCCCCGATTCCGACGACGCATTCATGTTCTACGCGCTCGCCGAGGGAAAGATCGACACCGGCGAGCTGCGCTACGTCCACGAGCTGTCGGACATCGAGTCGCTGAACCAGCGGGCCCGCCGGGCGGAGCTCGAGGTCACGGCGGTGTCGATTCACGCGTACGCCTACCTGTGGCGGGACTACGCGCTGCTCGGCTCGGGGTCCTCCATGGGCGACGGCTACGGCCCCCGGCTGGTGGCGACCCACCCTCGTCCTTCCGACCCGCGGGGCGCCCTGCGCGGTCTCCGCGTGGGCGTCCCGGGCAAGCTCACCACCGCCTACCTCGCGCTCAAGCTGTATCAGCCCGACGTCGTCGAGGTCGTGATGCCGTTCGACCGCATCGAGGAGGCGGTGCACGGCGGTGACGTGGACGTCGGACTCTTGATTCACGAAGGCCAGCTCACCTACGCCGACGCGGGGCTCCACCTGTGGGCCGATCTCGGCGCCTGGTGGTTGGACGACACCGGGCTGCCGCTGCCCCTCGGGGGCAATGCGGTGCGCCGCGACCTCGGCCGCGCGGTGATCGATCAGATCGCCCGGGACCTCCGGGCCAGCATCGTCTACGGCCTCGAGCACCGGGCCCCGGCGCTGGCCCACGCCAAGCAGTTCAACCGCGGCATCGGCGACGAGCGGACCGACACCTTCGTCGGGATGTACGTGAACCAGTGGACGGTGGACTACGGGCCGCGCGGGCGGGAGGCCGTCCAGGCCCTGCTGGATCGCGGCCATGCCGCGGGGCTCATCCCCGAGCGGGTGCAGGTGGAGT
>Ga0310810_10008522_pt1 | contig 11802 bp, 11 predicted proteins | sample NCmetagenome_FD_207641 | JGI IMG/M metagenome (GOLD analysis project Ga0310810, IMG submission 207641) | Soil microbial communities from experimental microcosm in Duke University, North Carolina, United States - NC | ecosystem: Engineered > Artificial ecosystem > Soil microcosm > Unclassified ...
CGAACTCGTCCACGCGCTTGCGGTACTGCACCGGATCGACCAGCCGCAACGTCGCGTCGATGCCGAGCGTCGCAAGATTCTTGATGAACAGCATGTGGTGCGGCTGGAAGTTCGGCTCGTCGAGCAGAAATTCGAATGTGACGGGCTCGCCCTTTGGATCGACGCGCTTGCCGTCCTTGATCGGGTAGCCGGCTTGCTGCAGCAAATGCGATGCCTTGCGCAACAGCGTCCGATCCTGGCCCGACCCGTCTGAGACAGGCGGGACATAAGGCTCTCCGAAAACCTCGTCGGGCACCTTGCCGCGGAACGGCTCGAGCAGCGCGAGTTCGGCCTCGCTCGGTTTGCCTTCGGCCATCATGTTCGAGTTCTGGAACAACGAGACCGTACGCTTGTAGGCACCGTACATGATGGTCTTGTTGGTCCACTCGAAGTCGAACGCGTTGATGATCGCTTCGCGCAGCGTGCGGTTCTTGAACTTCTCGCGCCGGATGTTCATGAACCAGCCCTGCCCACCCGACGGCGTGTCGTCGGGCAACATCGCCTGCTTCACGCGCCCGTCCTTGACGGCGGGAAAATCGTAGCGCGTCGCCCAGGTGCGCGCCGTGAATTCTTCGCGGAACAGATAGTTCTTCGCGGTGAAACCTTCGAAACCGACATCGCGGTCGCGATAGTATTCGTAGCGCAGGATGTCGAAATTGTGCTGACCGCGCATGACCGGCAGGTTCGCGCCCCACCAGTCGGCGACGCGCTCGTATTCGATGTAGCGTCCGGATTCGAACTTGCCGACCCGGTAGGGGCCGCAGCCGAGCGGCGCGTCGACCGTCGTTTCCTCGAAATTGTGCGCCGTATAGTAGGCGCGCGAGAAGATCGGCAGGCCAGCGACATAGAGGGGCACGTCGCGCGCGCGCTTCGGCGCGAATTTCAATGTCACCGTGGCGTCATCCTCCGCCTCGGCGCCGACGAAGTCGCGCGTGTTCATCACGATGATCGGGTGTGCCTTCTGCTTCAGAAGGTTGAGCGAGAAGGCAACGTCATGCGCGGTGAGTTTGCTGCCATCGTGAAAGCGCGCCTCGGGCCGCAGCAGGAACCGGTAGGTGAGCTTGTCGGGCGAGATGCGCACCGCGCGCGCCGCAAGGCCATACATCGCGTCCGGTTCGTCGCCCGTCCCTTGCATCAGACTCGCGAAGGTGAACTGCATGCCCTGCGCGCCGTCACCCTTCAGGATGTAGGAGTTCAGGGAGTTGAAGGTCATGAAGTTCTGATTGTAGGCGCGCGACGGGCCGATCTGCGAGAAGATGCCGCCTTTCGGGGCGTTCACGTTGACGTATTCGAGTTGCCTGAAATCGGCCGGATACTTGAGGTCGCCGAAGGAGGAGATGCCATGCGTCTCGATCTCGTCCGCGGCCGCCCGCGTCGCACAGAGCCCGCTCGCGAGCGCGCCCGCCGAAATGACGAGCACGTCACGGCGGGTTGGCCGCTTGTCCCCCTTCCAGAGGGTGGATGTCATCGGGATCCTGTCTTGGCGGCGCGCTCGGCGTCCCACCACCAGATTGTCGGGAATGCCGCCGCGCCGTATTTCGGCATCGTCTCCGGACGGGCGAAACGGTCCCAACGCGCGGTCCGCTGGAACGGATAAGTCCACTGGGGCACTACGTAGTGGTTCCACAACAGCACGCGGTCGAGCGCCTTGGTGGCGGCGACCAGACCGGCGCGATCCTTCGCAAAGACAACGCGCTCGATCAGCGCATCGATCGCCTCGTTCTTGATGCCGATCAAATTGCGGGAGCCCGGCTGGTCGGCCGCCTGCGAACCCCAATAGGCACGCTGCTCGTTGCCCGGGGAGAGTGACTCGCCCCATGAGCCCGTGATGCCGTCGAAATCCCAAGACCGTTCGCGATTGACGAATTGCGCGTCGTCGACGGTGCGGGCCGTGACGGTTACACCAACGCGCTCGAGCGAGGGTTTGTAGAACAAGAAGAAGCGCTCGAAGGTCGGATCATCGGCGAGGAATTCGATCGAGAAGACCTCTCCGGTCTTGACGTTGGTGAGCTTCTGATTGCGCACCTCGTAACCGGCCTCCTTGAACAGGCGCAGCGCCTCACGCAGGTTCGCGCGCACGTTCTCGGGCGTGCCGCCGACCGGATTGGTGTAGGGCTTGGTGAAGACTTCGGGCGGCACCTTGTCCTTCAGCCCTTGCAAGATCTCCAGCTCCTGGCCCTCAGGCAGTCCGGTTGCGGCGAGCTCGGTGCCCTCGAAATAGCTCGCGATGCGCTTGTACTGGCCGAAGAAAAGCTGCTTGTTCATCTCCTCGAAGTCGAACGCATAGTTCAGCGCGCGGCGCACCCGCGGGTCCTTGAACTTGTCGCGCCGCGTGTTGAACACAAAGGCCTGCATCACGCCCGTCGAGCGGATCGGAAATTCCTCCTTGATGACGCGTTTGTCCTTCACCGCCGGAAAATCGTATGCCGTCGCCCAGTTCTTTGCCGAATTTTCTGTGCGCCAGTCGAGCGTATCACCCTTGAACGCTTCAAGTGCGACGGTCGTATCGCGGAAATAATCGTAACGCATCTCGTCGAAGTTATCGCGGCCGATGTTCACGTTGAGGTCTTTGGCCCAGTAGTCCTTGACACGCTGGTAGACGATCCATCGGCCGGCAGCGAACTCCTTGATGCGATAGGCGCCGCACCCAAGCGGAGGCTCGAGCGTGGTCCCGCCTACGTCGCGTTTCTTGCCCGACGCATCGGTTCCTTCCCACCAGTGCTTCGGCAGCACCGTGAGCTGACCGACGATCTGCGGCAGTTCGCGGTTTCCCGGGCCGTCGAACCTGAAGGTGATCTCGCGTTCGCCGGTCTTTTCGGCCTTCACGACATGACGGTAGTAGCCCGAATACATCGGACTGTTGGTCTTGAAGGCGTCGAGCGAAAAGATCACGTCTTCGGGCGAGACCGGCTTTCCGTCATGCCATTTCGCCTCGGGCCGCAGCCGGTAGATCACGTAGGAGAAATCCGCCGGATGGCTGACCGCCTCGGCGAGCAGACCATACTCGGTCGACACCTCGTCGAGGGCCGGCGCCATCAGCGTGTCGTAAATCTCGTTGAGGCCGCCCGCGACGGTCCCCTTCACGCCCGCGACGACGAGGTTGAAATTGTCGAACGTCCCGAAGCCGCCGAGGCGCACGGCGCCACCCTTTGGCGCCTCCGGATTGACGTATTCGAAACGCTTGAAGTCGGCCGGATACTTCAGTTGCCCGAACAGCGAGAGGCCGTGACGCCATTCGCCCTCGCTGGCGTGCGCGACATATTGAAGGCCTGGCGTTTCAACGGTGGCGGGAGCAATGACGGCGGCAACACCGCTGCGCAGAAGGGTCCGGCGGGAAAGCTTCACGGATTGGCTCCCAAAACGTCGCACCCACGCGTTTCGCTCAATTATGTCAGATTTCCGGCGCGTCAACAGACGCCCCGCGTCAAAGGCTATTACCGGTCAGCGCGTCGGTCGGGCAAATCGCCGCACGGCCAGGGCCGTGCCGCAGTGCCGCTACTTCTTCTGACCCGCGGGCGCTTCTGCGGCTTTCGGTGCGCCGGCAGGAGGTGCGCCGCCCTCGGCGGGCTTTGCGGCGCCGCCGGCATCCGCAGCCTTCGGCAGCGGCTGCGGATTATCCGATTTCGTGTTCAGGTACGCGATGACGTCGGCGCGCTCGGTGCCGCGCGGCAGGCCGGCAAAGCTCATCTTCGTGCCCGGAACGTATTTCTGCGGGCCTTGCAGGAATTCGTTGAGGTCATCGAGGGTCCAGTTTCCGCCCTTCTTCTTCATGGCATCCGAATAGGCGAACCCGCCTTCAGTGCCCTTGGGGCGGCCGACCACACCATAGAGATTCGGGCCGACGCGGTTCGGTTCGCCCTTCCCGAAGGTATGGCAGGCGGCGCATTTCTTGGCGGAGCTTTCGCCCTTTTTTAGGTCGGCGCTGGCCAGCAATTGCGCGATCGGCTGATCGGCCTCCGGTTTCGCCGTCTCTCCGCCGGCGGGATGCTCACTGACCGCAACCTCCATGCCGGGCTTTGCGGGCTTCTCCGGATGAAACACCGCCTCGGCGCCAATATTGAGCGCGAGCAGACACAGGCAGGTGAACAGGAACGCACCCAGGATCTTGTTGATTTCGAACGAGTCCATCGCGGCTTCGGGCTCCTGGGGAGGCGGGAATTCAGGTGGAATCGGGCGCTGGAGCCGCGCTCGATGCGGCCGACACATAGCCGGTTTGCCGCCGCACTGGCAACCCGTATAAGGGCGGCTGCCTGTGGGCGGAGCGAGGCCGGAAATCCCGGCAATTTCCATGACTTCCGACGTGCTGATCCTGATCCCGGCCCGCATGGCCTCGACGCGGTTGCCGGGCAAACCGCTCGCCGCCATCGGTGGCGTGCCGATGATCGTGCGCGTCATGCGGCGGGCACAGGAAGCAGCGGTCGGGGCGGTCATGGTCGCGACAGACTCAACGGAAATCGCGGATGCCGTCTCCGCGGCGGGCGGGCGTGCCGTCATGACGCGCAGCGACCACGCAACCGGCTCGGATCGCATCTTCGAGGCGCTCGGCAAGGCCGATCCGGAGGGGCGCGCCAGGATCGTGGTCAACGTGCAGGGCGATTTTCCGATGCTCACCGGCGAAGATATTCGCCTCGCGCTCGGTCCGCTCGCCGATCCTGCGGTCGATATCGCGACCCTAGTGCTTGAAATCACCGACGAGGCCGAGCGCACCGACCCGAATGCCGTGAAGGCGATCTGTTCGCCGGTCTCGCCGGGCCGCTTCCGCGCGCTCTACTTCACCCGCGCCACCGCCCCCTCCGGCGAAGGGCCGCTCTATCACCACATCGGGCTTTACGCCTATCGCCGTGCCGCGCTCGAACGTTTCGTCGCCCTGCCGCCCTCCCCGCTCGAGCGGCGCGAGCGGCTCGAGCAGTTGCGCGCGCTCGAAGCCGGGATGCGCATCGACGTGGCGCTCACCGCAAATCCGATCTTCGGGGTCGATACCGCCGAGCATCTGGAGAAGGCGCGGGCGCTTCTCGCGCATTGACGGTGCGGGCGCCCGCAACTACGGAAACATCCATGAGCAAGCTGAAGATCGCATTCCAGGGCGAGCCCGGAGCGAATTCCGATATCGCAGCCCGCGAAGTTTATTCCGGGTGCGAACCGATGCCCTGCCCGACTTTCGAGGACGCGCTCGCGGCCGTGCAGACGGGCAAGGCGGACCTCGGCATGATCCCGATCGAGAACTCGATCGCCGGACGAGTCGCCGACATCCATCACCTGCTGCCGCACGCGAAGCTTCACATCGTGGGCGAGCACTTCCTGCCCATCCATTTCAACCTGATGGCGCCCAAGGGCGCGACGCTGAAGAGCATCAAGACGGTTGAGAGCCATATCCACGCGCTCGGGCAGTGCCGCCGCTTCATCCGCAAGCACGGCTACAAGCCGGTCATCGCAGCGGATACCGCAGGGGCGGCACGCCATATCGGCGAGACCACTGACGTGACGCGCGCCGCGCTCGCGCCCAGGCTTGCGGCAAAGATCTATGGACTGAAGGTGCTTGCCGAGAACGTCGAGGACGAGGATCACAACACCACGCGTTTCGTGATCCTTTCGCGCGAGAAGAAACATGCAAGGCGCGGCGACGGCCCGGTGGTGACCACTTTTGTGTTCCGGGTCCGCAACCTGCCGGCCGCGCTCTACAAAGCGCTCGGAGGTTTCGCCACCAACGGCGTGAACATGACCAAGCTCGAAAGCTACATGATCGAGGGCAACTTTTTCGCCACCATGTTCTACGCAGATGTCGAAGGGCACCCGGACGATGTCGGGCTCGCCTTCGCGCTCGATGAACTGAAGTATTTTTCGCGTGAGCTGACGATCCTCGGTGTGTATCCGGCGCACCGCTTCCGTGCCTCATTCAAGGAAGCGAAAGATTGAGACCGGTCCGTCCGGCAACGCTCGCCGACGTCGACGGCATCGCGCGCGTGCATGTGCAGGCCTGGCGGGAAAGCTACACCGGTCTTGTTCCACCCGAAGCCTTTGGGCTGCACTCCGTCGAAACACGCATCGCACAATGGCACGCGGTGCTCTCCAATCCGGATCGCTCGACTTTGGTGTACGCGAGCGACGGCGCCGTCGGCGGCTTTGCGTCGGGCGGTCCGATCAAATGGACCGGACTTTCCACCAGCAGCGAAGTGTCCTCGCTCTATCTGCTTGATACATTCAAGCGCAAAGGGATCGGCCGCACGCTGTTCGGCGGGTTGATGGCTGTCCTCGCTGCCCGCGGATTCACCTCCTGCGGGCTTATGACGCTGACCAACAATGTCGCCGCGCGGCGCTTCTACGAAGCCATGGGCGGCCGGGCGGGCGAGATCCGCCTTGACGAACGCGGCGGCATCACATTCGAGGATATCGCCTATATCTGGGACGATGTGCGGGCGTTTGCGCTAGGCTAACGCCAACGCGGGGAATCAAGATGCCCACAACAGAACGCAAGGTCCGGCGAACTCTGCATCTGCGGTTCACGTGGCCCTCAGCCGATCCGGCTCAAATCCTCCAGTTCGTCAATGCCTCGAAACCGTTCTATGAAATGATGGGCGGCACTGAAATCCGCCTGCTGCAGAACGTCGACGATCCGGGCAAGTTCATCCAGGTGATCGAGTACGAAACGCCCGAATCGATGGAAACGAATCGGCAGCGCATCGCCGCCGACGCTCGCCTGCAAACCTATCTGCAAGCCTGGCGCGCCATGCTGCCGGGCGGCGTCGAGATGGACGTGTTCAAGGACGTCGAGCCGTAGGCTCGCTGCGCTGGCGCGCGCGGAAGCGGTCGCGAAACGCCTGCCATTTGTCGAGACCCCATTCGATCAGCCGCGCTGTTGGCTTGCGCAGGAACGGCACGTCGATCGCGAGCAGCGCAAGGCCCGCGGCAAACCTCGAGTTGAGGGCTGGCGTCGTGGAGATCAAGCCGGCGATCAGCAGCAGGACGCCGGCCGGGATGCGCGCCCATTTCCAGTCGGGCCGCCGCAGTTTGTGAACCGGCTTGGCGGCCGGTTTCGGCAGCTCCTCCTCCAGCCGGTCAAGCTGCTCGTTGAGTTTGCGCTTGCGCTCTCCCATGCGGCGAGAACGCGGATAAGGAAGGCGGGGTTCCGGCGGCGCTTCTTTCCCCTCTCCCGCCTGCGGGAGAGGGTGGCGAGCCGCCGAAGGCGGTGAGCCGGGAGAGGGCCCCTCTCCCGCCTCAGTCGCAATGCTCCTTCGGCACCCTCTCCCCGCTGCGGGGGGCGAGGGGAAAGCTAGATCGTCTGATTGTATTCGCCGACTTCCGAATGCGTGCGTAGCACTGTGTCGACCGCCTTGAACATCGCGCGCATGTTCGCTTCCGACGCCGGGCTTTCGACCACCACGACAAGTTCCGGCTTGTTCGATGATGCGCGTATCAGCCCCCACGTGCCGTCCTCCACCGTGACGCGCACGCCATTGACGGTGACAAGATCGCGGATCGGCTGGCCGATCACCTTCTCGCCCTTCTGCTTCGCCGCCTCGAAATGTTTCACAACGTCGTCGACGACCTTGTACTTGATCTCGTCGGCGCAGTGCGGGGACATGGTCGGCGAACCCCAGGTCTTGGGCAGCGCGTTCTTGAGGTCCGAGACCTTCTTGCCGGGATTGCGGTCCATCATGTCGAGCACCGCGAGCGCCGACACGAGGCCGTCGTCATAGCCGCGGCCGAACGGCTTGTTGAAGAAGTAGTGACCTGATTTCTCGAAGCCCGCGAGCGCGCCGACGTCGTGCGTGCGGCGCTTCATATAGGAATGACCGGTTTTCCAGTAGTCCGCCTTCACGCCATTCTTCTTCAGCACAGGGTCGGTCGCATAGAGGCCAGTAGACTTCACATCGACCACGAATGTGGAATTCGGATGCAGCGCCGACATGTCGCGCGCCAGCATCACGCCGACCTTGTCGGCGAAGATCTCGTCGCCCGTGTCGTCCACGATGCCGCAACGGTCACCGTCGCCGTCGAAGCCGAGGCCGACCTCGGCCTTGTTGGCGAGCACCGCATCGCGCATCGCGTGCAGCATCTCCATGTCTTCCGGATTCGGATTGTACTTCGGGAACGTATGGTCGAGCTCGCAATCGACCGCGATCACCTCGCAGCCGATCGCCTCCAGCACCTTCGGGGCGAACGCGCCCGCCGTGCCGTTGCCGCAGGCGCACACGACCTTGATCTTGCGCTTGAGCTTCGGGCGGCTGGTGAGGTCCGCAATATAGCGCTCCGGAAACTTCTCGACGAATTCATAACTGCCGCCGGCGCGCGCCTTGCCCGCGCCACCGAGCACGATCTCCTTCAGGCGGTTCATCTCATCGGGACCGAAAGTCAGCGGACGGTTCGCCCCCATCTTCACGCCGGTCCAGCCATTGTCGTTGTGCGAGGCCGTCACCATCGCGACGCACGGGACGTCGAGGTCGAACTGCGCGAAATAGGCCATCGGCGTGACTGCGAGACCGATGTCGCGCACCCGCACCCCCGCTGTCATCAGGCCGGTGATCAGCGCCATCTTGATCGAGGCCGAATATCCCCGGAAATCGTGGCCTGTCACGATGTCGGGCTTCGCGCCGAGCTCGTGGATCAGCGTGCCGAGGCCGAGACCCAGCGCCTGCACGCCCATCAGGTTGATTTCCTTCTGGAAGAGCCAGCGCGCGTCGTATTCGCGGAAGCCCGTGGGCTTCACCATCGGCTCGGATTCGTAGGCGTACGTGTTCGGAGTCAAAGACGGCTTGGGTACGGGAAACATCAGGTCCTCGAAGGGCGCGCGGAAACGCCGCGGAGCCAATAGCCCAGCGGCCCGACACTGGAAAGTGCTTGGACGCGCCTACTGTTCCATCACGAGACGGCCGTTCGCCATCTCGAAACGGCGCACGCGCGAGAGGAACGACATGCCGAGCAGGTTCACGTTCAGCGACTGGTCCGGGATGACCACGGCCTGCACGTCATAGACTCGGATGCCGTTCACCTCGAGCGAGGAGAGCCGCACCGGCGCGACCTTGATCACGCCATTGGCGGTGCTGGAGCGTCCGGTGTAGTCGCGCGCCGCCGGGAAGATTCCAAGCTTCGCGGCATCGCGCTCGCGCAGCGCAACCATCGAGGCGCCGGTGTCGACCATGAAGTCGATCCGACGTCCGTCGACCGCGCCCTCGACCTGGAAATGGCCGAGCCGGTCGCTGCGAACCGTCACGGTGCGGTAGTTCGCGACCTGCGGGGCGGGTTCAGCACGCCTCGCAGGCTGTTGCTGTGCTTCCGGCGCCGTGCGATTGCCGACGCTGCCCATCACGCGCGGCATCACGCCGGCCAGCACCATCGCTGCAATCGCGAAGAACAGAATCTGCCGCATGCACTAGTCCCAATGTTTGGCGGGATAGAAGCATGGCGGCGGCAATCAACGCGCTAATGCCATCGTGGGCGGCGGCGATTTGGGATGGGGTGGTGAATGGAGGGTTGAGGGGATCGTTAGAATTGTCATGCTCGTCATGGCCGGGCTTGTCCCGGCCATCCCGCTTAGGCGGGCACAGCCGCGCCACATCAATCGGGATCACCGGGTCACGCGCCCATAGCGCGTCGCAGACGCGCGTAAACGCGCTTGTGGGTGCGGCCCGGTGATGACGCCTTTGGCGTCATTTCGTCCCGTACATGCGGTCGCCGGCGTCGCCGAGGCCGGGCACGATGTAGCCGTGATCGTTGAGATGGCTGTCGATCGCGGCGGTCCAGATGTGGACCTCGGGATGATGGCCATGGAATTTCTCGATTCCCTCAGGCGCCGCGAGCAGGCACACAATGCGGATGTTCTTCGCGCCCGCCTCCTTGAGCCGGTCGACCGCGGCGATCGCCGAGTTCGCCGTCGCGAGCATCGGATCGAGCACCAGCACAAGGCGGTCGGCGATGTCCTCCGGCGCCTTGAAGTAATACTCGACCGCGACCAGGGTCTTCGGATCGCGATAAAGCCCGATGTGGGCGACGCGTGCCGACGGCACCAGGCTCAGCATCCCGTCGAGGAAACCGACGCCCGCGCGCAGGATCGGCGCGAGCACCAGCTTCTTGCCCTCGAGCACCTTCGCCTTCATCGGCACGAGCGGCGTCTCGATATCGATCTCTTCGAGCGGCAGGTCGCGGGTCACCTCGTAGCAGAGCAGCATGCCGATTTCGTTGAGCAACTGACGGAAGCCCTTGGTGGAGCGCTCCTTGTCGCGCATCAGCGACAGCTTGTGCTGCACCAGCGGATGATCGACGACCGTGACGTTTTGCATGAAGTCCCCCTCCCCAATCCTCCCCCGCGAGCGGGAGAGGGGGAAGAAATATCAGAATACGGTCCCGTCGCTCTCGACCGCAATCGGTGGCGAGCCGTCGGCGCGCTTCTCGCGCGCAAGCCTGCGCCCAGCCGCCCAGGTGCCGCCTTCGAGCACGCGCGCGAGCGGGAATTCATCGATGGTCAACCCGCGCTGCTGGCGGATCAGCTTGGCGATCTCGTCGAGCAGCGCCACGGTGAGCGCGCGCCATTCGACGACGAGGGCCGAGCCGACGGGATTGGGATGGATCGCGGCCTCGGGGTTGCGCAGGCGCAGCACGCCGGCATCCACGAACAGGCCGCCATTGCGGTACTCGGCCAGACCCGTGAGGCCGTCGATGTCGGTCACCGTGATGCCGGACCATTGCAGCGGCTCGATCAGCGAATAGGCGAGCCATTGCGAGAGCTTGTGGATCGGCACGAGGCCGTTCGTCACATCGTCTCGCTTGATCGCGGGATGGCGCCAGGTATCGCCGAGCGGAATGCCGCCAAGCGAAAGACGTGACGGCCAGATCGGCCCGAGATGCTCGAGCAGCGCGTCGAGGATGCGCGGCGCGCGCAGCCTGCCGTTTTCGGCGAGCGCAGCGAGATGATCATAAAGCCCGCCCGGCCGCGCCTTGTCCTCGCGGGCGAATACCTTCGGATTCGCCGCGACCGCGCGGCCGAGACTGGCGAGCAACTCGGCGCGTCCCTCGACGCCAACCAGCCGATTGCCGACCATGCTCTGGAAGCCGTCGGCGATCTCCTCGTGCTTGAGATGCGTGAGCCGGTCGGCGTCCGCACGCAACGGATCGGCAGGATCGGACGAAAATGCGCCCACCTCGAACATGCGAAGGCTCGCGACCGCGAGACCTTCCGAGCGCGCGACGACCTGCTCGGTCGCGACATCCAGATATTTCCATGACGGGCCGGCGCCGGCGTCGAGCAACACCGAGGTGATCGCGAGATCGAATTCGGCGCGCGCCCTGGCGGCTGCGTTCGGCCACCCGGCTTGCGCGGCGCGCTCGGCCCACAGATCGCGTGCGCCGATGACGAAATGGCGCCAGCGCGCGTGGAACGGCACGTTGAGGTCGGGATAGTTGACGCGGATCAGCTCGGACACGACATGCGCTGCGGGTGGCAGCGCGTCCATGTCGATCGTGAAGTGCTCGAGCTCACCGTGCAGACCGGCAGCGAGCATCTCGTGCGCGCGATCGCGGACGGCCCGCGCCGACAGCAGCGATCGCGCGGCGTCGGCGTCGTCCAATCAGAATTCCTCGATCTTGCGCCCGACCGTCGCGCGCAACTCGTCTGCGGTCGGCGCCTTCGCGGCGAAATAGCCGGCGGCCTTCTTTGCCTCCATCTCGACCTTGGCGTCATCCGGGATCAGGTCATCCGGGATCGGCACGCGCTCGCCGATCTCGATGCCGGATGCGGTCAAGGCATCATGCTTCATGTTCGACATCGAGACG
>Ga0310810_10008523_pt1 | contig 11801 bp, 14 predicted proteins | sample NCmetagenome_FD_207641 | JGI IMG/M metagenome (GOLD analysis project Ga0310810, IMG submission 207641) | Soil microbial communities from experimental microcosm in Duke University, North Carolina, United States - NC | ecosystem: Engineered > Artificial ecosystem > Soil microcosm > Unclassified ...
CGGGAATAACCGTGTCCGCTAGGCCGCCTGCGCGCCCGACGTGCTCGTTGTGTCGGTGAGGATCGCGTAGATCGCCTCGGCCGACTTCGCGGCGCGGAGCTTCTCGGTGACCTGCTGGTTGCGCAGCAGGCGCGAGACGCGCGCCAGCGCCTTCAGGTGGTCGGCGCCCGCCCCTTCCGGCGCAAGCAGCATGAACACCAGGTCGACCGGCTGGTTGTCGACCGCGTCGTAGTCGAGCGGCGTGTCCAGGCGCGCGAACACACCGACAATCTGCTTGAGGTCCGCCAGGCGTCCGTGCGGAATGGCGATGCCCTGGCCCACGCCCGTCGTTCCCAGGCGCTCGCGCTCCATCAGTGTCTCGAAGATCTTGCGGTCGGGCTGGCGCGTCACCTGCGCCGCCTTCGCCGCGAGCTCCTGGAGAAGCTGCTTCTTGCCCTGTGTTTTCGGCGGCAGGATCACGCCGGCGGGCTGTAGCAGATCGGAGATATTCATGAGCAACCTTCTCAGGCGGAAGCGCCAGCGCGAACACGCGGCTTGGCATGATGATTCTTGAGCTTGCGCTTGTAACGGCGCAGTTGTGTCGCGATGTGATTGAACGCGGCATCGAATGCGCGGTGTGCGTCCGCACCCTCGCCTTCCGAGCTGAGCACGGTCCTCGAATCCAGGTGCAGGGTGCAGTCGGCGCGGAAGAACGGCCCGTCATGGCTGAACACCACCTTGGCCTCGGCGCCGCCGTCGAAATGCTTGGCAACAACCTCTTCGAGCCGGGCGCGCACGCCTGCCGGGAGTGTCTCGCCGATTTGCATTTGCTTACCTGAAACCCGAACCCGCATGGCCTTCTTCTGTACTGGCCTGAACGCGCTTTGCGTCACAAATGTTCCGCTTTTCGGACACGCCCCCCGGACGAAGGCGCGGGTGTGTAGGCCCGCCATTTCGGGATGTCAATCTTGCAATTTCAGGAGGGCGGCGCTCCGCGATTCCGGCAGCCGTTCACCATGTGAGCAGGCGCGGCAGGTCAGCGGGCGGCGGGCACCGCGTCCAGTCCGGACTTCAGCCGCCGGCGCTCCACGGACGAGGGAATCCGCATGGCCTCACGGTATTTCGCGACGGTCCGGCGGGCGATGTTCACTCCGTCCGCCGTGAGCAGGCTCACGATCCGATCGTCCGACAGAATCTCGATCGGGTGCTCGTTCGCGATCATCTCGCGGATGCGGTCGCGCACGGCTTCGGCGGAATGTGCCTCCTGGCCGTTCACCGCCTGGATCGATGCGGTGAAGAAGTATTTGAGCTCGAACAGCCCGCGCGGCGTCGCGATGTACTTGTTCGACGTGACGCGACTGACGGTGGACTCGTGCATGCTGATCGCATCCGCGACGGTGCGCAGGTTGAGCGGTCGCAGATGGCGCACGCCATAGGTCAGGAAGCCGTCCTGCTGGCGCACGATCTCGCTCGCGACCTTCAGGATGGTGCGCGCGCGCTGGTCGAGCGACTTGACCAGCCAGTTCGCGTTGTTCAGGCACTCGGTGAGATAGTTCTTCGAATCCTTGTCGCGTGCGCCCTTCGACACCTGGGCATAGTAGCGCGCATTCACCAGCAGGCGCGGCAGGGTGTCGGAGTTGAGCTCGATGCTCCAGCCGCCATCGGCGCCCACGCGCACGAACACGTCGGGCACCACCGGCTGCACCGGCTCGCTGCCGAAGGCGAGGCCCGGCTTGGGCGTCAGGCCGCGGATTTCCGCGATCATGTCCGTCACGTCGTCCGTATCGACGCCGCAGAGCTGCGACAGTGCCGCCAGATCGCGCCGCGCCACCAGGTCGAGCCGTGTCAGCAGCGCCGCGATCGCGGGATCGTGGCGGTTCTGCGCCTTGAGCTGGATCGCGAGGCATTCCGCCAGGTCACGTGCGCCGACGCCGACCGGATCGAAGCCCTGCAGCACGCGCAGCACTTCCTCGACGTCGCACAGCGGCACGCCCAGGCGCTCGGCGAATTCGGCGAGGTCGGCCCGCAGGTAGCCCGCCTCGTCGATCGAGTCGATCAGTTGCAGGCAGACCAGCCGCATATCGGGCGGCAGCGCCGCGATCGTCACCTGCTCCAGCAGATGATCCTTCAGCGTGCCGCCGTCGGCGACGGTGGATTCCAGCAGATCCTCGTCGCCGTCGAACGCATTGCCAGACTTGACGGTCGTCCAGTCGGTCAGCGATCCGCCGCTTGGCGCGGGCGCCGCAGCGGCAGTGTCGCCGTCATACAGGTTGTCATGACTCTCACGGTCCAGATCCGCGACCTTGGAGAAATCCTCGCGCGCCAGCTCGTTGTCCAGCGTCTCTTTCTTGGCCGCGGCTTCCACGATCTCGCGCTCGCCGTCGCCGGCATTGTCGCGCTCATCGCGTTCCAGGATCGGATTGCGCTCGAGTTCCTGCTCGCAATACTCGGCAAGCTCGACATTCGACAGTTGCAGCAGCTTGATCGCCTGCTGCAGCTGCGGAGTCATGACAAGGCCCTGGCCCTGCCGGATCTCCAGTCTCTGTCCTACGCCCGCCATGTGACTGCCCCGATGCCCATGGCTTAAAGCGAAAACCTTTCGCCCAGGTAATAGCGGCGCACGTCCCTGTCGGCGACGACCTCGGAAGGTGTTCCTTCCTTCATCACCACGCCGTCGCGCAGGATGTAGGCGCGGTCGATGATGTCGAGCGCATCGCGCACATTGTGGTCGGTGATCAGCACGCCGATGCCGCGGTCCTTCAGATGCACGACGAGATCGCGGATTTCGCCCACCGCGATCGGATCGATGCCGGCCAGCGGCTCATCCAGCATGATGTAGGAAGGATGCGTCGCCAGTGCCCGCGCGATCTCCACGCGGCGGCGCTCGCCGCCCGACAGCGCGATCGCCGGTGTTTGCCGCACATGGGTCACACCGAACTCGGCGAGCAGTTCCTCCACCATCGCGTTCAGGCGGTTGGCGTCCGGTTCAATGAGTTCGGCTGCGGCGCGGATATTCTGTTCCGCCGTCATGCCGCGGAAGATCGACGCCTCCTGCGGCAGATAGCCGATGCCCAGCCGCGCGCGGCGATACATCGGCAGGCGCGTGACGTCCACGCCGTCGACCTCGATCGTGCCGGCGTCCGCCGGGATCAGGCCGGAGATCATGTAGAAGCAGGTCGTCTTGCCCGCGCCGTTGGGTCCGAGAAGGCCGACGACCTCGCCGCGCTTCAGGCTCAGGCTGACCGAGCGCACCACCGGGCGGCGGTTGTAGGATTTGGCGATGCGGCTGACGACCAGTCCCTTGCCGCCCTCGATCACGCGGGGGCGGTTGGCGGTTTCCGGCTGGACGTCAATGGCATCGCTCATGTGTTTTTCGCTTGTCCGGCAAGAACCATGCCTACTCGTGTTTAAGGAAACATGAAGCCGCTATTTGCCGCCGCTCTGCGGCGGAGGCGTAAACAATCCCTGAACCCGGCCGCCACCCGAGCCTGGCTGCAGCACGCTGTTCACGCGGCTCCCGCCGCCGCCAAGCTGCGCGATACCCGTCACGAGATTCACCGTGAGCTGCGGCCCGCGCATCACGTTCTGTCCCTTGGTCAGCACGACATGCCCGGTGAGCGTGACCAGGCGTGGCGCGACGTCGTACACGCCGTTGTCGCCCGTCGCGGTGCCGGACGGCGAGTTCACCACCACGTTGCCGTTCGCATAGATCTTGTCCGGCTTGCCGCCGATCACGTTGATGCGCACCGAGTTCGCGCGCATCTTGATTTCGCCCTGCGTGATGATGACGTTGCCCGAATAGGTGCCGGTGATCTGCCCGCCATTGCCCGATGTCGGGTTCTTCTCCGCCACGAAACGGTCGGCCGAGATCGCGATCGGCTGGTTGGCGTCGTGCTTGATGGGCGGCGTGTCGGCAAAGGCCGAACCGCTTGTCAGCAGGAATCCGAGAACGAGTGCGCGCTTCACTTCTTGTGAACTCCGGTCAGGGTCATGTGCACATTGCCCGACAGCACCAGCTGCTGCGTCTTGCGGTCCAGTTCGAACGTGTCGGCGCTCAGCGTGCCGGACGGACCGTGCCCGGTGACTCCCGACGGGCCGTGCATGGTGCCCTGCCTCAGGTCGACATCGGCGCGCGCGGTGTGGATCTCGTAGCCGTCGTCCGAATAGACGGCGATCCCGCCGCTCAGCGCCAGCGTGCCCTTGTCCATGTCGACATAGCCCTTGACGGCGGTGGCGTTGAGCCAGCGATTGTCATCGAGTGTGACGTCGGCCTGCACGTTCTTGAGCGTCGCGCGGCGCACATTGGCGCCGTCCTGGATCGCCATGTCCGCGGTGATCACGAAGGGGTTGCCCTTGTGGTCGGCGCCCGTCAGCCGCGGCTTGATCATTGCGAGATCGTTGGCGAGCGTTCCCACCGACTCCGACGTCAGCGTGACCCGGTCCGACTGCCTGGGTACCAGCGCGTAGGCGATGATCGCCAGGATCAGCACCCCCGCCGAAACCGGCAGCACCCGCTTCATCACCGTCACGAACCGCGAGTAGCGCAACGCGTTCAGCGCGGTGTCGCGCGTCCGCGCCGTCCAGTCGCGCCCGGTGCGTCGCGACGCGCCCGGCGACACCGGTTCGGCCACGGCCTTGGGTGCGCCCGGCTGCGCCATGTCAGGAAAGACCCGCGCGCAGGATGTCGTGCACGCTCAGGAACCCGACCGGCTTGCGCGCCTCGTCCTTGGGGTCGACCACGAACAGATAGGTCACCTTCGGCTTGCCGGTGTTCATGATCGTCAGCGCTTCGGCCGCCAGCACTTCGGGTGCGATCGTCTTGGGGTTGGACGTCATCACGTCGCGCGCCAGCTTGTCGATCAGGCCCGGCTCCATGTGACGGCGCAGGTCGCCGTCGGTGATGATCCCGACCAGCGCGCCCTTTTTGTCGACCACGCCGGCATAGCCCGCGATCCCGAACTTCGCCGACGTCATGGTCATCAGCACATCGCGCATCGCCGTCTCAGGCGTGACCAGCGGCAGCTCTTCGCCGCGGTGCATGATGTCGCTGACCCGGACCAGCTTCTTGCCCAGCGACCCGCCGGGATGGAAGTCCCGGTACTGGTCGGCGGAGAAGCCGCGCCGCTCCATCAGCGCCACCGCCAGTGCATCGCCCAGCGCCAGCATCATCGTCGTCGAGGTCGTGGGCGCCAGCCCCATCGGGCATGCCTCCTGCGCCTTGGGCAGCAGCAGCGACACGTCGGAGGCCTGGAGCAGCTTGGACTCCGGATTGTTCGCCATGCCGATCAGCGGAATGGCCAGCCGCTTGGCATAGGTGATGAGGTCCGCCAGTTCCGCCGTCTCGCCCGAATTCGACAGCATCAGGAGCGCATCGGCGCGCGTCACCATGCCGAGGTCGCCATGGCTCGCTTCCGCCGGATGCAGGAACAGCGCCGGCGTGCCGGTCGAGGCCAGCGTCGCCGCGATCTTGCGCGCCACGTGACCCGACTTGCCCATGCCGCTCACGATCACCCGGCCCTGCACGCCAAGGATCGCGTCGATGGCGCGCGAGAGCTCGCCGTTCAACGACTCGCCCAGCGCATCCAGTGCTTCGGTCGCGTGCTTCAGGACGCGGCGCGCCGCAGCCAGATCACGCGCTTTTGCGGTCTGCGGTTTGACGGCCCTGATCTTGGCGGGAGGCATGCAGCCCCTTGTTTTTGTTGGTCTCGTGCCGCGGCTTTTCACATTTCATCGCGGAAGCCGCCGCTGTACGCGAAATTCGTGCCAAATGTGTCCCATCGGCCCGGCGGGTTCAAGGCAATTATGTTGCGCTGCGGTAAGACCCGGTTAACTCCGGCCTGATGCAGCCTGCAAGGCGGCCCGCCTCCACCCGCTCGCGCCCTGGCGGGGAAGGTGCCGGTAGCATCGTCAGGTGTGACGGGGGCAGAAATCAGTGCTCGAAAATGTCGACCGCTTCCCAGCCGGCGAGATCGAGCTCGCTCCGCCACGGCAGGAACCCGAAGCACGCCTTCGCCAGCTCCGCCCGGTGCTCACGCGCCAGCATCCCGTCCAGCACGTCTTTCAACCGGTGCAGATAGGCGACGTCGTTCGCCGCATAGGCCAGCTGCTTTTCCGACAGCTCCGGCGCCCCCCAGTCGGACGATTGCTGCTCCTTCGACAGATCGACGCTTAGCAACTCCTTCACCAGGTCCTTCAGCCCATGCTTGTCGGTATAGGTGCGCACCAGCTTGGACGCGATCTTGGTGCAATAGATGGGCGCCGTGCGCACGCCGAGATGGCGCCGGAACATCGCCACGTCGAAGCGCGCGAAATGGAACAGCTTCGTCGCCGCCGGATCGACGAGCAGCTTCTTGAGGTTCGGCGCCGCGTATTCGCCGGGCGCGAACTGCACCGCATGGCAGACATTGTCGCCGGACGAGAGCTGCACCAGGCACAGCCGGTCACGGAAATAGTTGAGCCCCAGCGTTTCGCTGTCGATCGCCACCAGCGGACCCAGGTCGAGTCCGTCCGGCAGATCGCCCTTGTGCAACTTGATCTTCATGCGGAGCGGTACAGCCTCCAGTAAAGAAGCGTCACGGGGATAGTGAGAATCTCCGCGCCAAGCAAGGTTAAACGCGCACCCACCCGGTCCGCCACCGCTCCGATCAGGAACACCGCAATCGCGAACAGGATGTTTCCGCCCAGCGCATTGAGCGAGGCCATCGTCGCCCGCTGGGCATCGGTGAACGCCTTCTGCATCAGGCTCGACTGCGCCACCATGGCCGGCCCGAACAGCACCGACGACAGCGAGATGATCGCGGGGCTCGCGACTGTGGGAATCAGCACCGCACCGGCGCCGATCACGATGCTCGCGAAATTGCCGCCCACCAGCACGCGCAGCTCGCCGAACCGGCGAACCGCACCGCCGCCGATGCGAAAACCGAGCGATGCCAGTCCATGCACCGCCACCCCCGCCGCGCCCAGCGCCCAGGACGGCCAGAACAGCGCGAAGAACACCGGATGGAACATGTGCTTGGACTCGCCCAGCGCGAAACCCAGCATCGACGCCAGGCTCAGCTCGCGCAGCCGTACGTCGCGCCTGAACGCCGCCAGCGCCTCGCGCAGATGCGCGAACACATTGGTCGGGATCGCATCGCTGTGCCGTTTCGGTTCGTTCAGCAACGCTGCGAACACGAGGCCGGCCGCCGCGACCGGCAGTGTCAGCGTGAACATCCAGCGCAGCGGCAGCCAGCGCAGCGCCAGCATCGCGACCGCCGCCGACACGGCGAGCGCCAGCTGGAACATCGCGCTCACGCGCCCCTGCCATTCGGGAAACTGCGCCTCGATGCTTTCGCACCTCAGCGTGTCGTAGAGAAACGCATCGTTGTTGCCGCTGAAGAGAGCGAACGCGAGCCCCTCCATCGCCGCGCCGGCGGCCAGCCATGCGAAGTCATGCCCGAACGCATACAGCGCGATCGACGCCACCGACGCGAGCTGTCCCAGCATGATCGTCAGCTTGCGGCCGACGAAGTCGGAGAACACGCCCGTCGGCACCTCGAACGCCGACCACGCGATCTTGGCAATCGAGAACAAGAGGGTCGCCAGCGCCAGCGATCCCGTCACCTGCGCGAAGTACACCACCGTGATCGGCGCGTAGACGCGAAAGTCGTTGCAGAAGCTGAAGGCGCTCAGCAGCCGGATGTTGCGGCGGACCTGAGGGCTCACGGTCTCGGCGGTCATCGCCGCACCAGCACATAAAGCTGCCGCGTCCCGCCCTCGGGCCCGCGCGGCAGCATCGCGCGCGCCTCGAATCCAAATCGTTCATAGAGCGCCCGCGCCGGCCGCCCCTCCACGTTGTCCGCGCCGAACGTCGCGAGCGAAATCGTGCACACCGCCGGCCATCGCGCGAGCACGGCCTGCAGCAATGCGGCGCCGGTCCCGCGCCGCCGCGTGTCACGCCGGACCGCCAGCCAGCGGATCCAGTTGTCCGGCGCCGCGCCGCCCAGCAGCACGCCGCCCAGGACGCGGGCGCCGTCACGAACGCACAGCGCATCGCCCTCGCGGATCTTGGTCTTCAGCGTGCGATCGAACATCGGCATCGGGCCGAACAGCGGCTCGACCTCGCGCACCAGGTCCAGCCACGACGGGATGTCGGCCTCGGTCGCGGCTTCGACCACCTAGCGGTCTTCGCCGGTCACCGGCGTCCAGCTCGGCGGATCGGACGCCGGAAAGCTCTCCCGCGATGCCTCTTCCACCGCGTCGACGATCTTATTGCGCGGCGGGAGCTTCCGGGCCTGTTTGGGCGGCGGGGTCTGGCGCGCCGCCGGCTTCCTCACCGCCTTCTTCGCGGCCGGCTTCTTCTTCGCCGTCCGGGCCTTGCGCATCGCCGGCCGCCGCTTGGCTGCGCGCATCTTCTTCGCAGGCTTCTTCTTCTTGGCTGCCATGACGCGCCTCGGGTCGATCCGGCGAAAAGGTATGTTATGACGCTTCCGACACGCAACGGCACCCGGTCTTCATGCTCTCTCTCCTGCTCGCGCCCGCCGCCTTCGGCGCGACCATGCTCGGCGGCCTCGTCGCGTTGCGCCTGAAGGACCGGCTGCACCTCATTCTCGGCTTCAGCGCCGGCGCCGTGGTCGGCGTCGCGTTCTTCGATCTTCTGCCCGAAGCGGTGCATCTGACCAGCGATAGCCGCACCCCGGCCCAGACGATGCTGTTCGTCGCCATCGGCTTCCTGTTCTACCTGCTGCTCGACCGCCTCGCCCTGCTGCACGCCGCCGGTCACGACCATGGCGACGGGCACCACGATCACGGTCATGGCGCGCCGCGCGGCTTTCTCGGCGCGCTCACGCTGGTGGCGCACAGCGTGTTCGACGGGCTCGCCATCGGCTTCGCCTTCCAGATCTCCAGCGCCATCGGCTTCGCCGTCGCCGTCGCGGTGCTGACGCACGACTTCTCCGACGGCATCAACACCATGAACGTGGTGCTCAAGAACGGCGGCAGCCGTGCCGAGGGCCTGCGCTGGCTGCTCGCCGATTCCATTGCCCCCGCCGTCGGCATCGTCGCCGCCTTTTTCATTCCGCTGCCCGCCGATCTGTTCGGGACGGTGCTCGCGGTATTCGCCGGCCTCTTCCTCTATCTCGGCGCCAGCGATCTCGTGCCCGAGAGCCACCACGCGCATCCCAAGCTTCTCACCACCGTCATGACCATCGCGGGCGCCGCCCTCGTCTACGGCGTGAACCTGGTCAGCGGATGAAGGCCGTCGGCCCGCGCTTCTTCCGCCGCGATGTGGACATCGTCGCCCGCGCCCTGATCGGCACGACGCTGATGTTCGGCGCCTCCGGTGGCATCATCGTCGAGACCGAGAGCTACGATCCCACCGACCCCGCCGCGCACAGCTATGGCGGCCCCACGAAACGCAACGCCGTGATGTTCGGCGCATCCGGCCATGCCTACGTCTATTTCATCTACGGCGTGCACTGGTGCCTCAACTTCGTCTGCCGGGACGCGAGCGCGGTGCTCATCCGCGCCCTCGAACCGACCCACGGCCTCGCCGCCATGGCCCGGCGCCGCGGCACCGACGATCCGCGCAAGCTGTGCAGCGGTCCCGGCAAGCTCTGCGAGGCGCTCGGCATCACCGGGGAACACAACGGCCGGTCGTTGTACGCACCGCCCTTCGCGCTTTACCGGCGCATGAAGGAGCCGCCGCTCACCACCGGCGTCCGGATCGGCATCACCAAGGCCGCTCACCTGCCCCGTCGCTACGGCCAGACGGGTTCCCGCTTCCTCAGCCGGCCCTTCCCGGAACCCGGCTAGGACCCATTATGGGCCCCTGCACATTTCTGGTACGGTCGAGCCGCAGGTGGGCCTATTTGCATGAGTTCTGACGAATTGGAGCGCTGGGAGCGGGAGGTCGGCGGCGGCGCGCTGACCGACGACCTGGTCGCCCGGGTCCGCAGCCATCCCCGTTTCGGCGACGCCCTGCACAACTCCGTGGACCGCGCCATCGCGCATGTCGCCGCCGATCCGCTGCTGCACCGCAACTTCCGCGATCTCGGGCATGTGATGCTGGCCTCCCTGGCGCTCCATCTGGACGCTACCGGCGGCCTCACCCATCGCCGCCTGCGCGAACTTTCTGCCGGCAGCGGCGCGCTCAGCTCCGGCCGCGCCACCGCGCTCCTGCTGCACCTCCAGGTCATCGGTTATGTCACCGCCGCGCCCGGCCATCGCAACGGCTCCACCAGGCTCTATGTGCCGACCGGCCGGATGAAGGACGCCTATCGCCGGCGCCTGCTCATCGACCTCGAATCCATCGCCATGATCGAGCCCGAGCTCTGCCGGCTGACGGAGAACTTCGACGACGCGGCGTTCCGGGCCTACATGGCGGCGATGGGCGAATTCCTGCGCACGCTCGGCCCCCGCTATCATCCCGATCTCAAGGAATTCGACGCGCTCGCCAACCGCCACTCCGGCGTGCTTGCGATCTACATGCTGGTGCAGGCCGCCTGGCGCAGCGGTCCGTTCCCGCAGCCGGGCGAGGCGCGCATCTCCGCCAGCGCCATGGCCGCGCGCCTCGACGTCTCCCGCATGCATGTGCAACGCCTGCTGCGCGCGGCCGAAGCCGCCGGCTTCATCCGGCGCACCGGCTCCGAAAGCGTGATGGTGACACCGCTCCTCTGTGACCGGCTCAGTCTCTGGGCGGCGCTGCTGTTCACCCTGAACGGCGCCATCGCCTGGCGCGCGCTCAAGAGACTGCGCGGCAGGAACGAGACGCAAGAGACGGCCGGCGCCTACGCCGAGAGCCGCGCGGTGCAGTAGAGGATCGCCTTGCGCGCCGTCGCCGCCCAGTCGGCCGGCGGGTTCGAGGCAAGGTAGCGCTCGAAGTGGTACTTCGCCGTGGCGATGTCGCCTTCCTTCATGCGCAGCTGTGCGAGGTTGAACATCGCGTCGTAGTAAAGTGGATCGATCGCCAGCGCCCGCTCCAGCTCCTCCGCCGCCTGTCCCAGCTTGCCCATCGCCTCATAGGCCAGCGCGAGGTTGTAGCGCGCTTCCACAAAATCGGAGTCCCGACCCAGCGCACGCTGGTACGCGATCGCCGCCTCGCCGGGATTCTCCTGCGCCAGCCGGATATTGCCGAGATTGTACGGCGCGATCGGATCGCCCTTCTCGCCCTGCGCACAGGTCTCGTACAGCTTGGCCGCTGCGTCGTGCTCGCCCTCGGCTTCCGCCAGCTCGGCCTGCTCGAACACCTCGTCGATGCTGACATGCGGATGATCGAGCGGCAGGAAGCCCTGCCCCTCCAGCGTCGTCAGCCCGCTGTCCCATTGCAGCGCGCCCTTGCCCGCCGGCCCGAGCACGACCTTGCGCCGTCCCGTCGGCGCCTTGTCGCGCACCTTGACCAGCATGCGGATCACTTCGGCGCGCGAGCCGCGCTGGTGGATCAACTCCGCCGCCGCGCGGATCTGCGCCGCATCGGCGAAGCGGCAGTTCTCGCCCTGCACCACGATCAGGTCGAACGCCGCGAGCAGCAGCGCGTCCTCGGCCTTGAGCCCCGTCGGCGCCAGCGCGGTCGCCAGCGGCAGCGTCGCGTTGTCGGCGCCCTTCCCGGCAATCGCATTCGCGAACGTCCGCTCGCCGAACACCGGAACGGCGCGCTCCGCCGCCGTGCGCAGGCGCTTTCCCAGCATCCCGCTGTCGATCAGCGTTGTCGCCAGCGCGCCGACCACGAGATAGTCGGACCGCCGCGTCAGGTCGCGCACCACGCTGCCCCCGCGTTGCGTGATCTCGCGCACCAGCCGCTCGCGCTCACCCGGCGAGAACCGGCCATACAGCGCAACGGACCGGCG
>Ga0310810_10008524_pt1 | contig 11800 bp, 12 predicted proteins | sample NCmetagenome_FD_207641 | JGI IMG/M metagenome (GOLD analysis project Ga0310810, IMG submission 207641) | Soil microbial communities from experimental microcosm in Duke University, North Carolina, United States - NC | ecosystem: Engineered > Artificial ecosystem > Soil microcosm > Unclassified ...
TGCCTACGTTCAGCGGGTGAAACCCGTCGACGTCCTTCGCCGGATCGACCGCATCAAACACGCGGCGCTCAGCGTCTGGCCCCATTTCCTTCGGAAGCGGCGACTGAACGAGGATCCCGTCGTGAAGGTCGCTGCGGTTCAGCCGATCGACCAGGCGCAGCAGGTCGTCCGCGCTGGCGTTCGCCGGGAGACGCTCGAGGTCGGCTCGAATTCCGGTCTCGCCAGCTGACTTCAGCTTGCTGCCGACGTAGAGTTCCGACCCCGGATCGTTTCCGACCAGGACGAGCGCGATGCCGGGTGGCCGCCCGGCGTCACGAGTGAACGATTCCACTTCCGGTCGCATGCCGGCGCGAATCGCCTGACCTGCCGCGATTCCGTCGAGCAGACGAGCGGGCATCAGTTTGCTGCCTCCACCTCGAGCCGGCGCAGCGAGTGGGGCCGCCCGAGGACAACGAGTTTGTCACCGGCACGGATGGCCGTGTCCGGTTCGGGATTGAAGTCCATGCGTCCGTCCTCGCGCTGAATCGCGACGACGATGACGCCAAAGCGCTGGCGCAGGTTGGCATCGAGCAGCGATTTGTCGCCGAGCGATGCACCCTTCATGACGGTGATCTCCTCCATGGCCAGTTCCAGGTTGTCAGAACTGGTGGCGAGCGTCATGAAGTCGACCACGGCCGGGCGAATCGCTGTCTGCGCCATCTGCACAGCGCCGATCTGATAAGGCGAGACGACCCGGTTGGCGCCGGCGCGCAAGAGCTTCCGCGCGGCATCGTCTCCTTCGGCGCGGCCGACGATGAAGAGGTCGGGTCGAAGGACGCGGGCACTCAGCACGGTGTAGACGTTCTCGGCGTCGGTGCCGACCGCGGCGATGAGGCAGCGCGCAGTGTCGATGCCGACGCGCTTCAGCACATCTTCGTGGCTCGCGTCTGCCTGGACCGCGAGCACGCCGTCCATCATCGCAGCCTGCAGCCGGGCCGGATCGCGCTCGACGATCACGAAAGGAACGTTCTGCCGTTGCAGTTGACCCGCGATGATGCTGCCGATCCGGCCGTATCCGCAGACGATGAAATGATCCTTGATCGTGTTGATCATACGGGCCTGACGACGTTTCTGGAGGCGCAGCGGCAGGCCTCCCTCGACGACAACCGTGGCAAGCAGCGTGAAGACGTAGAGCGCCGACCCTACTCCGCCGAACAGCAGGAGCACGGTCCAGATCTGGCCGGCGAGCGACAGGTCGTGAACCTCGCGATAGCCGACCGTGGTGATGGTGATCACCGACATGTAGAACGCATCCCATGCGCTCCACCGCTCGATCACCATGTAGCCGAGCGTGCCTGCGAGGACGACGGCGGCAAGCAGGGCCACGGCAAACACCGGGCCCTGTGCTCTCATGATCGACGACTGGCCGTTCATCCGCTCAGGCACGTCGGCGGAGGTGCGGCACCACTCAGGACTGCGTTTCGAGGTGGCTGTGCCGCTTCCCGTATCCGAAGTAGAACACGAGCCCGATGATCAGCCACACGATCAATCGCAGCCAGTTGGTCCAGCCCAGGCCGTAGATCATCGAACTGCACACGAGAATGCCCATGATCGCCACAAAGGGCAGCGCCGGAACCCTGAAGCCGCGCTTGAGATCGGGCCGGCGGACACGCAGGATCCACACACCGGCGCACACCAGGATGAAGGCGAACAGCGTGCCGATGCTGGTCATCTCGCCGACGATGCTCTCGGGCAGGAACGCACCGAACAACCCGGTGAGCACGAAGAACAGCATGTTCGCCTTGTACGGCGTCCGGTAGCGCGGATGCAGTTCGGAGAACAGGCTCGGCACCAGGCCGTCGCGGCTCATCGAGTAGAACACGCGCGACTGGCCGAGCAGCATGACCAGAATGACCGACGAGAATCCGGCCAGGACCGCGACAGTCACGAACTTCGACAGCCACTCGTAGCCGATCATGTACTTGCTGATCGCGTACGCCACTGAGGCTTCGCTGCCTTCGGTGCGGAAGTCTTCCACGGTGGCTACACCGCTCAGCACGTGCGCGAACAGCACATAGAGCACGGTGCAGATGACCAGCGACCCGAGGATGCCGATCGGCATGTCGCGCTTGGGGTTCTTCGCTTCCTGTGCGGCGGTGGAAACGGCGTCGAACCCGATGAAGGCGAAGAACACGACACCCGCAGCACCGAGTATGCCCATGATGCCGCCGTAGGCGTGGGTGACGCCCTGCGGCGTGGTGTAGGTGGTGGCTGCTGGAATGTAGGGCGTGTGGTTGGCGGGGTTCATGAAGCCCCAGCCGATGAGGATGACCGCAATCACGATGGAGACCTTCGTGATGACGATGATGTTGTTGACCCATGACGATTCGTGCGTGCCGCGCGCGAGCAGCAGCGACAGAATCAACAGGATGGCCAGCGCCGGGATGTTCATGATGCCGTGAACGCCGGTGCCGCCCATCGCCTCGAGGGGCGAGTGGCTCCATTGGTAGGGCACCTGCAGTCCGACGTACTCGAGCACCTTGTTGAAGTACTCGCTCCAGGCGACCGCGACCGTCGCCGCGCCCACCGCGTACTCGAGAATGAGGTCCCAGCCGATGATCCATGCCACGAACTCGCCCATCGTGGCGTACGAGTAGGTATAAGCGCTGCCCGCAATGGGGATGATCGACACGAACTCCGCGTAGCAGAGTCCGGCAAACGCGCAACCGAGGCCGGCGATGGCAAAGGCGATCGTCACAGATGGACCGGATCGTTCGGCGATGGCCGCCGCCGTCCGGACGAAGATGCCGGCACCGATGACCGCGCCGATTCCGAGCGCCACCAGCGCGCCGGGGCCCAGCGTCCGTTTAAGCGTGATTTCGCCGCCCTCGTGGTCGACGAGCAGTCGATCGATGGACTTCGTTCTGAACAGTGAACCAGCCAATAGGGCTCCTCCTACTCGGACGTGAGCGAGAAATATCGCGATTATACGCGGGAGAGTTCGTCGAGAAACGCGCGCACTCGAACCTCCGGCCCGCCACCGACAAGCAGATCGGTGATGACCGCCACGGTTGTCGCCCCGGCTTCGATGACCGAGGCCGCCCGCTCGAGTGTGATCCCCCCGATGGCCGCGATCGGCAGTTGCCTGGAACCGGCCACGGCAGAAGCTTCGCGCACCAGGTCCAGACCGACAGCCGTGTAGCCTGTGGCCTTCGTGGTCGTCCCGAAGATCGGACCGACAGCAATGTAAGTGACAGGTTCGTCGACTGCCGACGCGAGTTGGTCGTGGTCATGGGTCGAGAGGCCGACCACCGCGCCGGCGCCTACGATGCGGCGGACGTCAGCCGGGCGCAGATCGTCCTGTCCCACATGCACCCCGTGCGCGCCGGCGAGCCTGGCAATGTCAGCGCGGTCGTTGACGATGATGGTCGCGCCGGACGCGGCTGCCCGCGCCATCACGGCCTCGGTGATCCGGAGGAAATCGGCTGAAGTCGAGTGCTTGGCCCGCAGTTGCAGGAGCCTGGCGCCGCCATCCATGCAGGCGGCGGCGAAATCCTCGAGGGGCCAGCCGGCCCTGGCGCAGACCTCCGCGTCGCAGATGGCGTAGAGACGCGGAAACACCAGCAGCGTCAGACCGCTTCGGCGAGGCGTCCGGCCGGGCGGGCCACGTTGTACCGCTCCATGAACGACGTGCTCATCTTCCCGGCGACGAAATCCGGCTCGTTGAGCACCTTGAGGTGAAGCGGAATGCTGGTCTTGATGCCTTCGATGACGGTCATCTCCAGGGTGCGCTTCATGCGCGCAATCGCTTCCATGCGGTCGCGGCCGTGGACGATGATCTTGGCGATCATCGAGTCGTAATAGGGCGTGATGGTGCAGTCGTTGTGCGCCAGCGTCTCCACGCGGACGCCGGGTCCGCCGGGCACGCTGAACACATGGATAAGCCCTGGCGACGGCACGAAGGTATCGGGATCCTCCGCGTTGATCCGGCACTCGATCGAGTGCCCGGTGAAGACGACGTCGGCCTGCCTGAATCCGAGCTTCGCTCCATTCGCAATCCGGATCTGCTCCTTGACGATGTCGATGCCGGTCACCATCTCGGTCACCGGGTGCTCGACCTGGAGGCGCGTGTTCGCCTCCATGAAGTAGAAGTGCCCCTGCGGGTCCATCAGGAACTCGAACGTGCCGGCGTTGGTGTACTGCACCGCCCGGGCTGCGTCGATGACGATGGCGCCCATGCGGCGGCGCATCTTGTCGGTCAACGCGGGCGACGGCGATTCCTCGATGAGTTTCTGGTGGCGCCGCTGAATTGAGCACTCGCGCTCGCCCAGGTGGACCACGTTTCCGTGGGTGTCGCCCAGGATCTGGAACTCGATGTGCCGCGGCGAGTCGACGTACTTCTCGATGTAGACATCACCCACGCCGAATGCCGCTTCAGCTTCGCGCTGGGCAGTCTTGACTGCGGTCACGAGCTCGCCTGGAGCGCGGACGACGCGCATACCGCGCCCGCCGCCGCCGGCCGTGGCCTTCACGATGACCGGATAGCCGATATCCTTGGCGACCTTGAGTGCCTTCTCCTCGCTCTCGATCGGACCATCGCTGCCGGGCAGGATCGGCACGCCAGCCTTCTTCATGACGCGGCGTGCGCGCGCCTTGTCGCCCATCAGGCGGATCACCTGCGGGTCGGGCCCGATGAACTTGATGTGGCACGCCTCGCAGACTTCGGCGAGATAGGCGCTCTCCGAGAGGAATCCGTAACCGGGGTGAATGGCGTCGGCACCGGTGATTTCGGCGGCACTGATGACGGCCGGGACGTTCAGGTAGCTGTCGGCGCTGCGTGCCGGGCCGATGCAGACATCCTCGTCGGCGAACCGGACGTGCAGCGAGTTCTCGTCCGCTTCCGAGTAGACGGCGACGGTTTTGATGCCGAGTTCCCGGCAGGCAAAGATGATACGCATTGCCACTTCGCCGCGGTTCGCGATGAGAATCTTCTTGAACATCTACTTTGTGCGGATTGCGAAAAGACGCTCGCCGTACTGGACGGGCTGCCCGTTCTCCACGTAGATGTTGACGATCTCGCCCTCATACTCCGAGTCGATCTCGTTCATCAGCTTCATCGCCTCGATGATGCAGAGAACCTGCCCCTTCTTGACGGTCGCGCCGACTTCAACAAACGGAGGTGCGCCCGGTTCTGACGAGCGGAAGAACGTGCCGACGATGGGCGACTTCACGACCGCGAGCTCGATGTCGACATCGGCCGCAGGGATCCCTACGCCAACGGGCGCAGCGGCAGCCGGCGCAGCGGGAGATGGCGCGACCGGCGGCGGCGCCAGGTGCGCGTGTGCAGTATGAACCGGCACGAAGGCGCCGGACACATCCTTACGCACCTTCAAGCGGAGTCCGCCCTGTTCCACTTCGAACTCCGACAACTCATGCTCACGCACGAGATCGAGAATCTGTTTGAGCTGGTCGAGATCCATCAGGGGGAGAATTTGGAATTGAGAGTTGAGAATTTAGAAATTTGAATTTGGCCTGTCAGACCGTGATCAGTTCCGTTGTCGCCTGGGTGAGCACTTCCACCCCGCTCTCCGTCACCAGCACATCGTCTTCGATCCGCACGCCACCCCAACCCGGGAAGTAGGCACCGGGCTCAATCGTGAACACCATTCCTGGCGTGACCGCTTCGCGGCTCGTGTCCACGTTCGGCCCCCGTTTGGAGATGCGCGGTTCCTCGTGCACTTCGACGCCGAGACCGTGTCCCGTGCCGTGGCCGAATGCCGCGCCCATTCCGGCTGCGGTCAGGAAGTCGCGCGCAGCCGCGTCGATGTCGAACCTCGACGCTCCGGGGGCGGTTGCCTCGACCGCTCTATCGTGGGCGGTCCGCACAGCCGTATAGACTTCACGAGCCCGCTGCGTTGCCGAACCAACCACGACCGTTCGCGTAATGTCAACGCAGTATGAGGCGTAGACCCCTCCAAAGTCCAGCACCACCAGGTCACCTTCGTCCAATGTTCGCTCAGTAGGTCGAGCGTGAGGTAAGGCGGAGTTTGGCCCGGAAGCCACGATGGTTTCGAAGGCTGGCTTCTCGAATCCGGCATTTCGAATGGTCGAATCGATTTGAAACGCCAGGTCGCGTTCGGTCATCCCCCGTCTCGGCAAGCGGAGCACCTCGAGCGTCACCTGCGCCAACATCGACCCGGCCGTCTTCAGCAGGCCAATCTCGTATGCATCCTTCACGCAGCGCGCGACTTCGATGACGCCGTCGAGGGCCACCAGTTCCGGTGCAGACGAAGAGGCCAGCGTCTTCCCCAGCCAGTTGAACCGGCTCACGGTCAGGTGCGCCGCCTCGAAACCGATGCGCCGGAATCCGCCGCTCGTGAGCACGCCGGCGAGCGCGACGTCGTACGAGCCGTCGACCACGGTCAGTTGCAGCCCGGGGCATGCGTGCGCCGTCTGCTGCATGTCGGACACGGCGGTGACGTATCTCGAGTCGGTGATGAACTGCAGCGTTTCGGCGGTAAGGACGACGATTGCGCTGCTGCCCACGTAGTTGGTGAGCCACGAGATGTTCGGGATCGAGATGACGATGAGCGCGTCGACGGCCTTGTCGCGCATCGACTGACGGATGGCGGCGTGGCGCTGGCTAAGGGTGGCGCTGGGCGCGAATGGCATCGATGGCCTCCAGCCACCGCTCGAGCGAGGCCAGGGTAGCGGCCGCGCGGCGGCGCGATGCCTCCTGGACGCGCTGCGCGGCGTCGGTAACGGCAAGTTCGAGATCGTTGACGAGCCGTTCGGCGCCAGCGTCGTACGGCGCCAGTTTCAGTGCGGCTCGGGAATGCGTGAGGGCTTCCTGCAGGCGTCCTTGCCCGCGACAGGTCTCTGCCAACGCGCGGACGGCTGCCACGTTATCAGGTGTCTCAGCGAGAACGAGCCTCAACTCCGCGTTAGCGTCGTCGAGGCGACCGGATGCGAGTAGCGCGCGGCCAAGCGTCACGCGCGCCGAGGTGTATTCAGGATGGATAGCGAGGCCGGCGCGGCATGTCTGGACAGCTTCGTCGAGCTGTCCTGCGCGCCGGTATTCCTCGGCGAGTTGCGCGAAGGCGATCGACCCAGGGTCGCGCTCGACCCTGAGCCGGAGGTCGTCGATTCGGGACTGGTCAGCCATCAGGATCCGCGCACACGATTGTGCGCGAATCAGCTAGTTAACGACAATCTGCTTGAAGGTGTTTGCTGTCCGGCCCATGTCGTCGCGAATTCCGAGCACCACGACATAGGTCCCCGCCGTCACGTAGACGTGGGACGCATCCGAGCCGTGCTCTTCGTGGATCAGCCCGTCGCCGAAGTTCCAGTAGTAGTAGTCGATGGTGTGACCCGCTTCGGCCATGCTCAGCGACGCGTCGAAGGTAACGAGCTGATTGACCTTCGCGGTTTCCGGCGTTGCCTTCAGGGCGGCTGTCGGGCTGCCCGGCGCCGCGGTCGGCACGGCTGGCGGGACGAGTTGCAGCAGAACCGCCTGTGAACGGGCGGTGATGTAGTCGGTGCCCACCGCGGTCGCGACCACAGAGACCTGTCTGGGCGGCGTGCCGGCGTCGAACACCGTGAACGCCGGCATAGTGTAGGTCGCGGTCGCTCTGCCGTCGGCTCCGGTCCTGATGGTCGGCGTCGACAGTGTGCCGAAGCTCACAATGGAGTCGTCGATCTTCGTCGACAGGGCGAAGGTCTTGTTGGCCTGGGGCGCTCCGCTCGCATCACGCGCCGACAGCTGAATGGTCGCCGTCTGTCGGCCATCGGAAAACAGCGTGTCCGGGTCGGCTGACATGCTGACCGAAAGCGCGAATTCGGAAGGACCGGTGAAGCCTGGCGCCTCGGTCTGGTGAACCGTACATCCGGCGGCTACAACTGAAATCGCGACACAAGCCAGGCTGAACGAGATCCGCGTCATTGTCACTACCTCTAAAGCGCGCTTACTTCGTCGAGTCGGCGAAGTTGCCGAAATCAACTTGAATCGTGCCGGTGGCCTGAATCTCGTTCCCAACGATGTCGTGGCCGTAGAAGGTCACGTACGCGAGGGTGGTGATCACGGTTGTCCCAACCGATTTATTCGCCAGTTGCACCAGCGGCGATTCAGCCTTTGCGACGTGGCGCACGAGCTCGAAGTTGATCTTCTGGGAGGTCACCACGCCGACCGTTGCGGTTGCCGCGCCGTCAAACGCATACGGCACGTCCACGCCTTCGGTATTGCGGCCGTCGGCCCGCTTATAGGCGACGTGGTACCGGTTGACGGTGACCTGGTTGTTTGTCGATGGTCCGATGGTGTTCTGCTGGACGACGTCCTTCTGGGCCAGGCTGAGCGTGACTTCCCCGAAATCGTTCGTGATGGATCCGTTCGTCGACACGTCGGACAGCACAACCGTCGATGACTGGCCGCTGACGGTCGATGTGCCCTCGAGCCGATCGATGACCAGGTAGACCGGCGCACGGCCGGTCGTTGAGACGTCGCCGCAAGATGCAGCCGCGACGCTGAGTACCGCGAGAACCGAGAGTTTCGTGAAGTGGCGCATGGCGTTCATGTCGCGTCAGCCCTTGATGATGCGTGGCGTGATGAAGATCAACAGTTCCGAGTTGTTGTCGTTGACGGTGTCGCGACGGAACAGCCACTTGATGAACGGGATCCGGCTCAGGCCCGGCGTGGCGTCCACGGTCGTGTTCTCTTCGCTGGCGTAGATGCCGCCCAGGACCGTCGTCTGGCCGTCGTTGACGAGCACGGTGGTGCTGGCGCGCTGCGTGTTGATGGACGGCTGCGGCGGGCTGCCGGCGTCGGGTCCGCGCGAACCGTTGTCGACCGAGATCTTCATGATCACGGTTCCGGATGCGGTGATCTGCGGCATCACCTTGAGCGTCAGCGCCGCGTCCTTGAAGCTCGTGGTCGTGGTGTTGTTGGCGACCGTCTGATACGGAATCTGCACGCCCTGCGCGATTTCCGCTTCGACGTTGTTCTGCGTGGTCACGCGCGGTGTCGAGAGCAGACGCGCATTGCCTGTTTTCTCGAGTGCCGAGAGGGCCACGTCCAGGTTGAACGCGCCGTTGACGGCGCCCATGGCCAGACCAATCGCAGACGGCGCGCCTTCAACCGGAAGGTTGACTGCCGTGCCGGGCGGCGCAGCGAGCTTGGTGCCCGAGCCCTGGCCGCTGATGCTGCCGTTGTTCGGGAAGGCCAGGTTGGTCGTGTTGCCGAGCCCCGGGTCGACGCGCCCATTCACGCCCCACTGCACACCGAGCGCGCGGGCGTACTGTTTCTCGGTCTTGACGATCCGTGCTTCGATTTCCACCTGCGGCTGGGCGACGTCGAGCGTCGCGAGCAGCGACGTGGCTGCATCCAGCGAATCAGGCAGGTCGGTGATGATCAGCGTATTGGTGCGCGGGTCCACCTGCACAGTGCCGCGCTTCGAGAGGACGCTCTTGGTGAGGAGCGCCTGGAGGTCTTCGGCGCGCGCGTAGCTGAGCGCACGGGTCAGGACCTTCAGATCGCCCGCCAGCGCCTGTTCGTCTGCCAGCTTCCGGCGCTGCGCCTCTTCGTCGGCGAGGGTGGCCAGCGGCGCAATGCGGACGACCGTTCCATCGACGATGTAGCCCAGTTTGTTGGCGCGAAGAATAATGTCGAGCGCCTGATCCCACGGCACGTCGCGCAGGGCCACGTCGACGGTGCCCCGGACGGCCGGGTCGATCACGATGTTGAGGCCGCTGATTTCAGCGAAGACCCGGAGGACCGCGCGCAGGTCAGCCTGCTGGAAATCGAGGCTGACCGGATTGCCGCTGTAGGTCCGGCCACCGGCCTGGTTGCCGAGGAGCTGACCGACCGATGCCTGCGCCGCCGGGGCCTGCGCCGGCGCCTGCGACGCAGCGAACACCTGCACCGCCTGCCGTGGGGCCGACCGCGTTGATTTACCCGAGAGGCCGAGCGCCGCGATGGGGTCCACCGTCGTCTGCACGATTGGCTGCGCCAGCCGCGCTTCGGCGGGCGGCGCGATATTCAGCAGCTCGGAGCGATCGAAATCGATGAGGATGCGATTGCGATCGGCGCGCACGTGGTGCGTGACCGGCTGTGCGAGCGCGATGCGAACACGCGACACTGGACTGCCAAGCGCTTCGGCCGATTCCACGCGGACCGATGCGATGGGACCGCGCGCCTGCAGACCCGCGGCCGCCGCGATTGCGCCGGCGTCCACGTTGCGGAAGTCGACCATCACCGTGAGCGGGTCAGGTCTGGTTGCGACGTACGGTACCGGCTCGGTCGCCTCGATGACCAGTGTCGCGCTGCGCGCATCGGCCTTCGACGAGATCGTCGTCAGCTTCGCGCTCGGGATTACAGCGGCCGTACTGGCGGCGCGCGAGATCACGCTCGCACCCGTCGCCAGGATCACGACCAGAGAGAGTGCCACTCCCCTCGTCACAGTCACTCCTTATCGTTCTCAGGCGTTCGCAGCAGTTTCCGCACTTCGCGCGTCTTTTCAGTCGCGTGCGGATCGCTGACGTCCTGAACCAGCACAAGCCCCAGCGGCGTGATGCTTTTCACAACACCATCGGCGAGCTTGTCGCCCTGGTGAATGACATAGGTCCTGTTGTCCGTTCCCTGAACCATGGCGACCAGCCGCTCGCGGCTCTGCATGATTCCGCGGACGGAGAGTTCATCCACCCGGATGCCGGCGATTCCCGCGGCAGTGGGCTTCGCCACCGACTTGCCTTCGGGGCTGCCGTTCGTCAGACCGAGAAACGGATCGCGGCGTCCTTCCGCGTTGTAGTTGTAGGGCGCAGCCTGCGGCTCGGCGGCTGCCGGTGCAGCTGTCGATGGAGCGACTGTTGATGAAGCCGCAGCCGGCGCCGGAGCCTGCGGCGCAGCAGCCGACTGTGCGATTGCAGCCTGTGCCGGCACCTCAGAACCCGCCCACGCGGCGATTCCGAACAGCGCGACGATGCACACGGAGATCAGGCGCATGTCAGGCCACCTTCTTCGCCGCGGGCTTCCCCGCTTCCGGTTTGCCCTTCTTCGCGGGGACCGGCTTGTCGAGCAGCACGAAGGTCGTGGCCGTGCAGCTCGCGGTGATCGTCGAGCGAGTGTCGACCTTGTCCTTCCCCTTGTCCTTGCCCTTTACGGTGAGATTGCTGATGTTCACGATGCGGGAGAACTTGCCGATGCGATCGAAGAACCGCGCGAGGTCGTGATAGGTCCCATCGAGTTCGATGGTGATCGGCCACTCGGAGTGGATCTGCTTGGTGACGATCGGCGCCGGCTTGAAGCTCTTGATGACCAGGTTGGATTGGACCGCGGTGGTCTCCATCTGGCGGAGCAGTTCGGCGCCGTCCTTTTCCTCCGGCAGCACTTCGCTCAGGCTGGTCAGGCGCTCCTCGAGGTCCGCGACCTGGGCCTTGAACTGCGGCAGCTTCTTTTCGGTCGCCTGGCCCTTGACGACATCGGCCTTCAGCGCCTTGAGCGTCGACTCATGCGAGGCGATGTCGGCCCGGGCCGGCATCTCGTAGTAGTAGTAGAACATCCCGACACCGACGACGCTCAGCACGACGAAGGCGCCTATCTGTCCGTACCAGGGAAGCTTTGTAAGACTGATGTCCATGGGAGTGCCTGTGCTACTGCGGTATCGGAAAATCAGCTCTTGTTCTTTAGCTGGCCGGTCGCACCTTTGGTGTCCGCCACCTTGGTTGCGGTGTCGACGTCGCCAGGACCCTTGAAGATTGCTTTGATTTCAAACTTGATGACTTCGCCGAGTGCCGGCGCGGTGGTGTCCGCGGTGCTGTTGACGATCTCGAC
>Ga0310810_10008525_pt1 | contig 11799 bp, 8 predicted proteins | sample NCmetagenome_FD_207641 | JGI IMG/M metagenome (GOLD analysis project Ga0310810, IMG submission 207641) | Soil microbial communities from experimental microcosm in Duke University, North Carolina, United States - NC | ecosystem: Engineered > Artificial ecosystem > Soil microcosm > Unclassified ...
TCGGCTTGGGTGAAGCCGGAGCGTTTCCCATTGCCACCCGGTCGCTGTCGCGGTGGATGCGGCCCACCGAGCGCGGCTTCGCGCAAGGGATCACCCACGCGGGATCGCGTTTGGGCGGGGCCATCACGCCTCCGATTGTGGCCCTTGGCATCGTGCCGTTCTTTGGATGGCGAGCCGCATTTTATGCTTTCGGCGTTGTGGGCGTCGTATGGTCCGCCGTCTGGTTCTATTACTATCGCGACACACCCGAGGAACATGCCGGCGTGAACGAAGCCGAACGCGAGCTGATCGCCGGCGGCATCAAGCGCAAGGTCACCGGCAAGGTTCCGTGGCGGCAGATTCTCTCACACGGAAACCTGTGGGTTCTGGCCGTCATGTACTTTTTCTACAACTACAACTTGAACGTATACCAGGACTGGTTTCCCACCTACCTGCGCCAGGCCAAGGGCATGACACTGGCACAGATGGGAATTTACGCGAGTCTGCCTTTGATGGCCGGCGTGATCGGCGATCTGGCGGGCGGATGGTGCTCCGATATCGTGCTGCGCCGCACCGGCAACGTGAACCTTGCCCGGCGCTGGGTGGCCATCGCGGGATTCCTGCTGTCGGCCGCGGCCACTGTCCCGGCCGTGCTGGCGAGCGATCCCAAAGTTTCAGTCGCCTGTTACTGCGTGGCTTTTTTCGCCCTGGAGTGGACCGTCGGCATCTCCTGGGCCGTGACGCTCGATATTGGCGGCGACTATGCCGGTTCGGTCTCGGCTGTCATGAACATGCTTGGCAATTTCGGGGGCGCCATCGCGGCGACTGTGGTTACCTATACCGCGGCCCGATACGGCTGGAACATTCCGTTTCTGATGACTGCCGGACTGTGTCTGATCGCCGCCGTGCTGTATCTAAAGATCGACGCCAGCCGGAAGGTGTTTGGTTAGAGATTTGGACAGAGAAAGGGGCTGGGCCGCCAGCCGCTGTCCCGTGCGGATCAGTGGTTTCTCCACCAGGTAGTAGCTGAGCGTGGCTGCGGCAAGCGAGGCGAGCAAGTTCCACGGCCAGTGCCGCCACCACTGCGATGCTGGCTCCCAGCCCGGCGTCAAAAACAATTCCTGCCACAGGTACAGGCTGTAGGAAATCCTCCCTAGCCATGCCAACGGTCCCCAACTCAGCGCGCGGCTGATCCACCAGTGTGGATGTACCAACGTCCCCGCGAGAATGGCCGGAATCAGCATGGCCACGCCCACGCTGGTGAGTGGTGAATAATAGCGCACACACCAGATCGCGATCGAAACAGCGGCCAGCCAGTAGGGCAGACGAATCTGCCGCGCGAACTTCTCCCGCTCTTTCGCCCCGTCCAGAAGGAACGCCAGCAGGCAGCCCCACAGCAAGGCATCCAGGCGGAGATCGGTGCGAAAATGCGCCGGCACCTCGGGGAACAACGGCGTGGCAAACTGCGATTCGATCATGCGCCATAGACCGAAGCATAGAGCCAGCCAGGCTGCCGCGTGCCGGGAACGCCGCGGCCCCAGCAACGCCAGCAGTCCCGGCCAGATCAGATAGAAATGTTCTTCGATCGCCAGCGACCACAAGTGGCCCGTGCCGAATCCAGTGAGACGCGAGGGCACGTAGTTGCGGAAGAATAGCAGGCTCGATACGGCTTCCGTCGTCGACTTCCACATACCCGCCGCCGTGTACACGGCCAGAAAGACTAAAACCGGCGGCAGAATGCGAAATGCCCTCCGCACGTAGAATTGGCGCAAGCGGAAGCTACCCGTGGCATTCCATTCTTCCAGGAGCAGGCGCGTGATCAACAGACCGCTCAGCCCAAAAAAGATGTCCACCCCAAACGCGCCATAGCGCGTGACATCGGCGGCGTAGCTGTCTTGAGTGGCGTAAAAGCCCTGCACGATATGGTGCACCAGCACCATAGCGATGGCCACCGCGCGCCAGCCGTCCAGGAGCGGAATCCGCCTCATCCCTCTAGTTATCGGTAGGATCGGGACGGGACTTTGGGGTCGGTCTTCAGTCGGTCAACCGCGCCCTAGCGCAGCGCAAATCGGTAGATCAGCGCGTCAGAGGAAGCGTATTCCAGCTTCGATTCGTCCAGGCGCTCGGCGCTGGCGCGCAGCACATCCAGTTGCCGGCCTTGGAATCCTTGGCCGAAATCGGATCGGAGCAACAGGAGCAGCCCGCATCGATATTGCGATGGCAGCGCCGAAAAGGACGCTTGCACCGCCTTGAGATCGGCTCGCTGCGGCGTAACGGCCAGATACAGACCGTGCGAGCTCGGCACGCCCGTGTAAAGATAGCTCACCGAATCTTTCCACGTAACCACAACGGCATCCGCCGCGGCATGCTCTTTGACCCACGAGAATGCGGCCTGATCCTCGGCCCGCGACTGGCGCTCTTCGGTCATCACGGTTGCGATTCTGCTCCAGGTCGCGCGATCGCTGCGAGCGACCATGGCAACGCCGGCGGCGATGAGCGCCCACCGCGGGGCTTGCTTCCATGCGCCGTTCGTAGCGGCCGCCAGGGACTTCGCACATAGGGAAGCGACATGACTGGCTTCTTCGGTGATCCCCGCGAGCAATACAGGCCACACTGGCAGCACCAGCCGGCCCAGGCCCTCGCTCCACCAGGCCACGATCAGCACCAGGTACAGACCCGTGAAGATCAGGAACAGAGGCCACTGGCGCTTTCGTCCGAGGCGGATGCCGCCGGCGACCGCGGCGATCAGAACCACGTGATACAGCGGCAACCCCATCAGCAGCGCGATCGCACCGGGGAAAAAGTTCTCAGCGACGCTGGCCGAGAGCGTGGCCAACTGTTGCATGAAGTTCTGCCAGAATCCGTGAACGCGTATGATCCGAAGGTACTCGTTGAAATAGCTGGTATTGATGGGATCGGGACTCCCTGCCGCGTGAAGCCAGACCCAGACGTGCCAGGCTGCGGCCAGGGGTACGGCCGCGGCCAGAGCATAGCCGCTCAGGCGAAATCGTTTTCGGATCAGGAAGAAAATCGGGATCGCGATCAGCAAAGGTAACGATGCATTTCGGGTTAAATAGGCCAGGCCTGTCAGGAGGCCGCCGGCTAATGCCCACCACCGGGCCGCGGGTTCCGAATCTCCGGCCGCGCGCTCCAGAATCCAGATCGCGGCGAGCAGGAAACATCCGCACAGTAGCTCGGAGAACAGCATGAGCGTAAGCAAGGTGAACTGCAGCGTCACGACCGTCAGCGCGGCCACCAGAAACGTCCTCCGCCAGCTGAATCCAAACTGGCGGAGCACCGCTAGCAGAAGCGCCAGATACACCGGCAGCAGCAAAGCCTGGAGCACGGCCGCCGTCTGAAGATTCGCCGGAAAATCAGGATGAAGCCGCCACGCCAGCGACAGGTACAACGGATACAGCGGCGGAAACTTTACTTCGTAGGGCCGCCCGGGCAGGCTGACCGCGCGATACCCCTCGCCATCGGCGAGCGCCTTCGCGGTCACCCAATAGACACCGTCATCCATGCCCTGTCCCCAATGCCACTGCTCGCGGCCGTCCCATAGCGGCTTGGCGACCAGCGCCAGAAGCAGCATGAATGCGGCCGGGATTGCAGTCCTGTGGGTCAAGGTCCTCCCCTAGCTATCGCCCGGAGGCCGATGCCGCTTTAACAGGGCCGAATTTGTTACACTTCCTGCACGATGCGGATCCGCAAGCTGCTGGTTTGGGCATTCGTGACCAGCCTGACCTCCGGGCTCGTTCTGGCTCAAGGCAAGCAGGGTAAGGAAGGAAAGAACGCCTTCGCCGGCATCGACTGGAACAAGCCGTTCCCCGCGCATAAGGTGATCGGCAACGTGTATTCCGTGGGTTCCGAGCAACTCGGTTCGTTCCTGATCACTACCCCGGCCGGACACATCCTCATCAATAGCGATTACGAAGAAACTATTCCCGTGATTCGCGCCGGAGTGGAACAGCTCGGCTTCAAGTTCAGCGACATCAAGATTCTGCTGGGCAGCCACGCCCACCCGGATCACATGTCCGGCGACGCACTGTTCAAGGAACTGACCGGCGCGAAGGTGATGGCCATGGAACAGGACGTGCCAGCGCTCAAAAACATGCGGCAGGGCGGCAAGGAGCATCCCATCGACCGCGTGTTGCACGATGGCGACACGGTGGAGCTGGGCGGCACGGTTCTCACGGCGCACCTGACGGCGGGCCACACCAAGGGATGCACCACCTGGACGCTCAAGGCTGAGGAGGGAGGCAAGAGCTACGACGTGGTGATCGTCGGCAGCGTCAGCCTGAACGCGGCAGTGCTGGTGAATAACGCCGCTTACCCGGAGATCGCCCGCGATTTCGTGCGCAGCTTCAAGACGCTTCGTTCCCTGCACGCCGATGTGTTTCTCGGCTCCCACACGGGTTTCTACCAGATGACTCAGAAATACGCGAAACTCTCGCAGGGCGGCCCCAATCCGTATATCGATCCACAAGGTTACCAGGCGCTGATCGACTCTTCGGAGAAGGCCTTCAACGACCGCATGGCGGAACTAAAGAGTTCCAAGTAGTTCGCGTTACTCCTTGGATGGCCCAACAACCCGCAACCTTTCGGTCGAGTGGCGCACCGGTTTGGGCAATCGCCATTTAGTTTGCCCATTCGAGCCACAGACCGGCTATACTGATCCCGCCCGATCTAAAGCAGCCGATTGGCTGCAAGCGTTACCTTGCAACCCTTTTCTTCGAGCAGAAGGCAAGAGTTGCATCATGGAAGTATACAAGCGGCAGACCCGGGAGATCATCATGCGCTTCCTCCTGCGCCAGCTCAGTTTCCAGAAGTGCATCGCTGCTCTGGACGCTGCACTCGCTGGCGCGCTTCCCAGGCAGAAGCCGGAACAACTGGACGAGCTTCGAGCGGTGATGTTGGCCAACAACGAGAAGGTGATGGAGGAGATGGCCCGGCGCGGGTCGCCGAAGCGTTAATCTCTTTCTGGGTTCAAATTTGGACGACCCTCGGTCGGAAGTAATGTAGAATCATCCGAGAAAGGGCCAACATGAAAAGTCTTTTGGTTCATGGAATGCTTGCCTTTGGTCTCTCTTCTTTTCCTCTCGCCGGACAATGGCTCGATTATCCGACTCCCAATGTGCCCCGGACGCCGGATGGGAAGCCGAACCTCTCCGCGGCCTGCCCACGGACTTCCGACGGTAAGCCCGATCTGTCAGGCTTGTGGCGGATGGAGCGTAACCGGCCGACGAGTACCGAACTCGCTCCCGGTTGTGAACCGGTCTCTCAGGAATTCATCAACATTGGTTGGTCCCTCAAGGAAGGCTTGCCCTATCAACCATGGGCGGCAGAGTTGGTGAAGACGCGCCGCGCCGAACAACGCATCAACGATCCGCTTTCGCACTGCCTTCCAGTAGGAATCGTCCGGGAACACACCTTTCCCACTTACAAGAAAATCATTCAGGCTCCCGGACTTCTGATCACCCTCAGCGAGCATAACGCGAGTTACAGACAGGTATTCACCGATGGACGACCGTTGCCGGTGGATCCGAACCCATCGTGGAACGGCTCCTCCAGCGGCGCTTGGGAAGGCGACACGCTGGTCGTGCATAGTAATGGTTTCCGCGACGGACTCTGGCTCGATACCACCGGAAATCCCCTGACGGAAGCCGCAAAAATCACGGAACGCTTTCGGCGGCCGAACTTCGGCAATCTCGAGATCGAAGTAACTGTGGACGATCCCAAAGCATACACGAAGCCTTGGACCGTTAAGCTCAATCAGACCATCGCGCTCGATACGGATCTGTTGGACTTCGTCTGTAATGAGAACGAGAAGGACCTTAGACACCTGGTTGTGAAGTAGGCGTTAGAACGATACCATCACGGCATTTGACGTAATCTAGGACCGGCGGCGGGCTACGGTTCCCGGCCCAATGGCAGCTTCAAAGAGCCAGCGGCACCGGTGCTGCGATCCTGAATCGCCAGCCGCAGATCGCCCTTGCGATTTCCGGCGATGATCAGCCGCTCCATGGAGTAGCCGTTGGCCAGCGTTTCGCGCAGCCGCTGCTCGGTCAGAGTGATCTTGATGGATTCTTCGGTTCCATTGGGTTTTGCGGCCGACGGGAAATAGGTGGCGAACTTGATCAGCGCGACCCAGTTGTTCTTTTCCCTTTCCAGGTGCAATTCCTGGAGATTGAACGTCAGGGTCAGCCGGTACACGCCGGCCTGGCGCGGGAACGGTTCCAGCCGAGCGATCATCCCGATGCCGGTGGCCTCCAGCGGCGTGTCGAAAATCTCATTGAGCGACGTGTGGTTTTGCTTTTCGGTGGGCTGCTTCAGGTCGGTGGCGTAGTAGCCCTTGCGATGGCGCAGATCGACGCTTTTTCGCGCGACCTTGACGGACAGCGAATGATAGCTGCCGTCCAGCCTGATATCGCCGGGATAGAAGCCGAGCGCATAGGTGACCTCGCTATCTTCGACAGCAGTCTTGATGGCGGCGGTGACATCGTTGACCACATAGAATGCCCGGCCACCGGTTCCGCCGGCGAACAAGTTCATCGCATCAATGCCTGGCCGCAGGAACCCGGCGGGGTCATTGAATACGCTGATCGGCTTCGGGTCTATCGGATAGACGGCGACGTTGGCATCGTTCAGCGCGTGGACGGCTTTATCGATCTCCCGGCCGAACTCCTTGTGTTCGATAGTTTCATGGCCGTTGTGCGAGCGGACATCGGTGGTTTGCGCGGCAAAACTCGAGGACATCCAGATCAATTTTTTTCGTCCGGGCAGCCCCTGCAGGTGTCGGGCGATCATTTCCATGGCTTTCCCGGTAATCACGGCCCGGTTGACCTGGGCCGCATCCTGCATTTCCTTGATGGAGCTCTGCTGCATGGCGTTGGCGATGGGGTCGCCTAGATCCGGAGCGTTGGCTAGCAGGTCGTCGGCCAGATCGTCGGCAGTCTGGTCGGCCGAAGCTTCCGGGCTCGCACGGCGTGCCGCTTTGAGGATGCGCGCCGGATCGTCGGTGAAATCCTGAATCACGCTCAGAGCCTTTCCCAGCGAGTAAAGCGCGAACTGGTCCCCTCTCTGGAGCGTCTCCAGGTACCGCAGCAGCGCCTGGCGTCCATACGACTGATCCTCCGGAACGGTGTTCAGCATGTCATACAAAACAATGGTTGTACCCACCGGTTCCGCTGTATTCAGCCGGTTCGAAACGGCGCCCGGCGGAAGGGGGATGAGTTTTCCGGCGGTGGTTTTCGACGAAATGACGCTGAAAGTAGCGATTTTTTGGGGTTTTCCGTTATCAAAAACGGTGAAATCGTCCTGATTCAGATCCGCGACGGCCGCACCCTTGCTGTGGACCACCACGTCGACTTCGACCAGGCGGGTGTTGACGCGAAGGAAGGGGGTTTCCTGCGCCACGGAAACCGCAGCGAGACAGAAGCCACCAATCCACTTGATCGCGCCCACCATTCGAATCAACCACATGGTAGCGCGGGTTGGGTTCAGGCGGTCTTCATGATGTTGTAGTGGGTGCGATATGCGCCGAACGTAACGAGGAACGCGAGGAGCATCCCGATGGCCCCAATGACGATTGTAATGGCCAGCGAATATCCCACCATGTTGGGATCGTGGAACAAACGATCGTTAAATACTCCCGGCAGCAGCGGACCCAGGCTCCCGCCGCCCAGATTCAACAGGAACAGATACAGCGCCGAAACCTGGCCGCGGACCTGATTCGGAAAGATGTGCTGGAGCGCGGCGGCCGAGGTTCCCATCGCCAGCGCATCGAAAAACAGCGCCGGCGCGAGCAGCGCCAACGTCCAGTAGGGATTCGAAATCATCAGCGCCACAGGCATCAGCAACAGTGTTCCGATCGCGCTGATGACGGCGACCTTCAGCGGTCCTTCGGGCACTCCGCGCTTCTGCCAGTGATCGCTCAGCCGCCCGCCCACGTACATTCCGGCGCAGCCGAACGTCAGCAGGATCCCCGCCAGAGCGCGCCCCGACTGTCCGGGAGACCAATGATGCACGCGCTGGAAGAACGTGGGGATCCAGGCGAGGAGTCCGTAGGTGATCATCCCCTGGCACACCATGCCCAGCGAGATGCCGGCCACCGACTGCCAGCGCATGCGAATCTGCGCCAGGGCTTCGCGGAAGCTGAGTTGGGTGGGACGCCCGTCGGCCGACGCCAGCAGGTTGCGGCGGACCGGCTCGCGGATGGTCCAGGCCAGCAGCGCGAACAGAACGCCGGGCAGCCCCACGATCACGAAGGTCAGCCGCCAGGATGCCATGGCGCCGAGAACGGGCACGTTGATGATGGGAGTACGAGCCAGCAGGTCCACCGTGGTTCCGCCCACCAGCTGGGCCAGAGCCGATCCGATAAATACGCCCATGTAAAATACGCTGATAGCGGCCCCCAGCTTCCGCTTGGGGAAATAGTCGGACAGCATCGAATACCCGGCAGGGGATAGACTCGCCTCGCCGACGCCCACTCCGATCCGGGTCAGAAACAGCAGCAGATAACTCTTCGCGACGCTCCCCAGAGTGGTGAACAGGCTCCAGACCAGGATCCCGGCGACAATCAGCTTGCGGCGGTTCCAGCGATCGGCGACGCGTCCGAGCGGCAGACCCACCAGCGTGTAAAACACCGAGAACGCCAAGCCTTGCAGCACGCCGATCTGGGTATCGCTCACGCCCAGATCGCGCTTGATGGAGGGGACCAGAAGGCTCAGAATGGTACGGTCGACAAAGGAGAGCGTGTAGACCGCGGTCAGAGCAATCACCACCCACCAGGCGTAGCCGGCGCTGGTAGTGGTCTCGTTCTCCGGACGATCATTCTCCTGCCGATCACGCGCTGTGCGGGGTATCATCAGAAATTGCGCCGTATGAAAGCGTAACAGATTTACGATGAGCCAGCCCGTAACCCTCTCCGCCCGCGACGGCATAGCCGTGATCACTATCGATAATCCGCCTGTGAACGCACTGAGTCCCGGCGTGCCGGAAGGCATTTTGACGGCTCTGGATACGGCCGAACGCGACCCGTCCGTGCGCGCGATCGTCGTAATCGGGGGCGGCCGGACGTTCATCGCCGGTGCGGACATCAAGGAACTGGAAGAAGCGGCCCGGAATCCTGCGGCCGGGGGTCCGGATCTGCATCCGCTGCTGACGCGGATCGAGGATTGCGCGAAGCCGGTGATCATGGCGATTCACGGGACAGCGCTAGGCGGCGGCCTGGAGATCGCTATGGCGGGACACTACCGCGTGGCCGTCGCGGACGCGTCACTGGGCGCACCCGAAGTGAATCTGGGCATCATTCCCGGCGCCGAAGGCACGCAGCGGCTGCCGCGCCTGGTGGGCGTAGCCGCGGCGGTGGAGATGTGCGTCTCGGGAAGACCGATCAAGGCGCCGGACGCGCTGCGGCTGGGGTTGATCGACAAGGTGATGGACGGCGAACTGCTGTCTGGGGCGTTAGATTTCGCGCGCGACGTAGCAGGCGAGCGGGTTCGCAAAACACGCGAGAAGAACGACAACCTGGGATCGGCGGCCGGGAATGCCGCGCTGTTCGCCGCCGGCCGCGCCCAGGCGGGCAAGATCCGGCGCAATCAGACGGCGCCGCTGGCCGCGCTCGAAGCCCTGGAAGCCGCGACCACACTGCCCTTCGAGGAAGGCTGCAAAAAAGAGCGCGAGATTGTCCGCCGCGTACTCGCCGGCGATCAGGCCAAGGCCATGATCCATATCTTCTTCGCAGAGCGCGCCGTGGCCCGCGTTCCCGGAATCTCGAAAAACACGGCGACCTATCCCATTTCCAACGTTGGAATCATTGGCGCCGGCACCATGGGCGGAGGCATCGCCATGGCATGCGCCAACGCCGGCATCTCGGTGCTGCTTAAGGAAACCGAACAGGCCGCGCTCGATCGCGGCATGGCGACGATTCGCAAAAACTACGACAGCTCGGTCAAGAAGGGCCGCTTTCCGCAGGCGGTGATGGACCAAAGGATGGCGCTGATTCATCCGCAACTCACGTACGACGGATTCAATCAGGCCGACTTGATCATCGAAGCGGTGTTCGAGAGTATGCCGCTCAAGAAACAGATCTTTGGCGAGATCGATAAAATCGCGAAACCGGATTGCGTGCTGGCTTCGAACACTTCGACATTGGACGTCGACGAGATCGCCGCGGCAACTTTGCGGCCGCGGATGGTGATTGGGCTGCACTTCTTCAGCCCGGCGCAGGTGATGCGGCTGGTGGAGATCGTGCGCGGGAAGGCCGCGAGCAACGAAGTGGTGGCGACGTCGCTGGCGATCGCCAAAAAGCTGGGCAAGGTCGGCGTGGTAGTAGGTAACTGCCGCGGCTTTGTTGGCAATCGCATGATGCTGCCGTACATGCGCGAGGCACAATTTCTGTTGGAGGAAGGTTCTACCCCGGAACGAGTGGATCGCGCACTCACCGACTTCGGCATGGCCATGGGTATTTTCGCCGTGGACGATATGGGCGGGATCGACCTGGCGTATCGTGTGAAGCAGGAGTACGCCTACCTGCGGAAGCCCGGTGAGCGCGTGCCGCTGGTGCTGGATAAGCTTTACGAGATGGGCCGGTGGGGGCAGAAGCGCGGAATGGGCTGGTATCGATATGACGAGGCCCGTGCGCCGATTTCCGATCCGGAAGTGCTCGCGCTGATCGAAAAAACGGCACGTGAGGCTGGAATCCCGCAGCGGAGCGTGACGCCCGAGGAGATCATCGAGCGCTCGATCTACGTGATGATCAACGAAGGCGCCCGGATTCTGGAAGAAGGACATGCGCAGCGCGCGGCCGATATCGACGTGATCTACTGCACCGGTTATGGGTTTCCCGGGTATCGCGGCGGCCCCATGTGGTACGCGGATACCGTCGGCCTCAAGAACGTGTACGCCCGCGTACGCGATTTTCACCAGCGTTACGGGCATCTGTGGGAGCCCGCGCCTCTGCTCCAGAAGCTAGCGGAAGGCGGCAGTTCGTTTGCAGCCCATGATGCAGCGATGGATGCGGAGAGGGAAAAATGACGGCCGCGACCACTCCTCTGCGCGATGTTCGCTTCGGTCCGCGCGATGTCACCATGACGCGCGATGAACACGGTGTGATCTACGTTCGTCCGGTGCACCCGCTGGGGAAATATCCGGCGAAGCTCACCGAGAAGCTGGATTATTGGGCGCAGAGGGCTCCGGACCGCGTCTTCATGGGCCAACGGGATGGCTCTGGAAACTGGCGCACACTCACCTATTCGCAATTTCGCTCGGCGGCGCGTAACGTGGCGCAGGCGCTGCTCCGGCGCAATCTTTCGGCGGAACGACCTATCGCGATTCTTTCGGGTAACGATCTGGAACACGCCGTACTCGGCTTTGCCGCGTACTATGCCGGTATCCCTTACGCGCCGATTTCGACCGCGTACTCGCTGATCTCCTCCGATTTCGGCAAGCTGCGATATATTTTCGACTTGCTGACACCAGGGCTGATCTTCGTCAGCGACCCTGCGCCGTTTCGCAACGCGCTTAACGCCGTGAAGCCGCCCGACGCAGAACTCGTTCTAAACGGCGCCTCCGGCGCCTTCCAAGCTACGCAGTATTCAGACCTGGCCGCGATTACCGCCACGGCGGACGTGGATCGCGCGCACGATCTGGTGACTCCGGATACAGTCGCGAAAATTCTGTTCACCTCCGGTTCCACGGGCACGCCCAAGGGCGTCGAGAACACGCAGCGCATGCTCACCAGCAACCAGGAAATCGTCCGCAGCGTGCTGGCATGGGTGGACGACGAACCGCCCGTGATTTGCGACTGGCTCCCGTGGA
>Ga0310810_10008526_pt1 | contig 11799 bp, 13 predicted proteins | sample NCmetagenome_FD_207641 | JGI IMG/M metagenome (GOLD analysis project Ga0310810, IMG submission 207641) | Soil microbial communities from experimental microcosm in Duke University, North Carolina, United States - NC | ecosystem: Engineered > Artificial ecosystem > Soil microcosm > Unclassified ...
AATCTGCAAGGGTGGCGGCCGACAGTAACGGAGGAAGGCTGATGACGCGAGGAACAACGGGCGTGGCGCTGGCGATCGTGACGATTCTGGCACTCGGCGGCGGTGCGTACGCGCAACGGGGTCGGCAACCGAGTCCTCAGGGCACGGCCGCGACCGAGATACGTGGCAAGTACGCCGGTAACCCTGCCGAGCCGGTCTATCAGGGTGGCAAGTGGATCGAAGTCACATATAGCCGGCCTATCAAGCGCGGGCGCGACCTGTGGGGCAGTGGCGCCGACTACGGGAAGCTCCTGAATGGCGGCGCGCCCGTGTGGCGCGCGGGTGCCAATGTTTCCACCAGACTACGCAATGAAGTGCCGCTCGTCATCAACGGCAAGACGCTCGCGCCCGGTGAGTACAGCCTGTTCATCGACCTCAAACCGAACAACTGGACGTTCATCGTCTCCAACTGGAATGCCTCGCAGGTGTTTCCGTCGCGCGACAAGGAAGCGCTCTACGGCGCGTTCGACTACACGCCGGACAAGGACGTTCTCCGCGCGCCGATGAAGCTCGAGACGCTGCCGCATTCGGTCGATCAGTTGACGTGGAAGTTCCTGGACATGAGCGACGCCGGCGGTGCGTTGGCGATCGAGTGGGACAAGGTGCTGGCGAGCGTAGCGTTCAAGATCGGCTAGTGGCCAGTGGCCAGCGTCTGGCGCGGCTCATTCGTAGAGGCCGACCTTCAGGCGCATTCGTAGAGGCCGACCTTCAGGTCGGCCTAAGCCTAAGAATCGAGCAACGCCGGACGAAACAACCGCCGGTATCGCCGTGTCGTTTTGCCGGCGATCAGAAATTCGCCGTCACCGCGGTAGTGGATCGTTGTCGGCACGTCCGGTGATGTCGCGACGTGGGCCTTAACCACTTCGAACACGAAGAAGTTGTACTTCCGGATCCAGCTGGCGTCCGCCAGCCGGCATTCGAGATTGGCGTAGCACTCGCTGATCAAGGGCGCCTGCACGCGCTGCGCCCGGACGGCTGTCAGTTCGAATTCGGCAAACTTGTCGATGTCGCGGCCGCTGCTGTTGCCGATTCGGACGACGGTGGCCGCCATGTCGGCCGTCGGCACGTTGATGACGCACGCGCGGCTCTTGCGGATCATCTCGAAGCTGTAATTCGCGTTGGAGATGATGCAGCCGACCAGTGATGGCTGAAACTCCATTACCGTGTGCCAGCCCATGGTCATGATGTTCGTCTCCCGCTTCCACGCGGAGCTGACCAGGACGATCGGCCCCGGTTCGAGCAGGCGACGGATGTTCCAGACCGGGAAGTCGCGTTTGACGGAGTGAGACATGGCGATGCTGGGCGCCGATTCGCGAACGGTAGGCCGGGACCGCTTCGCGGATCCCGGCCTACCGTTTCCGCGGCCGTTTCGGGACGAACGCGAGCCAGCGGCGCGAGTTGTTCACGGTGATCTGGTGAATGATGTCGTCGCTCACGCCCGCGGCTTTGAGCTTCGGCAGGAACACCGTGAGCGTCTTGCCATAGCCGCGCATCGTGTCGGCCGAGAACATCAGGTGGTCGACATAGCCGGCCTCGAGCAACGCCAGCACCATGGGCACCACGTTCGCGTCGCCGCCGCCGCCCTGGCGATCGAACCCGACGTACGCGCCGCGCCGGCAGATGATCTTCTGGACGTAGACGTTCGCATCCGGCAGGTTGCCGAGATGGCCGATCACGATCTTCGCGGGATTCGCGCCGGCGTCCTCGAGGAGATCGAGCTGTTCCATCGCGGACTTTCCTGGAATCCCCGTGTGCGTGAAGATCGGCAGGTTCGTCGCCACCTGTGCGCGGCCCACCGCGCGGAACACCTTGCGCTCGACCGCCGTGATCTCGTCCCACGACCCGATTTCGCCCCACGCGCCGAGTACGTCATCATCGGCCTGCTTGATCAACGCCTTGACGATGTCGTCCTCGCTCATCGTCGCCAGCTCTTTCGGATACCACGGCTCGGCGTAGAAACCACCGCCCGCAACCACCGGCAGCCCTGAAAGCATCGAAGCTTGCCGGAGGAAGTTGATGTCGCGGCCCGAGTCGGGATGCCCGGCGTCGACGATGCAGGCGACGCCCTCGGCTTTGGCCTGCGTCAGTTCCTGCGCCATCAACGTCGGATCGCTCATCGGGTTCGGGCCCGCCGCTGGTGGCGGACCTCCCGCGCGTCCAGTTCCTCGTCCCGGGCCGGCATTCGGCGCGCCGCCGGCGCGAGGTGGCGCGGGTGGCGTGCCGAGTGGCGCCGGTCCGGGACCATTCAGCGCGCGCGCGGCCTGCGCCGCCGCGGTGAAGCGTTGATTGAAGTCGGTACCCAGCGAGAGGTGCTCGTGGAAAAGCGTCGCGCCCCCGGCGAGTTCTTCCGGTGCCATGTCCTTGAACAGCGTGCGGATGATCGCGCCCTTGGGAAATGTCGGTGCCTGCGGCGAGGCAATCGATGGCATCGCCACGGCGGCCGCGCCGAGGCCAATCAGGCGAAGCGCCTCGCGGCGCGTGGTATCTCGTGACATGGCCGACAGTATGAGGCCAGACAGGCGAGATGAGGCCAGACAGGGCGACGACGCAATCTGGAGGGCCGGTCTTGCTGTGCAGACCCGCCGGCCGGCGGGTCCACAAAGCAGGACCCGCCCTGCAGGGATTCGACTAGGCCGTCAACGGACGGCGAGTCGTGCTCGCCGGAGCAGGGACCGTGCTGCCCTCGCGCACCTCGATGAAACGCGCCACGGTGAACGCGGCAATCGACATGACCACGTCGCGGACGGCCACGTCGAGGTGACCGCCGATGACGAGGTTCACCGCGATCAGCAGCAGCCATACGCTCGCGACGTACGCGCCGATGCGCGGCGCGATGACCAGAATCGTCAGACCGACGGCGAATTCCACGACGCCGACGATCTGCATCAGCGTGACGACGGAGAAGGGCAGTAGCTGCGCCACGGCCGGGCTGACGTAGCTGCCCCAGTCGGCCAGCAGGTTGAAGAACTTGTCGAGTCCGGCCAGCGTGGCGGTCAGGCCGATGGCGACGTGCAGGACCCGGAGCGGCGTGTTCAGTCGAGTATCCATGGTGTTGCCTCCACTCGAACTGAGTGCCGGCGCCGCCAAAGGTGACGCCGCGGCCCTCCTGTCACCTTTTCCGGGGTTGTTACTCTGTTAGGCATGCAGGCCAACGCCACTACCCTGGATTTGCAGACGACGCTGTCCGACGAAGAGGTCGTGTCGCGGGTGCTCGCGGGCGAAACAGGGCTGTTCGAGGTGCTGATGCGGCGGCACAATGAGCAGGTCTATCGGGCGGCCCGGGCCATCCTGCGCGACGATCGCGAGGCCGAGGATGTGATGCAGGAGGCGTATGTCAACGCCTACGCACACCTGTCACAGTTCGACGGCCGCGCCAGATTCTCGACCTGGTTGACCAAGATCGCGGTCTACGAGGCACTGGGCCGCGCCCGCCGGCGTGGCCGCTACCAGCCGCTGGACGATACTGCCGTGGAGACATTCATGCCCCTCACGTCCGCGCCCGATCCGGAACGGCAGGCGTTCGGCCGCGAGGTTGGCGGACTGATCGAATCCGCGATCGACACACTCGGTGACGGTTATCGTGAGGTCTTCATGCTGCGCCAGGTGCAGGGTCTGAGCACTGCCGAAACCGCGCACATCCTGGGCGTCAGCGAGGATGTCGTCAAGACGCGCTTCTCCCGCGCGCGGCAGGCACTGCAGCGTGAACTGCTGGCGCGCACCGGTGCGGCCACGGCGACGGCGTTCACCTTCGGCCAATCGCGGTGCGATCGCGTGGTCGCCGCGGTGATGGCACGCCTCACCGCGTAGCAGGCGCCGCTCGGGGGCCCTCGTCTCCTCCGCGTCACCCCAGCGACAGTCCCTGGCTTTTCAAGGAATGGCCCGCCGCCGCTGTTGATCCCGTCCTCTGCCGCCGAAACGTCTCTTTGTGACGCTACGCGCTTCCTGGTTGTATTCGCGCTCGCCAGCTTCGATTATTTCGATGGAGCTGTTCGAGGAGCCGGACCGCTTCCTGTTCATCGTCCACGGACCCGCCCAGCAGTGGCATCACCACGTCTGTGCTGACTATCTCGAAGCGATGCGTGTCCAGTTCGCGTACGAGGCACAGATCCTGGCCCGCGGCTACATGCTCGAAGGCTTCGATCAGATGGCGCCGCAGCCGCGTTTGGCGACATCGCTGGGCGACTGGATGCCCATGCCGATGCCGATGCTGTTCCTCGAGGACGCCCCGCTCATCGCGCACTAAGCGCTGGTCAGACGCGCCGGTGCAGGTGCCGGTGCGGGTCCGTGCCAGAATGGGCAGCGGGCGAATGATGTCGAGTCTGCTCATCACCGGCGGCGCCGGATTCATCGGATCAAATCTCGTTCACTACGCGCTCGCGCACACGACCGACGCGATCGTCGTCGTCGACAAGCTCACCTATGCGGCGAATCCGCACTCGGTCGAGGCCTGGACGACCGAGCCACGCGTGACCTTCGTCCGCGGTGACATCGCGAATCGGCCGCTGATGGACGCGGTGGTGAACGAGCACCGTCCGCGGGCGATTCTGAACCTGGCGGCGGAAACGCACGTCGACCGGTCGATCGACTCGCCGCAGGCCTTTCTCGACACCAACGTCACCGGCACGTTCACGCTGCTCGAAGTCGCGCGTCGCTACGCCGGTACCCTGCCGCCGGCCGACCGCGAGGCCTTCCGCCTTCTGCACGTCTCGACCGACGAAGTCTACGGCTCGCTTGGCGCCGAGGGGTTGTTCCGTGAGACGACGGCGTATGCGCCGAGTTCGCCGTATTCGGCCAGCAAGGCCGGCGCCGATCACCTCGTGCGGGCGTATTGGCACACCTACCAGCTGCCGACGCTCATTACGAACTGCTCGAACAACTACGGCCCGTTCCAGCATGCCGAGAAGCTGATTCCGCTCATGATCCTCAACGCGCTGGACGCGCGGCCGCTGCCGATCTACGGCGACGGCGGCAACGTGCGTGACTGGCTGCACGTCGAGGATCACTGCGCCGCCCTCATGCTGGTCTTGCGCGCCGCCCGCCCGGGCGCCAGCTACAACGTCGGCGCCGACAACGAGCAGAACAACCTGGCGATCGTCGATCGGCTGTGCGAGGTCGTCGAGGAGGTGTATCCGGCGGCCGGCAACCCGGCGATGCAGGCGCGCGGCTTGCGCGCGTATCGTGAACTGAAGCAGTTCGTGACCGACCGGCCGGGTCATGACCGCCGCTACGCGATCGACGCGACGAAGCTGCGCACCGAGCTTGGATGGACGCCGCGGCACACCTTCGAATCCGGCCTCAGGGAAACCGTCACGTGGTATCGGCAGCGCCGGGCATGGTACGAGGCCGGACGCATCGGCTACGATCGCCGCCGGCTCGGGCTCTCCCCGACGAGCGCGTGATCATCACGAATCGATACCGATGACGACACCGACCTTGAAGGGCATCATCCTCGCCGGCGGGGCGGGGACGCGGCTGCATCCCGTGACACGAGGGATCAGCAAACAGCTGCTGCCGATCTACAACAAGCCGATGGTGTACTACCCGCTGTCGACGCTGATGCTCGCGGGCATCCGCGATGTGCTGGTGATCACCACGCCGCACGAGCAGGAGGGATTCCGGCGGCTGCTCGGCGACGGCGCCGAGGTCGGTCTCTCGATTGCCTATGCGGCGCAGCCGCGGCCGGAGGGGCTCGCCCAGGCTTTCATCATCGGCCGCGAATTCGTCGGTGCTGATCGGGTGGCGCTGGCGCTCGGCGACAATATCTTCTTCGGGGCCCACTTCACCGATTACCTCCGCACCGCCGCCGCCCGGCACGAGGGCGCCACCGTCTTCGGCTATCAGGTCCGTGATCCCGAGCGATACGGCGTCGTGGAATTTGCCGCCGGTGGCAGCGTCGTCGGCCTCGAGGAGAAACCCGCCCATCCACGATCGCACTACGCGGTCACCGGGCTCTACTTCTACGACAACCAGGTGCTCGAGATGGCGGCGCACTTGAAGCCGTCAACGCGCGGTGAACTGGAGATCACCGATCTCAATCGCTGCTATCTGCAACGGGGACAGCTGTTCGTGGAGAAGCTGACGCGCGGCATCGCCTGGCTCGACACCGGGACGCACGACGCGTTGCTGCAGGCGTCGAATTTCGTCCAGGCCGTGGAAGAGCGGCAGGGTCAGCTCATCGCCTCGATCGAAGAGATCGCGTATCGCATGAACTACATCACCGCCGCCGATCTGGAGCGGCTGGCGCGGGCGATGGGCTCGAGCTCCTACGGGCAGTACCTGCTGCGCCTGCTGGAGGATGAATGAGCCTGCGGTTCAGCGAGACCGATCTTCCCGGTGTCATCCTGATCGAGCCGCAGGTGTTTCGCGACGCGCGTGGCTTCTTCCTGGAGACCTTCCATGCCGGGAAATACGCGGCGGCCGGGATTCCGACGAAGTTCCTTCAGGACAACCAGTCGTCGTCGGTGAAGAACACGCTGCGCGGGCTGCACCTGCAGTGGCGCAAGCCCCAGGGCAAGCTGGTCCGCGTGGTCCGCGGTGAAGTGTGGGACGTGGCGGTGGATCTGCGGCGCGATCTGCCGACATTCGGCCGCTGGACGGCGGTGATGCTCTCGGCCAATAACTTTCATCAACTCTACATCCCCCCGGGTTGTGCCCATGGCTTCTGCGTGCTCAGCAATGTGGCCGAAGTGGAGTACAAGTGCACTGAGTTCTACGACCCGGCCGACGAAGTGGGCATCGCCTACGACGACCCGGAGCTCGCGATTCCATGGCCGGTCCAGGCGCCGCTGCTCTCGGTCCGCGATCAGCACCATCCCACGCTCAGAGAATTGCTGGAGAAGCAAGGCGAACGAGGTGTAGCGCCGCCCGGCGCGTCGATCCTTCGCGGTGCAGACAACGGCCTTTGACGACGTCGTGACCGGCGTTCCTCACGGTCCGGTATGAGCCGCGAGGCTCCTGCGGCGCGCGGCGACTCGATTCCGGCCGTCTCGATCGTGATCGTCACGTGGAACGGCCGGCAGTATCTCGAGGATTGCCTCACGGCGGTCTCCGCACAACAGGGCGCTGACTTCGAAACCATCGTTGTCGATAACGCGTCCAGCGACGGTACCGCGTCGTGGCTGCGCTCCCGATTCCCATGGGTCCGCGTCCTCACCCTCGATCGCAATCTGGGATTCGCCGGCGGCAACAACGCCGGCGTGCGCGCGGCCCGCGGTCGCTACGTTGCGTTGCTGAACAACGACACCATCGTCGAAGAAGGATGGCTCCGCGCGCTGATGGATGGCATCGACGAGCCCGCGGGATTTCTGCTGACGACCTCGCGCGTCGTCTACATGCACGATCCACGCGTGATCGACAGCGCCGGGGACGGCGTGATGCTGGCGGGAGGGGCATTCAAGCGCGCGCATGGCGCCGCTGTCGAGACGGCGAGCGAATCACGCGAGGTCTTCGGCGTCTGTGGCGCCGCCTGTCTGATGCCGCGATGGCTATTCGACGATCTAGGCGGCTTCGACGAAGACTTCTTTTTTTCGCACGAGGATGTCGACCTCTCGTACCGGGCACGGCTGCTTGGCTATCGGTGCCGCTACGTGGCCGAGGCGATGGTGCGCCATCACGGAAGCGGCACGTCGGGCAAGGCCAGCGCCTTTGCCGTGTTCCATGGGCAGCGGAATCTGGAATGGATGTATGTCAAGAACACGCCGCCCGGCCTGTTGTTGCGGACGCTGCCATCGCATCTCGGATACAACGCGGCGGCCGCGGTGCATTTCGCGCGCATCGGCTGTCTGAGCGCGTACGTGCGCGGCAAACTGGCGGCGGTGGCGGGACTGCCGCGCCTGCTGCGCAAGCGCGCGGCGATTCAGCGCCGCCGGCGTGTTGACGCGTCTGCGTTGGCCGCCCAAATGGAGAAGCGATGGCTCGCGGCGAAGCGACGCGAGAAGCGGTTCGACGCCAGCCTGATCGACTGAGTCCATTCTCAATCGGTCTACTCGTGGAACTTGGTCAGTCCCGCTGGCCGGTCACGCGGCCATCGCGGCGATGCACGGCGAAATCGATGCGTGAGCGGCCCGGAAGATCGCCGACCTCGCCGAATCCCGTGCTGACGAGCGGCAGTGGAAAGTTCGCTCTATCCGCCAGGCGATCGACCGCCCCTTTGTCGATGCTGAACGTGCTGTTCAGGAGACGTTCAGCGTCGCGTGCGTTATAAACGGGCGGTGCGGGTTCTGGTCCTCGAAGATGAAGCGGCGCTCGCGGGCCGCCTGAAGGCGGCTCTTGAAGCTGCCGGTTATGCCGTCGATTGTGTCGATGACGGCGGGCGCGGTGAATTTCTGGTCGCGACCGAGCAGTACGACGCCGTGCTTCTCGATCTCGGGCTGCCGACGCTGGATGGCCTGACGCTGCTGCGGCAATGGCGGGACAGCGGCGTCACCACCCCGGTGCTCGTGCTCACGGCGCGGGCGAGCTGGCACGAGAAGGTGACCGGCATCGACGGCGGTGCCGACGACTACGTGACCAAGCCGTTCCAGATCGAGGAGGTGCTGGCGCGGCTGCGGGCGCTGATTCGACGGGCCAGTGGTCAGGCCGCACCGGCGCTGCAGTGCGGCGCCGTTGTCCTCGACCCGCGGGCGGCACGGGTGACCGTCGAGGGCGCGCCGGTTCGCCTCACCAGCCACGAGTTCCGGGTGCTCTCGTACCTGATGCACCATCGCGGCCGCGTCGTCTCGCAAGCCGAACTCGCGGAACATATCTACGCGCGCGACGAGGATCGCGATTCGAACACCGTCGAAGTGTTCGTGGCGCGCCTGCGCAAGAAGGTCGGCGCCGACGCGATCTCGACCGTACGTGGTCTTGGTTACCGGATGGAGGGGGCGTGAGGCCGCGGTCACTCTATGCCCGCCTGATTGCCGGGACGCTCGCCTGGACCGTCGGCCTGCTGCTGGCCGCAATGCTCCTCGCGCATGCGTGGCTGCAGTTTCACCCGCGCTCAGCACTGTTTCTGCACAACTCGATGCTCGTGTTCGTCGGTGCGGTGCTGATCACGGCTGGTGTCTCGGTCATCCGACGCGGGATGTCGCCGTTCGTGATGTTGCGCGAACGCCTCGCGGCCGTTCGCGAGGGACGGAGCCCGCGGCTCGAAGGGGACTATCCGACTGAGGTCGAACCACTGGTGCATGACCTCAACATGCTGCTCGAGGAGCGCGAACAGCGCGTCGCCCGCGCGGTCGCGAAGGCGGGGGACCTCGCGCACGGACTCAAGACGCCGCTTGCGATCCTGATGCAGGACATCGAACGCGCCACCGCGCTCGGACAACACGATCTCGCCGCCTCGATGCGCCAGCAGGTCGAACGCATGCGGCGGCAGATCGATTCGCACCTGGCACAGGCGCGAGCGACCGCACGCGGCACGATGGGGGCGCGCGGTGGAGTCGGCGATGCCGCGCAGGCGATCGCTCGCGCGATGGAACGGTTGTACGTCGATCGCCACCTCACGATCGCGGTTGCTGTCGCCGCGGATCTCACGGTTCGCGTCCCGCCCGAGGATCTCGAGGAGATGATCGGCAATCTCGTCGACAATGCCTGCAAGTGGGCGAGCTCGCGTGTGGCCATCGCGGCTGCAGCCGCCGACGATCGCGTCACAATCGAGGTGGATGACGATGGCAAGGGGCTGGATCCGTCGATGCGGCAGGCGGTGCTGCACCGCGGCGTGAGAGCGGACGAACGTGCGCCCGGATCAGGGCTCGGCCTTGCCATCGTTCGCGACCTCGCGAGCGCCTATGGCGGGACGGTGGCCCTCGAGCAGTCGCCTCAGGGCGGCCTGCGGGCGCGTCTGACGTTGCCCGCCGTCTCCGCATAGGGTCCCGGCGGCTGGCGCCAGGTCTTCGCGGGCCGCGATAACATTCGCGGTCATGGCGTCCACCATTCAGGTGCTCAGCGACGAGCATCCCGTCAGCGTTGCGCAGTGGCTGATCGCGATCACGTGCGGACTGATCGTGTTCGTCGACGGCTTCGATGCGCAGGCCATGGGTTTCGTCACGCCCGCCGTGATCGCGCAGCTGCACGTGACGCGGCCCGTGCTCGGATCGGTCACGTCGAGCGGACTGTTCGGCATGATGATCGGCGCGCTGATCTTTGGCACGGCTGCCGATCGGATCGGCCGCAAGCCAATCCTCGTTGCGTCAACGCTGACGTTCGCGATCGGCGCGCTGCTCACCGCCACCGCAACCGACGTCCAGGGACTGGTGTTGTTTCGGCTCTTCACCGGACTCGGGATGGGCGGTGCAATGCCGAATGCCATCGCCCTCACCGCCGAATCGGTCTCACCGGGGCGCCGGGCGACGGCCGTGACGGCGATGATTTGCGGGTTCTCGCTCGGTGCGGCGTCCGGCGGATTCGTCGCCGCCGAACTGATTCCCCGCTTCGGCTGGCCATCCGTGTTCGTCGTCGGTGGCACGTTCCCGATCGTGATCTCGATTCTCGCGATGCTGGTGCTTCCGTCGCGGACGATCAGCGTGGAGCCCGAGCTGGTCACGCCGGATGACGCGGCGCGGTTTCCCGTGACGCGGTTGTTCAGCAGCGGCCGCACCCTCGTGACGTTGATGATCTGGGTGATCTACTTCATGAATCTCCTGGTCCTCTACTTCGTCAACAGTTGGCTGCCGACGATCATGAACGACAGCGGCATTGCCCTGGCCACCGCCAACCGCGTCACCGCGATGTTTCAGCTTGGTGGCGTGACGGGCGCGGTGCTGTTGTCTCGGGCCCGGCCGTCGTTCGGCCTCCTCGCGGGTGTGTTCGCGTGGGCGGCGATCTGGATCATCGTGACCGGCGTCGCGGGTGCCGCAGTGCCACTGCTGATCGGGTCGATGCTGGCCACCGGCATCGGCATCGTCGGCGGCCAGAATCTCTCGCACGCGCTGAGCTCGGAGGTCTACCCGACTGGTGTTCGTGCCACCGGCCTCGGCTGGGCTCTTGGCGTCGGCCGCGTCGGTTCGATTGTCGGGCCACTGATCGGTGGATATCTGCTCGCGCGCGGCGGCAATGCCGAGCACGTCCTCTGGTCCGCCGCCATTCCCGCCACCATTGCCGCGCTCGCGGCCGGGACGATTGCGATCGCTCATCGGGGGTAGCTGGACTCGCGGTTGCTACTCTCAGGAGCAGAGGGGCCGAGAAGGAGATCTGCTCCTCGGCCGTTTCGGCTTCTGGGGGCGCCCATGTCGCGTCTTGCGCTACTCGTAGTGACGGTGATCGCGGCGGTCGCGGTGACGCGCGGAGCACAGCAGCGTCAGACGTTTGCGCCGCACGAATTGAAATCGGGCGATGCGCCTCCCGCCATCGTCTGGGATACACCGGATCTGCCGAAGCATCCCGTGTCGTTCGAGTCGGCGGAAGAACGGCGGCTGCGTCTTGATGTGGTTGCGCGCGGACTCGAACAGCCGTGGTCGATGGCGTTTCTTCCGGACGGTGCGATGTTGATCACCGAGCGCGCCGGGCACATCCGCGTGCTGCGCGGCCGTGAGCTCTCCGCACCGATCGAGGGCGTGCCGACGGTGCAGACCGGCGGCTCGCGCGGCCTGCAGGGGTTGATGGACGTGGTACTCCATCCCGATTTCGCGCACAACCACTGGGTGTACCTCACCTACCACAAGCCGATCGGTGATAGGGACGCCGGCGCGATCACGCTGGCGAGAGGCACGTGGACCGGCGAGCGGCTCGCGGACGTCCGCGACATCTTCGAATCCGGCGCGACGGACACCGAAGCGTCTC
>Ga0310810_10008527_pt1 | contig 11799 bp, 6 predicted proteins | sample NCmetagenome_FD_207641 | JGI IMG/M metagenome (GOLD analysis project Ga0310810, IMG submission 207641) | Soil microbial communities from experimental microcosm in Duke University, North Carolina, United States - NC | ecosystem: Engineered > Artificial ecosystem > Soil microcosm > Unclassified ...
AAGCAGGAACACGCTTCCGAGCTCATGCCCGCGACGTCGCTCGTACCAGACGACGAACATGTTGACCACGAGCGTCGCGGCGATGATGCCGAGCTCCGTGGAGTCCACGTGATGCGGCGTGCTCCCCGAAATCAGCGACGTGATGCCCTCGCGCAGCAGCTCGAAGCACGAAATGGACAGGAAGCCGACGATGCCCAGTGCGCCCAACGTCTCGAACTTGTCGTGGCCGTAGGGATGATCCTCATCTGGTCCGCGACCGGCCACGGCGATGAGCGACATGCCGATCACGTTGTTGAACATGTCGAGACCGGATTCCAGCGCGGCGCCGAGCACCGTCAGCGATCCGGTGTGAACGCCGACGAAAATCTTGCTTGCCGCGACAAGCGCATTGAGCACGAGCACAATCGCCAACGTCCGCCGCACCGCCGGCGAGCGCGCGTCGTTCGCGACTTGACGTCGGCGCTCGGCGGATTGAGTCGATTGGGCCACGGGTGCAACTTGCGGGGGCAGGGAACCACCGGTCAACCGCACGCAACCTCAAGGCCCCCTTCGTGCCCGAGCTACCGGAAGTCGAAAGCGCCGTTCGTCGCCTGCGTCGCGCCATGATTGGCAAATCGATCGCGCGCGTCGAGGTCTTTCATCCGTCGCTTCGCCGCCGCGTCTCGCGGCACCGGCTTCGGTCCTTGACCGGCGCGCGAGTGCGTGCCGTGGACCGACGCGGTAAGCATCAATTGATCATGCTCGACGACGGGCGAACGTTGCACGCGCACTTTCGCATGACTGGCGACTGGCACGTTGACCGCGCCGATGACGCGCTTCCGCGATTCGCCCGCGCCGCGGTGACGTTCGACGACGGGTCGCGCGTCGTGCTCGACGATCCACGCGCGCTGAGCACGCTCGACGTCCATCCCGCCGGCGCGTCGCTCGATCTCGGACTCGGTCCCGAGCCCGGCGATGCGTCGCTTACCGCGGATTCGCTGCACGAAGTTCTCGCAAAGCGACGCGGTCCGATCAAGCCCGCGCTGCTCGATCAACGTCTGATCGCTGGACTGGGCAACATCTACGCTGCCGAGGCACTCTGGCATGCGCGTCTGTCGCCGACCGTCGCAGCGAACACGCTGGCGCGAAGGCAGGTCGGCGCGATGTTGAGGGCCATCCGCCGGGTCATCGACCGAGCGACGGGTGCGCGATACACCGATTCATCGGTCAGCCGGCTCGCGGTCTACGATCGCGAAGGCAAGCCCTGTCGGAGGTGTCGGACGCCGATCAAGCGAATCGTGCAAGCAGGGAGATCGACGTACTACTGTCCGCACTGCCAGCGATAAACGGCGAGCTCCCATTCCGGTCCTCGACGCGCCGTATCGGGTACGGCTGCAGGCTCGACGTCAGACAACAGACATCAGACATCCGATATCAGACCTGCGTTGTCTGGACGGGGTGATGGGTGAGCGCCAGACCGGGATGTTGGGTAAGCCAGTCGCGGTGCGTGAGGAGACCGGGGGTTCAGGTTACACGCTGCGTCGGGGGTACCGCAGGGCAGGAGTCCATGCGACGGCGTGAACGAACTCGAGGCGTTGGGACATGGGCGTGTGAGTGAGCTCTACATGTAACGCGTTCGTCCATCGGGTGACATTGCCCGATTCACGCCGGGTCCGAAATCTGATGTCAGATATCTGACGTCGGACGTCGAGCGGGAGCCAAACCATCGACGGTCGCCGAGGTCCAGACTGGGAATCCGCCGTCAGCTCGACCCAACTCGCCAAGGACTACTCGAGCACCTCCAACAGTGCGCCCTTTAGATACCCTGTTTCAGGAATCGTGATGACCTCGGGATGATCCAGCGGCTGCCCCGTTATCGAACGCAGCGCGACGCGACGACCGGAATCCGCGACCGCGCTCTGCAACATCTCCAAGAAGAGGGGCTTCGTGAGATGAAAGCTGCAGCTCGCCGTGAACAAAAGCCCGCCTCGTGTGAGCAGACGAAGCGCGCGTAGGTTGATCTCCTTGTAGCCGCGAACCGCGGCGGGAAGCGACGCGCGCGTTTTCGCGAATGCCGGCGGATCGAGGACGATGGTCTCGAACGATTCACCCGATGAGTTGTACTGCTCGCGCAGATAGTCGAACGCGTCGGCCTCGACGAGACTCACGTTCGTGATTCCATTGCGCGCGCAGTTGTCGGCGGCCCGCCGCAACGCGTCCGCCGAGACGTCGAGTGCCACGACCGACTCCGCGCGTCGCGACAGGTGCAGGGCGAACGAGCCGTGGTAGCTGAAGCAATCGAGTGCGCGTCCTCGAGCGAGCTCACCGATCAAAACACGATTCTCCCGCTGATCGAGAAAGGCGCCGGTCTTTTGGCCACGCCATGGTGCGGCTACAACCCGCACGCCGTGCTCAGTTACTTCGACCTCGTCCGGCACTGAACCGCGCAGCAATTCGACGCCAACCGGGAGCTGCTCCTTGGCGCGAAGCGGGACGTCGTTTCGCGCGAGAATTCCGTCTGGATGAACGAGGTCGTCGAGCGTGTCCACGACGACGTGACGAAACGCCTCCAGCCCGGCGCTCATCAGCTGTACCACGAGCCAACGCTCGTACCGGTCGCAAATGAGCGACGGACAACCATCGCCCTCGCCGTGAATCAGTCGGTAGGCGCTTGCGACGCCGTCGAGTGGCTTGCGGCGCTCGATGGCGGCGCTGAGACGTCGCCGCCACCAGGCCGCGTCGAGCACCGCGGCAGGGTTGTGGTCGACCAGCCGAAGGGAGATTTCGGAAGCCGGACTCCAGAAGGCAACTCCGATCGGTTTGCCGCGGTGGTCCTCGACGCGCACAGCACCGGCGGGCGCAATCGGACGACGACTTATGTCGCTTCTATAAATCCACGGATGGCCGGTCTGCCACCGCCGCGCTCCTTTGGCTGTGACGACGGCGAGATCATAGTTGAACACTGACGGACTGACCATTCCTATAGATAAGCGGCCGTCCGAGCCCCGAGTTTTGTCGGTGTCGAAGCGGCATTTTCTCAGGGCTTGCGTCCCCATCTATCGGCCGGTACGTTCCGCCCGGCTCGAACAGACCTAGCGCCGGCTGATCCCGCGCCACAACCGCTCGGGAGCGGTCATGTGACCGTTTATCAACTATCCGGAGTTAATCGTCCCAGTAGGGTTTTCTCCTTCCGGATCGCTTACAACTGACGACCACGCACCACGCTCGGGTGCCGCCGACAGGCATTCGGCGGTTTTTGCTGATTTGCAGTCTCGCACCAAGTTGTTCCGACGCTCGAGGCAGGAATCGACAGCCGTTTTCGTCCCGAAACCATACCGCTGGACGTTGAGTTAGTCCCGTTGTGCGAAATCGTGTAAGTGTGTTGCTGCAACACCCTTTTTCTCATCTGGGGAGCGAGATGACCACCATGACCACGATGCATCGTGCCCGAGCGATTGCCGCGGCAGTGACGAGCGTTCTGCTCGCATTACCGGCAGCAGCTCAAGCGCAGACCGCGGTGATCACAGGAAAGATCACGAGCGAGTTCGGGCAACCGGTCGACCAGGCCAACGTCTACATCAATGATCTCACGATCTCGGTTCCGACGAACGCGCAGGGCGCTTACACGATCACGATCCCCGCTGCGAGGGTGACTGGGCAACAGGTCAATCTTCGTGTTCGAGCGATTGGGTATCAGCCGGGACTGCGACCCATACGGATCACCGCCGGTACGCAAACGCAGGACTTTACACTGAAGCAGGACATCAATCGCCTCAATGAGGTTGTCGTCACCGGAACGGTCGGCGAGGGAACGGAGCGATCGAAGGTGCCGTTCGCCATTACGCGCCTCACCACCGAAGACATCCCGGTTCCATCGCTCGATCCGATCACGGCCCTCGAGGGCAAGGTCTCGGGTGTCCGCATCGCGTCGGCGAATGGACGGCCGGGAAGCTCGCCCGAAATTCTCATGCGCGGCCCGACGTCGATCAATGCCCAGGGTCGCAGCCAATCGCCCCTATTCGTCGTCGACGGCGTCGTGCTCAACGTCGGCAGCTTCGACGAGCTTGGTGGACTCGACATCGAGTCCGTTGAAGTCGTGAAGGGCGCAGCAGGCGCTTCGATCTATGGAGCCACAGCGGCCAACGGCGTCATCGTCATCAAGACGAAGCGCGGCGCAGCTCAAGACGGCGTCCGTTTCAATGCCCGTTCCGAGTACGGCGTGAACGACGTCAACAGCTTCAACTACCGCATGCCGCTGTATTCGGCGATGCAGCTCGACGAGACCGGAACCAGGTTCTGCGTGAGAGGCGCGGGCGGCGTTGCCCCGTGCTCGCGCTCGATCAACTGGATGTCAGAAATCTTGCGAGTCAACAGCATCTCTACCGACACGACTCGCACTCCCGTGGGCATTCAGGACGCGGCGGCGACTATTAGTGCCGCGGGCGGCGAGTTCCTGAACGTCTTCGAATCGAACATTTGGCCGGGTACGCGTTATAACCCGATGGCATCGCTGGTAACTCCCCAACCCACGACGCTCAATTCATTAGATGCATCGGGCCGAGTCGGCGGAGTGCGTTTCTTCGCGAGCGGCTCATATACGAGCGACGAAGGTGCCATTCGCGAACTGAGCGGCCAGCAGTCGCGGCGCGGGCGCGTCAACCTCGACTACGAGCCGCGCCACGACGCGACCGTTTCCATCAGCACGCTGTATGATCGCAGCACCACGGATCTCCACGTAAATAACTTCGGCGGGTTCGGCACGATCCTTCGCGGAGCCAAGCCGGGTACTGACTACCTCGCCCGGGACAGCTTGGGCCGGCCGCTGCTCGTCGGCGCGATCGGAACGCTCAACGGCAACGGCGGTCTGCTCTACAACCAGGAGAATGAAATCTGGTACCGGGTTTCGAACCGGTTCTTGGGCAGCGGCACCGCGAGCTACTTCCCGGCGGATTGGATCACGTTCGATGGGACGTTCGGCTACGACACCCGCACGCGGGCCGATCGCGACTTCCAGGCGAAGGGTTATCGCACGACTTCCATCAGCCCCAACACGAACCTCGGTAACGGATCGATCGGCGACCGCACTGAGGAAGCGCTGAACGGCGGGCTCGGCGCCTCACTGCGAAAGCAGTTGACGAAGGACCTGAATGGGAAGCTCAGCGTTCGCGGGACGTACGAGCAAGATCAATTTCTCACGTCGAACGGATCGGGAGCCCAGTTCGTCGTGAAGGACGTCTTCACGTTGAGCAACTTGAGCACAAGCATTACCGCAACGTCATCAGAGCAGCGCATCAAGCGGGCAGGCGCCTTCGTAGGCGCGACGGCGGAGTACAAGGACCGCTATATCCTCGATGGAACATTCCGGTACGACGGAAGCTCGCTGTTTGGTTCCGGCAACCGTTGGGCACCGTTCGGTCGTTTCTCCGGCGTGTGGCGGCTGTCAGAGGAGCCGTTCTTCCATGTGCCGCACTTGACCGATTTCCGGCTTCGTGCCTCGCACGGCACGGCGGGCAACTCGCCGCGATTCGACGCGCAGTATGAGACGTATAACTGCTCGGCCACTGGATGCCAGCTCGGTCAGGCCGGCAACCCGCTGCTCAAGCCGGAAACCACTGCCGAAACGGAGATGGGTACGGATCTGACCCTGTTCGATCGGCTTGGTCTGGTGTTTACATACGTCGACTCGAAGACGAAGAACCAGATTCTGCCGGCGCCCACCCCGACTTCTTTCGGCTTCGGCACGCAGTGGCAGAACGCGGGTACGCTCGCGAGCAAGACGCTCGAGGCAGAAGCCAATCTGCCGGTGGTGTCGCGTCGAAACTTCAGCTGGACCATGAAGGGGACGTGGGACCGGACGCGCACGTGGATCAGTGACCTGTTCGTCCCCAGCTTCTTTGGTACCGGCGGCACGGGCCAAGGCACGAGCAGCTTCTTCTTCTTCACCGCCAACGACTCGACGTCGTGTCAGCAACGCGCATCGCGTTCGGGCTGCCTGCCGACGGATAACCTGGCGCTCAACCGATACGGCAACATCTGGGGTCGGGCGTTCTACAAAGGATGCTCCACGCTTCCCAGTTCCGTGCAAGCCGACTGTGGCGAAGGCAAGTCGTTCCAAGTCAACGATGAAGGCTGGGTGGTTTGGGTTGGTGCCGGGAATAGCTGGAAGGACGGAATCACCAGAAACCTTTGGCAGACCAAGCTCCCGGCTGCGCTGTCGCCGTGGAACCAGCCGCTCTCATTTGGCCACCCGATCGTCATGCGACCGCTTCGTGGTCAGCAGGGCGAGGGTTCGGGCGAGCTCCACATCGTTGGCAACGTGATGCCAGACTTCCGGCTCACATGGAACAACACCATTAGCTACAAGCGCCTGACGTTCTATGGCCTTCTCGATGGAACGTTCGGCCAATACGTCTACAACCAGGGGCTGCAGTGGGGCCTCCTCGATTTGAGCTCGGCGGAATTCGACCAGGGCGGCAAATCAGTGGAGACCGCCAAGCCGATTGGTTACACGTGGCGAGTCGGGCCGGCTGAAGCTGGTCAAGGGAGCGGCGGCTTCTACGACATGCTCGGACCGAACAACAACAGCACCGAGAAGGCGAGCTACGCCAAGATTCGCGAGGCTAGCATCACGTACCATTTCGGCGCGCTGCCCCGCATGGGTGGGGACTGGACGCTCGGAGTCGTTGGCCGAAACCTCTACACCTTTACCAACTACCACGGCTACGATCCAGAGACCGGCCAGTGCTCGAGCGACGCCACGTGCGTCACCGGGTCAGCAATCCTCAACGCTGTCGACGCGTTCGATTTCCCGACGTTGCGGCGGTTCACAGTTACCCTCTCGACGCGCTTCTAGGAGCCGCCCACTCATGCGACATCGATTCTTACTGCTCGCGCTCGGAGCGGGACTGGTGTTCCTAGGTGCCTGTAAGGACAAGGACCTCGAAGTCACCAACCCGAATGCTGGTGATACGCAGCGAGTGCTTGCCACGCCGGCTGATGCCGAGAATTTGCTTGGCTCGTACTTCAAGCGCTGGCACAGTGGTTGGTACACTGGAAATCCGCCGACGACATTCGAAGGAATGGCGAATGTCATGTCGCTGCAGAATTTCTCGAGCCTGGCAAACAACTGTCAGAATATCCGCACCCCGTTCACGGGGTCGTCGAACGTCAATACGCCCGGCAACCCGTGCGCGGGCGAGCAGTACAATCCTTACTCGGTGATGGGCGAAGTCGAACGGGTTGCATCGAACTTCCTCGGAGTCGTCGACGGGTTTACGACCTTTACTCCAGCACAGGCCGCCCGAGACAAGGCATTTGCGGAGTTCCTCCGCGGACTGTCGCTCGGGTACCTCGCGCTGTTCTATGACTCCGCCGCTGTTGTCACGAAAGGAATGGATCCGCTCGATGCTGGAAAGCTGGCGAGCTACAAGGAAGTCATGGACTCGGCGCTGGTCGCGCTCCAGCGATCCATCGACAACACCAATGCCGCGTCTGCCGCTGGAGGGTTCTCGCTCCCGGGTACATGGGTTCCGTCGCCAACCGTTTTCAACGCGACGGAATTCATCAAGATGGTCCGGAGCTATCGTGCGCGCTTCCGCGCCGACGTCGCCCGAACGCCGGCGGAGCGCGCGGCCGTCGATTGGGCATCGGTGATCGCGGATGCTCAGAATGGATTCACCGCCGATCACCTGATCACGGTCGATGCGACGAACGGCCCGTTTACGGGATGGCGGCGCATTTACGATCCCATCTCCGGTGGTGGCAGCTGGCACCAGATGCCGCCGTTCATCATCGGCATGGGCGACGTGTCTGGGAACTACGAGACGTGGCTCAATACGGCTCTCGGCGCGCGGGGTGCGGGTAACGTCGGGTTCTTCATGGTGACTCCCGATCTTCGCTTCCCGCAGGGCGCGACTCGGGCGGCGCAGCAGGCCGACTTCAAGATTCAGGACTGCGAAGTGAACGGCGGGCAGGTTAACGGGCCTGGGATTGCGGCTTCGTGCAAGCGGTACTTCGTGAATCGGGCGTCAGCGGACCCGTTGACCGGTGCTGGCTGGGGCTGGTCGAACTACGATTTTGCACGCTTTCATTGGATGTTCGCCAAGGGCGCGGCCGGTAACCCTCGGACTGGAGATTTCCTCTTCTTCCCGAAGGCGGAGGTCGACATGCTTCAGGCCGAAGGATTGATTCGCACCAGCAAGTTCGCGGAAGCCGCAACGCTGATCAATTTGACGCGGGTCAAGAACGGACTGCCCGCCATCACCACATTTGACGGAACATCACCCGTCCCGGGGGGAGCTAGCTGCGTCCCGCGCGTTCCTGTGGGGCCGACCGCCACCTCGACCGTGTGCGGTAACATGATGGAGGCCATGAAGTGGGAGAAGCGAATGGAGACGGCCTACACACATGTGGCTCCGTGGTTCCTCGACGGTCGCGGCTGGGGTGATCTGCCGGAGGGAACCGCGCTCTTCTGGTCGGTGCCCTACCAAGAGCTACAAGTACGCGGGTACGCAGTGAATCAGATATACGGCGCCGGTCCGGGCGTCGGCAACGCACCGAATTCGGTTGCTGCCAAGAGCGGCTACGGTTGGTAAATCGACGCGTGGGAGTTGCCAGACGGTTGCTGTGGTGTGGTACGGCGGCTTCGGTATGTCTCGCCGGTTGCTATTCGTTGGAGCCGGCGAGGACAGCCCCAACGCCTGATTCGGTGATTGCTCTCGACATCACCGATCAAGGGCGAGTGGCGTTGGGTGGCCAGATCGGTCCAGAGCTGTCCCAGGTCGAGGGTAGGTTGATCTCGATGGATAGCAGCGAGTACGTGCTTGGCGTGACTGGCGTTCGATTTCTTCGTGGCGGTGAACAGGTGTGGCACGGGGAGAGGGTTCGCATCAAATCGGAGTATGTGGGATCGCGGTACGAGCGGCGGTTTTCGACGGTTCGCTCTGTCACGCTCGGAGCGGCAGCGGTGGCAGTTGTTGCTCTGGTCGCGGCAAAGAGCCTCCGTGGTTTCGGATCCGGCGGAAGCAGGGGCCCGGCCCCGCCAGACAGTGGTGGGATTTCTCAGCGAGTGCCGCGGCCATGACGGTCGAGAAGGTATCGACTAATTGTGGAGTTGGCATACGCAGGTTGGCACTAACCCGAGGGAGTCATTAATGCGACGGATTTTTCTGCTTCCGACGCTCTGCTTTCTGGTCGGCGTCGTAAGTTCCTGCCAACCGGATCGAGTCGTCTCGACCCAAAGTCCCTCCGTGGCCGGCGTTCGATTCATCAACGCGGTCCCGGACACGGGTGCGGCATTCGGGCTGGACTTCCGATTCGTCGACATCGTCGAGAATAGTGATGCGTACCGCGTGACGTTCCGCGATACGCCCTCGGCCTCCGGTGCCGTCGTGGCGGCTGCTCAGATCGAGTACAAGCCCGCGGCGACCGGCTCTCGGCACTTCCGCATTTTTCTCAGTGACTCGTTGCAGTCCGTCGCAACTCAGGTGCTCAAGGACTCGACCGTGACCTTCGAGTCAGGGCACAATTACACATTCATACTTTGGGGCAACGCGCGCTCCACCGGGACCGACAAGATGCGGCTCACGGTGATCGACGAGACCGTCGCTGATCCGGGCCAACAGGTTGCCCTTCGCGTCATCAACGCCTCGGGTTCACCCGTCGACGTTCGGCAGTACCCCACCACCGGCACGGTGCCGGCCGCCGCGGATTGGGCGAATGTTGCCGCCTACAGCGTCACGACGTACAAGCTCGTTTCTCCAGCCCAGATCAAGTTCAACGTGCAACCATCGGGCGGCGGTACGGCATTGTTCACCGACGTCCAGGCAATTGTGGGCGAGGCGGTTGGAACGCAGGCTGGTTCGAGCACGGGTGGCGGGTGCACCGTCGGTGTGGACTGCACCGTGATTCCGGGCACGGCCGTCGCCGGTTCGGCTGTCACCCTCATCGTTTTCCCGCGCTCGGTCGCCGGAAGTAAGGCCACTAACTTCACGACCCCCGGAGCCGTCACCATGTGGGACCGCCGGCCGGCGACGACCTGCAAGGCGTCGTTCGGTTGCTAGTGTCGAGCTGACGGCCGCCAAAAGGCGGATGCGACGGGCCGCCGGGTAATCGCCTGGCGGCCCGTTGTGTCTTTCTTTTCCTTTAGGACATGAGTCGAACAACCGACAGGGCGCAAACCTCTCCTGCGGCCGCGACCGGGCAGAACCGGCCAGCATCGATCTTCAATCCTGTCGTGGACTTCCTCCTCGTCGGCGGGCTGTCGCTCATCGTCTTCGTCCCACTTCTTCTGAGCGGCAGCACAGATCTTCTCCTTGTCAGCGCCGGCGTGCAGGCCTTCATTGCGACCGCGATCAACATGCCGCACTTCATGGCGTCGTATCGCCTCGTCTACGGCAGCCGCGACATGATCCTGCGCCACAAGTGGGCGGCGATCTACGTTCCCGCGATCCTCATCGCCTACATCGCGGTCGCGCTGTGGGACGCACAGCACTCGCCCGCCCTCGTCATCGTGCTGGTCGCTGTCGCAAGTGCTTATCTCGCCTGGCACTACACCGGACAGGTGTGGGGCATGATGGCGTCGTTCGCCCACCTCGCCGGCGCGCGCTTCGAGCCCGTTGAGCGTTTTCTCATTCGCACGGGACTCCGCATACTCCTCGCCTGGCACGTGACGTGGTTCCTCTACACACAACTTCGAAATGGTGCGGTGGTACGACCACTCTATCTGCTCGTCAGCGCGGGCACGGTGGTGGCGTTCATCCTTGGCCTCATCGGGATTCTCTTGGTCCGTCGCCGGATTGGGCGGTTCCCACCGGCGCGCGCGCTCACTGCCTGGCTCGCGATCTTCGTGTGGTACGCGGCTATGGCGCGCGACCCACGGGCGCTCTTCTGGGTGCAGATCGCTCACGCGCTCCAGTACCTCGCCTTCCCCGTTCGAGTCGAGATGAACCGCACGACGCGCGCGGCCGCCGCGTCGCCGCGCCGCGTGGCGCTTCACATGCTGGGCTACAGTGCCACGTTGCTCACCGTGAGCGTCGTCGTCGCGCAACTGGTGCCCATGTCGGCCATGGGTGTGATCGGGAACGTCTTTGGTGAACAGCCTGGCCGTGCGGCGCCGATACTTTTGCTCATGTTCATCAACATTCACCACTATTTCACAGACGGTGCGATCTGGAAGATCAGTAATCCGGAGGTCCGCCGAGAGCTGTTCGCGCACGTAAAGATTGGCGATAAGACGAATGCGGCATCCGCTCGTGCGGCGTCCGGCGACGCCACGCGACCATCGCCCAAGGCGAAGGGGCCGGCCAAGGCGAAGATCTGATCAATATTCTCGCATGAGGAGCTTCACAATGCAGACGATCCGTGGGCTGGTTCTCGGGCTCATTTTGGTTCCGACGATCGCATCGGCGCAGCGAGGCAGCGGAGGGGGAGGGGGCGGAGGCGGTTCCGGTCGCGTTCGCGGCGATCCGAATGCGGATTGGAAATCGATCGTCGGCTCGAGCGACGGCATCAAGCTCTCGAACCGCGACGTCGAAAACATCAACCCGTTGAAGTTGCTCATCGACAAGCGGAAGGATATCAAGCTGTCGGATGATCAACTGAATCGGTTGAAGGACCTCGACGCAAAGCTCAACGTGAAGAATCAAGATTCGTTCACGGCGCTCGATTCGTTGCGACGCCTCGCGAAGCCGCCGGCACACGAACCGACCGATGATGAGCGTGCACGTATGACGGCGGCGCGAGGAGCCGTGGCTGCGACCGTCTCAACAATCCGAGACAACTACGCGGCGTCGCTCACCGAGGCTCTCCAAGTCCTGGACG
>Ga0310810_10008529_pt1 | contig 11799 bp, 10 predicted proteins | sample NCmetagenome_FD_207641 | JGI IMG/M metagenome (GOLD analysis project Ga0310810, IMG submission 207641) | Soil microbial communities from experimental microcosm in Duke University, North Carolina, United States - NC | ecosystem: Engineered > Artificial ecosystem > Soil microcosm > Unclassified ...
GAAGAGCTCCGGCGCGGGGCGCACGCCGCCGCCCCGGGCTGCCCCGTCACGTCCGCGGGAGCGGACACCGCCAGCGACGGCATCACCGAACGGTGGGACGTGCGGCCTGGCGCCGGCACTGTGCTCCTGCGTGTGGTAGTCACCGCGCGCACCCCCCACGGTGAGGTGGCCGACACGCTCGCCACCGCGGTCGCGTGCGGATGAGCCCGCGCGGTCGGGGTTTCACGCTCGCCGAGCTGCTCGTTGCCATCGTGCTTGCGGCGCTGGTCGGCCAGACCATGGTCCGGCTCGTGACCGTCTCCCAGCGGCTCTTCCGCGCCCAGAGCGAGCGGGCCGGATTGCAGGCCACCGTCCGCGCTGGTGCCATGCTGCTCCCGGCCGAGCTGCGTGAGCTGTCGGGAGAGGACCTGCTGGCCATCGCGCCGGACCAGCTCGTCTATCGCGCCATGCGGCTGACTGCCGTTGCCTGCCGGATCTCAGCCACGGCGGTCACACTCCGGCGGCGGCTTACCTACGCCTACCGCTCACTCTCACCGGGCCGCGACACGCTGCTGGTCTTTGCCGCTTCCGGTTCGGGGCCGGAGAACGACCGGTGGCTCACGGTCGCACTGACGGGTCCGGCGTCCGCGGCAGTCTGTCCCGACGGAGACGCGGCCGTGGAATGGCCGGCCGTCGTACCACTGGCTGCGGTCTCCGCGGCGGAGGGCATTCCAGTGCGCGGATTCGAGGTCATGCAGCTGCGGCTCTACGCGTCCACCGGCCAGTACTGGATCGGCAGCCGATCGGTGAGCGGCGGTGAGGCGCAAGTCCAGCCCGCCATCGGCCCACTCGCAAGCAACGGACTTGAGTTCGGGTTCAGGCGCCTCGACGGAACCACCACGACGAGCGCCGCCGAGGTCGCCTTCGTGGATCTCACGGTCCGCGGGCAGACGGATGGAGCCGTCGCCGGCGGCGGGGGGACAATCGCCGTCGGTGCGGACAGCGTGGTCGCCGGCGTGGAGTTGCGCAATGCGGAATGAGCGCGGCGCGGCGCTGCTGATCGCCATCGTGGCGCTGGTAGCCATTGGCGCCATGGTGGCCGGAACGTTCCTGGCGGGCTGGCTCGAGCTACGCACCTCTCGCGCCGGGCGTGATGCCGTCGGCGCGTTCGAGGCTGCCGAAGCGGGCGCAGCCGGGGTGGTCGCTGCGTGGAGTCCAGCCTCGCGCCGGCTGCCGATCGGCGCCGACACACTGGTAGCCGCCGATTCTTCGGCCGGCAGCGGCTATGCGGTCACGCTGTCGCGGGTTGCCGAATCGCTTTTCCTGATCCGGGCTGAAGGGTGGCAGGCCGATCCGGGAGGTCGGGCGTCGCGCCGGATGGTGGGCATGTTCGTCCGGCCGGTTCCTGTTGCCGTGGACCACGGCGCTGCGCTCACGGTCTTCGGGCCGGCGGCGCTCGCTTCCGCATCCCTGGTGGATGGCACCGATCAGGTGCCGCCGGGATGGGACGGGTTCTGCGGCGCACCCCTCGCGGTGCCCGCCATCCGGAGCACTTCGGGTGCCGGCACGGCAGTCGTCAGCGTAGACAGCGGGCCTCCGGCGGTCGTGACTCAGGACTCGCTCCTCCACCCATCAGCGTTGATCGACTTCGGCGGCGTGAGCTTCGATGAACTTGCGGCGGGAGCGTCACGCCAGGTCTCAGGGGCCATGCCCGCACTGGTCCCGGCCACGGTGGACGGACGCTGTGCCGACGCTGTCGGGTCCAACTGGGGAGAGCCAACGAACGGGCCGGCCAGTATTGCGGCATGCCGGGACTTCTTTCCGGTGGCGTACGCCTCGGGGAACCTCAGCCTCAACGGGGGTCGCGGCCAAGGCATTCTGCTGGTCCGGGGAGATCTCGAGCTGGCGGGAGGAGTAGAGTTCACCGGGGTGGCAGTCGTGCTGGGTCGGGTCTTCTCGAGCGGTTCGGGGGGCCGGATCAGAGGCACGCTGCTGGTGGGCGGCGCCGGGGGAGTCACCACCCTGGGGCCCGCAGACGGTGTGAGGTACTCGAGTTGCGCGGTGGAGCGGGCGCTGATGGCCAATGGGGCTCGAGTTGTGGTCGCCAAGCGCGGGTGGGCACAGTTGTATTGACAACTACTACTCACGGATCTTTCGCGGGGCTGATTGGCTGTCGCCGCTGGTCTTCCGGCGTCTGGCGCGCCGCGTTGCCGCCTTGGCCGCCAGCCAACGCAAGGTGAGAGAGGCGTGGCGAAAGGGGGCGCCCAGCCCCACCCAGGAACCGGCTATCCGCCGACGGCGGCATCTCGCAAGCTGTGGATCAACAACGCATTGACATGACGACTGCCGCCATTGGCACGTCGGTTGCTCCTGCCCCGTGCAATCCTCGTCCAGACATCACGGCTCCATCGAGTTATTTGGCACCCGCGGCGGAACCGAGGTCGGGACGGCTGGTCGGTACCTGGTCCCCAGAGGCGATGGCGCGAGCGGCGGTGCAGTTCGTAACTCGCTGCCAATCAGCAACTTGTTCACTAAGGCGGTCGGCGGTTTTTGCTTGACAGAATTCGGGCCGTGTAGTAGCGTGGCGACCCGGACCACCCCCCAACAATCGGGCACATCATGGCAGCACTGTTTGGTCGCAAAAGGACCACCGTGGGCCTGGATATCGGCAGCGGGCTGATCAAGCTCGTGGCCATCTCGCACGGCTCCGGCGAGCCCGTCCTGACCAAGGTCGCCTTCACGAGCGTCGTGGATGACGCCATCGTCGAGGGCGAAGTCATGGACAAGGGGATCGTGGCCGACGCCATCAAGGGCCTGATGGCTTCCGCCGGCATCAAGACGAAGCAGGTCGTGACCGCCGTCGGCGGCCGCGACGTGATCATCAAGAAGATCGCCATGGACCGGATGAAGGAAGGTGACGCCCGCGAGGTCATCCGCTGGGAGGCCGAGCAGCACGTGCCGTTCGACATGGACAACGTCGAGCTCGACTTCCAGATCCTGGACCCTGAGGCCGAAGGCCTTCAGATGACCGTACTGCTCGTCGCGGCCAAGCGTGAGCTGGTCGAGACCAAGCTGGCGCTCCTGGCCGATGTCGGCCTCGAGCCGTCGGTCATCGACGTGGACGCCTTCGCGCTCCACAATGCGTTCGAGGTGAACTATCCGGATGCCATGCGGGGGGTCGTCGGGCTGATCAACATCGGCCACGAGACCACCAACGTGAACATCCTGGACGACGGCATCCCGGTCCTCACCCGCGACATTCCCATCGGCACGCGGCGCTTCCGCGAGGACATGCAGCGTGAGCGCGGGCTGTCGGCGGACGACACCGAGCGGCTGCTCCAGTCGGCCTCGGCCGACGACACGCTCCGCCCCTTCCTCGAGACCCGCGGGGAGGAGCTGGCCGTCGGCATCGAGCGCGCGGCGGCGTTCCTCCAGTCGGCCAGCCGGTCGGCGGGTGGCGTCTCACGGCTCTACACCACCGGCGGCGGCGCGCGGATTCCGGGCATCAACCAGGTCCTGGCCGATCGCCTGCGTCTGCCGGTCCAGATGGCCAACCCGGTCGAACGGCTTCAGGTGGCCGACGGCGTTTTCGACTCGATGGAAGTCGATCACGTCGCGCCGCTCCTGATGCTGCCGATCGGTCTCGCGCTCCGTTCCGCCGCGTAACCCGACCCAGGGAAGCGACCCTCGATGATCACCATCAATCTCCGTCCCGGCCAGAAGCGCAAGCGCACCGGCTCGCCGTTCGCCGGCGTGTCCGAGCGCGCCAAGGCCATCGGCGCCCGGGTGAAAGATCCCCTGCTGCTGGCTGCCGCGGCCGCCTGGATCGGCGTCCTCCTCTGGCTCGGCTGGGTGTGGACCTCGAATACCCGCGAGCTGCACGCGCTCACGCCCCGCCTCGAGCAGGTCCGGGTGGAGCACAAGCGGTTCAAGAACTTCATTGCCCAGAAGCGCCACCAGGAGCTGATTCGCGACTCCCTGGTCTCGCAGATCGGCGTGATTCGCACGGTGGATGGCGACCGCTACGTCTGGCCCCACGTGCTGGATGAGGTGGCGCGCGCGCTCCCGGCCTACACCTGGCTCACCGAGCTGGCGCCGGCGTCCGCTGCTACCGCGGCCGATTCGAGCGATACGACCAGCAGCAAGGCGCTGGCGTTCAAGATCACGGGCCGCACGGTGGACATCCAGGCGTATACCCGGTTCCTCCGTCAGCTCGAGGCCTCGCCCTGGGTGGAGAACGTGTCGCCGATCTCGGCGATGACGGTGGTCGAGAATGAGCGCCCGGTCACGGCCTTCACGCTCACCGCCACGTTCCACAAGGCCGACTCGGCCTACATCCGGACCGTCGCCCTCAGCCAGTCGGTGAGGTAAACCATGGCAAGCAACAGTCAGAAGACCACGCCCATCTTCCTGCTGATCCTGGCGGGCCTGATCGGGTACATGGCGTACACCGGGGCCGGCATCTCGACCATCGGGATGGACGGACTCTCCGCGGGCAAGGCGCAGGTCGCGGCCATCCGCGACACCATCGCCACGCTGCAGGCGCAGACCGACAGCGCCAAGCGCGAGCTGGCCACCGGCACGGTCGAGGATCTGAAGAACCGGCTCGAGGGCTATCGGGCAAGCCTCGCCATGCTCCGCCGGCTGGTGCCGGAGCGGAGCGAGGTCCCCAACCTGCTCGACGACATGTCCACCCGCGCCCGGATCCGCGGCGTTACGCTGTCCCGCGCCGACCCGGTGCTGCCGGCCGAGGCGGGCCCGGCGCCGTTCGAGACGCAGCGGTTCAACGTCTCGGTCCTGGGCCACTACGACCAGATCGGCGCGTTCCTCGCCGACGTGGCCAGCCTGCAGCGCATCATCGTGCCGGTGGACGTGAGTCTGCTGGCGGCACCTGCACCGGCCAGCAAGGCGCTGGGCGACAGCACCGGTGCCCTGCTGGAAGCCAAGTTCCAGATCCGCACGTACGTCAAGTCCGCCGCGACGGAGGGAGACCCCAGTGGCACGTAACCATCTCGCGGCCGCGCTGGTCGCCGCCCTTGCCCTCGCCGCATGCGGCAAGAGCAAGGCGGACGACGCCGACGCCGCAGCGACGAAGAAGTTCACCACGCTCCGCGCGCACAATGACAGCGTCCGGAAGGCGCGGCTTGCGGCCACGCCGCGCGCCGAAGCGCCGCGCGTGGACAGCGTGCAGGCCCCGGCGCCGGTGGCAGCGGCGGCCGCCGCGGTCCGTCCCGATTCGCTCGCGGCCGATTCGACGACCGCCGACTCGACCCAGGGTCACGAGACCGAAGTGCAGCGCGAGACCTTCGCCTACGCGGGTGGCACGCGCGATCCCTTCGGCTCGCTCATGAACCTCAAGAGCGCGGGCCCCGAGCTGGCTGACCTCCAGCTGGTGGGCGTCTACCAGGACCTCCGCAACAGCGCCAACAGCGTCGCGGTGCTGCGCGAGAAGGTCACCAGCCGCCGCCACAAGGTGCGCGTGGGTGACCAGCTGGGCCGGCTCCGCGTCCGCCAGATCATGGCGCGCGACGTTGTGTTCAACATCGAGGACTTCGGATACGAGCGGCAGGAAACTCTCTCGTTGCGCAAGCAGGAGGACGTGACGCCATGAAGGCACTGTCTCGTGTGACCCTGGCCGCCGCCGCGGCTCTTCTCATCGCGGCGCCCGCCAGCGCCGATGACGGCCCGCTCAGCGGCGAAGTGACCGCCGTGAGCGTCATGCCGTCGCCGGGCCGTGCCGAGATCGTGGTGAACGTGCACGGCACGGTGGACGTCAAGGACTTCATGCTCCAGAACCCCGATCGGCTCGTGCTCGATGTGGTGGGCGCCCGGCTCAGCGGCAACACCAGCCGCTATGACGGCGTCAACCGCGGCGGCGTGCGGAACCTCCGGTACAACCAGTTCCGGCCGGACGTCGTACGCATCGTGCTGGAGCTCGACGCGGCCAAGGACTACAAGGTCGTCCGCGACGGCGACGCCATCCGCGTCTCCTTCGGCGCCGACCGCACGTTCCTGTCGTGGTCGTCGACCGCACCGACCGAGCTGACGCCTCCCGCGCCCCGCGTCATGGCCAGCGCGCGCCCCGTCCGGAGCGAGGTGAACGTCGCCGACGAGGCGCCGTCCGCCGAGCCGCAGGGCGAGCCGCGCATCACGGTCACCTGGGACCGCGCGAGCATCGGCGACGTCGTCGCCGGCTTCGCGGCCTTCAGCGGCAAGACCATCATCCTGGGCAAGGACATCAAGGGTGAGGTCACGGCCGAGATCAAGAACCAGCCGTGGCCCCAGGCCTTTGCCGCGATCCTCGCGGCGCAGGGCCTGACCGCGCAGGAGATGCCGGGCGGCATCATCCGGGTGGACGCGCCGTCCACGCTCGCCGCGCTGGACTCGACCGAGCCGCTGGAGACCGCGGTGGTGCGGATCAACTACAAGCGGGCGGACTCGCTGGCCAAGACGGTCGAGAGCATCGTCACCAAGGGCCGCGGCCGCGTGATCGCCGACAATGGGTCGAACGCGCTGGTCATCACCGACACGCACAGCCATATCGGACAGGTCACGGACTTCGTGCGCGGGCTCGACGTGCGCACGCCGCAGATCTCCATCCAGGCCAAGATCATCTTCGTGGACCGGACCGACCTCCAGCAGCTGGGCCTGCGCTACGACATCGGCAGCCGGACCCAGTTCTTCAACAAGCTGGTCCAGCGGCCCGACCCGACCAAGACGGACGGCTCGACCTATCTGCCGAACGTCAACATCATCGACCTGGGCGGCAACTCGCTCTCCGCCATCGGCAACGCGGACGCGACGGTCCAGCAGTCGGCCCTCGATCTCGTATTCTCGACGGCCATCGGCGGCTTCTCGCTCACCAGCTTCCTGAGCGCGCTCGAGACGGTGCAGCTCTCCGACGTACAGGCCGAGCCGCTCATCACCACCCTCGACAACCGCCAGGCGGACATCCTGGTCGGTGACGAGATCCCGCTCCGCGTCGTCGACGCGAGCGCGCAGTCGGGCGGGACCGGCACCAGCGTGCCGCGCTCCACCGTCCAGTTCAAGGAGATCGGCATCCGGCTGACCGTGACGCCCCATGTCACCAACAACCGGCAGATCCTGATGGAGCTCAAGACCGAGCGGTCCAACGTCCAGACGCTGGCCGCGGCCGACCTTGGCTTCACGATCAACAAGCAGACGTCCACCAATCAGCTGCTTGTCGGCGACGGCGAGACCAGCGTGATCGGCGGGCTCACGGTCACCACGGTGACCAAGACCCGCTCCGGCATCCCGCTCCTGTCGGGCCTGCCGATCGTGGGCAAGCTGTTCAGCTTCAGCTCGGATCAGGAGAATCGCCGGGACCTGATCATCCTGGTCACGCCGCGGATCGTCGACGACGGCATCTCGACGCCCTGAGGCACCCAACACCCGGAATCACATGAGCCCGGCGCAGGTCGGGCTCTTGTGCTTCCCCTGATTCGGGCGTCCATGCGACTGCGATTCACCACCGCCGGCGAGTCCCACGGCCGAGCCCTCGTGGCCATCGTCGAGGGGATGCCGGCCGGAGTGCCGCTGACGGCGGAGTGGGTGGATCGGGATCTCGCGCGCCGCATGCAGGGATACGGCCGGGGCGGCCGGATGGCCATCGAGCACGATCGCATCGAATGGCTGGCGGGCGTCCGCGCTGGCGAGACGATCGGCTCGCCGGTGGCGATGCTGATCGCCAACCGCGACTGGGCCAGCTGGCAGGACGTCATGGCGGCCGAGGGCGGCAAGGCGGCGCGGCGCGGGCGGGTGACCCGGCCACGGCCGGGCCACGCCGATCTCGTCGGCGTGCTCAAGTACGACCGGCTGGACGCCCGGGACATCCTCGAGCGGGCCAGCGCCAGGGAAACTGCTGCCCGCGTAGCGGCGGGTGCGCTCGGCCGGCGGCTGCTCGATGAGTTCCAGGTGGAGATCGGGAGCCATGTCGTCCAGCTCGGCGGGGTAGATGCCGCAGCGCCGACGCCGCTGCCCCGGCCGCTCAACGAGGCGGCGGACCGCTCGCCGCTCCGGGTGCTGGATCCGGCAGCGGAGGCGGTCATGATCCGGCGCATCGACGGGGCGCGCGCGCAGGGCGACACGCTCGGCGGCGTCGTCGAGGTGGTAGCCCGCGGGCTGATGCTCGGCCTGGGCAGTCACGTGAGCTGGGATCGAAAGCTGGACGGGCGGCTGGCCGGGATGCTCATGTCGATCCCGGCCGTGAAGGGTGTCGAGATCGGGCTCGGCTTCCGGGCCGCCGAGCGGCACGGCTCGGCCGTGCACGATCCGATTCTGGCAGGCGACGAGGCCACGGGCGGGTCGGTACGCACTTCAGGCGGCGTGACGTTCCGGCGGGGCAGCAACAACGCGGGTGGACTGGAGGGCGGCATGACGACCGGGGAACCGCTGGTTGTTCGGATAGCGATGAAGCCCATCTCGACGCTGATGGCACCGCTCGAGACGGTGGACCTCGCCACCGGCGCGTCTGCCTCCGCCGAGCGTGAGCGGTCCGACGTGACCGCCGTACCGGCCCTGGGCGTCATTGCGGAGGCCGCCGTCGCGACGGTGCTGGCCGACGCGATGCTCGAGAAGTTCGGCGGCGATTCGCTGGCGGAGCTTCGGCGCAACATCGAGAGCTACCGGGCGGCGCTGGGCGGCCGGTGGGACCGGGCGGAGGCTGCGCCATGACCGCCCGCCGGCACGTGCTCCTCGTGGGTCTTTCGGGCTCGGGCAAGACCACCATCGGCCAGCGGGTGGCGAACGAGCTCGCGACCCAGTTCGTCGATGTGGACGCGGTGATCGTCCGCCAGGCGCAGATGCCGCTCTCCCGCCTCATGGGCGAGCGCGGAGAGCAGGCCTTCCGCGAGCTGGAGCGTCAGGCGGTGCGGGCAGTGCTGAACGATCCGCCGGGTGTGCTGGCGCCCGGTGGGGGATGGGCGGCGCAGCCGGGGCAGCTCGAGGTGGCCCGGACCTCCGCGCTCATCATCTATCTGAAGGCCATGGCCATCACCGTGGTCAAGCGGCTGGGTGCCGCCGAGGGCCGCCCGCTGCTGGCCGGAGACAACCTGCTCGACCGGGTCCGGGAGCAGCTGGTGGTCCGGGAGCCCTTTTATGCCCGCGCCGACCACGCCGTCACGACCGACGGCCGGACGGTCGAGGCGGTGACGGCCGATGTGGTGGCGCTGGCTCGCGTAGACGGTGGATGGTAGACCGCGTCGCCGTAACGTGATCGGTAATGGCTTGATTTTGCGTCAGTTACGTAGCTCGTCCTTGCCAGCCTGCCACCCGCGCGCTTTCTTGGTACCTCGATTCTCTGACCTTTGCTCGCTTCCGGCAGGCTACGCTTACTGATGGCAACCACGAAAAAGACCCCCGCACCCAAGACCCGCGCGAAGGCCGCGAAGGCCGCCAAACCCGCTGCTTCGGCCAAGGTGCCCAAGGCGGCCAAGGCGCCGAAAGCCGCCAAGGCCGCCAAGGCTGCGAAGCCGCCGCGGGCGGGGAAGGGCCGGGCCCCCGCAGCACCCATCCGTTCGGGGAACGCGCTCGTCATCGTGGAGTCGCCCACCAAGGCCAAGACCATCGGGAAATACCTGGGCTCGGGCTACAGTGTCCGCGCCACCGTCGGGCACATTCGCGACCTGCCCACCCGGAAGCTCGGCGTCGAGATCGAGAACGGCCGGTTCACTCCCGAATACGTCATCATCAAGGGAAAGACAGCCGCGGTCTCCGAGCTCAAGAAGGCGGCGGCCGAGGCGCGGCACGTCTACCTGGCCACCGACCCCGACCGCGAGGGCGAGGCGATCGCGTGGCACGTGGCCAGCCAGATCTCGAACAGGGTGCCCACCGAGCGGGTCCTGTTCCACGAGATCACCAAGGATGCCGTGAAGGCGGCGATCGCGAACGCCGGCGCCATCGACGAGCAGAAGGTGAACGCCCAGCAGGCCCGCCGGATTCTCGACCGCCTGGTGGGGTACAAGGCAAGCCCCATCCTCTGGAAGAGCATCAAGACCGGCCTCTCTGCCGGCCGGGTGCAGACCGTGGCGCTCAGGCTCCTCGTCGAGCGCGAGCGCGACATCCGCGCGTTCGTTCCGCAGGAATACTGGACCATCGAAGCGCTCTGCGCCTCGGGCGGACAGACGTTCGAGGCCGGCCTCCACAAGGTGGACGGCCACAAGCCCGAGCTTCGGAACGCCGCCGATGCCGGTGAGGTGGTCGATGCGGTCCGCCAGCGGCCGTTCGTGGTCAGCAGCGTCGAGAAGAAGCAGCGTCGGAAGAAGCCGGCTCCGCCGTTCACGACCTCCACGCTGCAGCAGGAAGCGGCCAAGAAGCTCGGCTTCTCCAGCCGGCGCACCATGCGCGCGGCGCAGGATCTGTACGAGGGCATGGACGTCGGGGAGGACGGCCCGGTCGGTCTCATCACCTACATGCGAACCGACTCGGTGCGCGTGAGCGACACGGCCATCGCGGCGGTGCGCGAATTCATCGCGGCATCGTACGACCGGCGGTACCTGCCCGAGTCGCCCAACAACTACAGCTCGCGGAAGGCCGCACGGGTCCAGGACGCGCACGAGGCGGTGCGTCCCACCGACGTGCGCCGGCGGCCGGAGCAGCTGCAGCGCTACCTGGAGCCCGACCAGTACCGGCTGTACCAGCTGATCTGGCAGCGGTTCGTGGCGTCGCAGATGACACCGGCGGTCTACGACATGACGATCGTGGACTTCGACCTCGGCCGGTATCTCTTCCGCGCCACCGGGTCCGTCCTCGTGTTCGACGGCTACCACGTCCTCTACCTCGAGGGCCGCGAAGTCGAAGAGGGCAAGACGATGGACGACCTTCCCCCGATCCCGCCGCTCGCGGCCGGCGACCGGGTCGAGGTGCGCGAGATCACGCCGTCCCAGCACTTCACCGAGCCGCCGCCCCGCTTCTCCGAGGCGAGCCTGGTGAAGGAGCTGGAGCGGCTGGGCATCGGCCGCCCGTCCACCTACAGCGCCATCATCTCCACCCTCGCGGCCCGCGAATACGTGCGGGTGGATCAGCGCCGGTTCTTCCCGACCAGTCTCGGCGAGACGGTGGAGAAGCTGATGGTCGGCAAGTTCCCCGACATCTTCAACGTCGAGTTCACGGCGCGGATGGAGGAGGAGCTCGACCGGATCGAGGAAGAGGGGATGGACTGGCAGGAAGTGCTCAACGACTTCTATGGCCCCTTCACCACGGCGCTCGACGCGGTCGATATCAACGCGCTGGTGGCGGAGGCGCACGGCCTCTCGCCGGAATCGCTGGCGGCGGAGCGGTGCCCCAAGTGCGGGTCGGCCATCGAGCTCAAGACCGGCCGCTTCGGGCCCTACCTCGCCTGCGTCCACTACAAGGACACCTGCGATTACGTGAAGTCGCTCCGGAAGGACAAGGTGCCCGACCGGCCTACCGACGAGAAGTGCCATCTGTGCGGATCCGCCATGGTCATCAAGACCGGCCGCTTCGGTGAGTTCCTGGCGTGCACCACGTATCCCGCCTGCAAGGGGACGCGGTCAATTCCGATCGGCGTCAAGTGCCCCCGCTGCAGCGAGGGCGACCTGACCGAGCGCCGCACCAAGCGCGGCAAGTCGTTCTGGGGCTGCATGCGGTACCCCGCCTGCGACTTCTCCACCTGGAACATGCCGGTGCCGGAGACCTGCCCGGAGTGCAGCTTCGTGGGCATGGAGAAGCGGCGCAACAAGGCGGAAGGGGAAACCCGCGTCTGCCTCAAGTGCGGGCACAAGGTGGTCATTGCCGAGCCGGAAGAGGTGGCATTGGCGTGACCGCCACCGCGACCGTGAT
>Ga0310810_10008530_pt1 | contig 11798 bp, 12 predicted proteins | sample NCmetagenome_FD_207641 | JGI IMG/M metagenome (GOLD analysis project Ga0310810, IMG submission 207641) | Soil microbial communities from experimental microcosm in Duke University, North Carolina, United States - NC | ecosystem: Engineered > Artificial ecosystem > Soil microcosm > Unclassified ...
GCCCTGCGGGGCCGGCGACAGCGCAGCGACCGCATGGTCGGACATGCCCGACACGGTCTCGACCGTCTCGCGATAGTGCGGGTGCAGGTTGCCGCTGAGCACCGCTTTCTTGCGCTTGGTGATGCGATGCGCCATCAGCACCGCCTCGGCGGTCGCGGTCGAGCCGTCGTACATCGAGGCGTTGGCAACCTCCATGCCGGTGAGCAGCGCCACCTGGGTCTGGAATTCGAACAAGTAGTGCAGCGTGCCCTGCGCGATCTCCGGCTGATACGGCGTGTAGGAGGTGAGAAATTCCGAGCGCTGGATCAGGTGGTCGACGCTCGCCGGCACATGATGCTTGTAGGCGCCGCAGCCCACGAAAAACGGAACCGATCCCGCCGCGACATTCTGGCCCGCCATGCGGCCGAGCGTACGCTCGACCTCGATTTCGCTCTTGGTGAGCGGGAGGTCGGGCAGCGACTTCAGCCGCTTGCTGGCCGGAATATCGGCAAACAGCGCATCGATGTGGGGTACGCCTATGCGCGCCAGCATTTCGCTGCGGTCTTCAGGCGTGAGCGGGAGGTAGCGCATTCGGTGACCCTTGTTGTTATCGACTCACGCGACCGACATCGCGCCCTGCACCACCACTTCGCTCTTTACGGAGTTCGCGATGTAGCACTCCTCGTGTGCGAGGTGATGCAGCTCGTCCAATTGCTCAGGAGACGGGCGCGTCTCGCCCGAGAAGGCAATGCGCGGCGATAGCGTCACCTTCGAGACCCAGAACCTGCCACGTTCGTTCTTGGTCATCTCGCCGACCGCATCGTCAGCGTAGTCATCGACGACGAACCCCTGCTTCGCCGCAACGTAGAGGAATGTCAGCATGTGGCAGCTCGCGAGCGCCGCCACCAAGGCCTCCTCCGGATCCACGGCCTCGGCGACCGAGTACGGAAGACGCACGCTGAGCGGCGATGACGAAGCCGGGACCGTGATTCCTCCGTCGAAGCTCCACGCGTGCCCGCGGCTGTACCGCTGGTCGGTGAACTTCGCGTTGCCGCTGCGTTTCCATTTCACGCTCGCCCGATATTCGTGCGACATCGGAGACCTCGCTATTCGAGCGTCTTGAGAAATTCCTTGTATTGCTCCTCGCTCATCAGGGCTTCGAGCTGGTCGGGCGCCGAAAGCTTGAGCCGGAAGAACCAGCCCTTCCCTTCGGCATCCTCGTTGATCGTGGCGGGTGCACCATCGAGCGACTCATTGACGGCCACAACTTCGCCGCCTGCCGGCGCATAGACATCGCTCGCAGCCTTCACCGACTCGACCACCGCCGCCTCGCCCCCCTGGTCGACCTTTTTGCCGATCTCGGGCAGTTCGACATAGACGATGTCGCCGAGCGCATTCTGCGCATGCTCGGTAATGCCGACGGTCGCGACATCGCCATCGAGCCTGATCCACTCGTGATCCTTGGTGTAGCGCGTGGCCATCAGGTGCTTCCTTTCTTGCGCATGATCTTGTCCGAAAACCGGTGCCCACTTCTCGGGATCATGCGTCAACGAACATATCGGTGCGGCACAAAGGGCAGCGTCACGATGCTCGCAGGCAATTCCTTGCCGCGTACGATCAGCTGCACGCTGGTGCCGGGCTCGGTGAAGCCGTTTTCGACGTAACCCATCGCGATCGGACCATTCACGGTGGGGCCGAAGCCGCCGGAGGTGACCTTGCCGATCGGCTCGCCGGCGATGGAGCGGATCTCGGTCCCCTCGCGCGCCGGCGCGCGGCCCTCCGGCTTGATGCCGACGCGCACGCGCGCGGGCTGCTCGGCGAGTTCGCGCTGGACGCGCTCGGCGCCGGGGAAGCCTCCCTCCGCGCGTCGACTCTTCTGGATCGACCAGGTGAGAGCAGCCTCGACCGGCGAGGTCGTCGTATCGATGTCATGCCCGTAGAGGCAGAGGCCCGCTTCGAGCCGCAGCGAGTCGCGTGCGCCGAGCCCGATCAGCTTCACGCTCGGCTCCGACAACAGCCGCTCGCTGATCGCGCGCACGCGCGTCGCCTTGCAGGAAATCTCGAAGCCATCCTCGCCGGTATAGCCGGAGCGGCTGATGTGGCAGTCGATGCCGTCGAAGCGCGTCGTGATCGCGCTCATGAACGGCATCGGCACGGCCTCGGGGCAATGCCGGCCGACCGCCTGCCTTGCCAACGGGCCTTGGACGGCGATCAGCGCGCGGTGATCCGCGCGGATCAGCCGCACGCCTGCTGGCAGGCGCGCGGCAAGATGCGCGTAGTCGGCCTCCTTGGTGGCGGCGTTCACCACGAGGAACAGCACGCCATCCTCGGCGGGATCGGCCGAGCGCGTCACCATCAGATCATCGAGGATGCCGCCTTCCTCGTTGGTGAACTGGGTGTAGCGCTGGCGGCCGGGCGCCAGATTCAGGATATCTGCGGGCACCAGCGTTTCGAGCGCGCGAGCGACCGTCTCGTGATCCGCGCCGACCAGAAACACCTGTCCCATGTGCGAGACGTCGAACAGGCCAGCCTGGTCGCGGACATGAGTGTGCTCGGCGATGATGCCATCGGCATATTGCACCGGCATGTCGTAGCCGGCGAACGGCACCATGCGGCCGCCGCGCGAAACGTGGAGGGAATGCAGCGGGGTTCTCTGGAGTGGCGCGGGCGCAACCGGCGGCGCGTCGGCGGCAGGCGGTGCAGTCGCCTGCGTCTCGGTTGCTTCGGCCGTTTCGGGCGCCTGGGTCATACTCGGTTCCGCAATGAGGACTCGCGCGGGCACTTGTACCCGCTCGAGCCCCTTCTGTCGCGGAACCTGAGAGATTTCGCCGCGCAGGATGCGCGACTTACTCCGTCGGTGAGGCGCGCCGCGGCGCGCCTGCTTTCCAGAGTCTCATCCCCCTGCGGTCCTTTTGCCTGAGCGTTTCCGGGGCGGTTGCGCCTTCGGCGCCGGATTTCTCCGGTCTCTCCCGCAGGGTTCGTTTGAGTGCGGCCGCCGGAATCGACGCGACCCCGGACGGCGCAGGGATCGTAGAGCCGCAAAATGACAAGTCAACCATGGCCGCGATCAGAGCCCGAGGTCGCTCAATGATGGATGATCGTCGGGCCGGCGGCCGAGCGGCCAGTGATATTTGCGCTCGGCGTCCTTGATCGGCAGATCGTTGATGCTCGCGTAGCGCCGCCGCATCAGGCCGTGCTCGTCGAACTCCCAGTTCTCGTTGCCGTAGCTGCGAAACCAGTTGCCCGAGTCGTCGCGCCACTCGTAGGCAAAGCGCACCGCAATGCGATTGTCGCGGAACGCCCACACTTCCTTGATCAATCGGTAATCCAGTTCACGCGCCCACTTGCGTGTCAGGAACGCCTCGATCGCGGCGCGCCCCTCGATGAACTCCGAGCGATTGCGCCAGCGACTGTCGACCGTATAGGCGAGCGCGACGCGCTTTGGGTCGCGCGAATTCCAGGCATCCTCCGCGCCGCGCGCTTTTTGCGCTGCGGTCTCGGCGGTAAACGGCGGAAGCGGCGGACGGCTTTCGGTCATAGCTTAGCTCCTGTGCCAAGTCTTGTACGCCTTCCGCCGCCGCACTCAAGTCTACACAGGTAGGTGCCAGGTCCGCCTTAAAGCGTGGCGCGGGCAAACAAGGGGCGAGGTCGGAAACCACCTCAAGATCGGTAGCGCCAGAGCCTGCTGGCATCGCGTTGCCTTTTATTTCACTGACCGCGTGCTTTCTGCTGACTCGCCTCGCGACACGGCAATGAACACCAGTGAGCCTGTGTTGCAACACTAACGCCGCGCTCTCGGCTTCGCCGCGACCGCGATGTCCCCGTCGTGCTCACCCACTTTCGGCAGCTTCATGCGCGGCTTGAGGTGCCTGCCGCCAAGCAGCAACGGCAGCAGCGGCACCGGCGTCGTTTCGCCGTTGTCGAGCGTGATGTCGGCAAGCCCGCCGCTCGCCAGCAGATGCGGGTCGTCGAACAGCTGCTCGGGCCTGACGATCGGCGCATAGGGCAGCCCCTCGCGCTCGAACACGTCCTGCAATTCCTGCGCGGTATGCTTCTTCACGATCTCGCGCAGCGCCGGAAGCATCCAGGAACGCGCCTTGACGCGCAGCGTGTTGCTCGCAAGGCGCGGGTCATCGGCGAGGCCACCGAGGTCGAAGGCGCGGCCGAACACGGCCCACTGGCTGTCGGTCACGACCCCTAGGAAGACCTGCTCGCCGTCGGCGGTGTCGAACAGGTCGAACACACCCCAGGCGTTGATGCGATCGGGCATCGGCGGCGAAGCAACTCCGGTCAAGCGGTATTGCAGCATGTGCTGTGCCGAGAGAAACACGCAGTTCTCGAACAGCCCGACCTGAATCTCCTGGCCTTTGCCGGTGCGCTCCCGCTCGCGCAGCGCCGCCATCGCGCCGATCGCGCCGAACATCCCGCCCATGATGTCGTTGACCGAGGAGCCGGCGCGCAGCGGCCGCCCTGGCGGCCCGGTCATGTAGGCGAGCCCGGCCATCATCTGCACGACCTCGTCGAGCGCGACGCGATGCTCGTAGGGTCCGGGCAGGAAGCCCTTGTGCGACACATAGATCAGGCGCTTGTGCTTCTTCTTCAGCGACGCATAGTCGAAGCCGTGCTTCTTCAGCGCTCCGGGCCGGAAATTCTCGCTGACGATATCGGCGGATGCGATCAGCTTCTCGATACGCGCGCGATCCTCCCGCTTCGACAAATCGGCGCTCACGCCCTTCTTGTTGCGATTGAACAGAGGAAAGAAGCCCGCGCCCGAGCCGATCAATGTCCGCGTCTTGTCGCCACCCGGCGGCTCGACCTTGATCACCTCGGCGCCGAGGTCGCCCAGGATCATGCCGCAGGTCGGCCCCATCACCATGTGGGAGAACTCGACCACGCGGATCCCGCTGAGCGGCAGAGGCATCGTGTTCGCTGCAGTCTTGCGTCCCGAACTCTTGCGCGCGGCAGGTCGTTTCGTTTTTCGAGCCATCGATTGCTTGTGCGTCTTCCGCGCTATTTCTTTTTCGGCCGCGGCTTGCGTTCGGGCTTGGTGCTCAGGCTCATCGGATCGAAGCCGACATAGACGATATACGCATCGAGGTCGCCTCCGCGCGGCATCGGGAAGCTCAAATCCTGCTCGACGTGCATGAACGGTACGGCGGTCTGGCCGGGCGGAATCGAAACCGCGAGCTTATAGAATTTGCTCAGGACGGTTTTCGGGTTCGGCCCCTCCTGCACCACGGCCATGCGCAGCGGGATGTCGACCTGTCCGGGGCTGCCGGCCGGGCCAAGCAGCACGCGGCCTTCGACACCGACCTTCATCGTCATCATGCCGCCGAGCGCCGCGCAATCGCGCGCCATTTGCCCGATCGAAACCTGGTAACGCGTCGTCATCGGCCCGGCTTCCGCACCCGGCTCCGTGATGGATAGGGTCGCTGCGCCCTGCCGTACCGCGACAGTCGGACAGTCGACCTCCGCAGGGGGGCCGGCCGGGTTGCTACCGTCCGCAGGTGGGGTCGAGGACTTGCCGAACCCGAACCATCCGCCGAGCTTGTCGGTGATGGATTCCTCCGCGACAGCGGGCGAGATCAGAGAAACCGCGGACACGACGAGCGCGACGCGCGCGGCAAACGAAGCAGAACCCATCACGCATCCATCCTCAAACCTCGACGCGCCCCACTCCGCGTTGATGTCATGCGACCTTGGCCTCCCGAAGGCGGTCAAGCGCCGCGGTCGCCATTGAGCCGCGCGAACAGCAAGTGGTCCTGCCACAGGCCGTTGATACACAAATATTCGCGCGCATAGCCTTCGCGCGAAAAGCCCATCTTTTCCAGGAGGCTGATCGAGGCGGCATTGGAGGGGATGCAGGCCGCTTCGAGCCGGTGCAGGCGCAGCGATCCGAAGGCGAACGGCACGAGGCCGTACAGCGCGCCGGTCATCAGGCCGCGGCGCGCGAACGGCTCGCCGATCCAGTAGCCGAGACTTCCGGCCTGCGCGACGCCGCGCCGGACGTTGGCAAGCGTCAGCCCGCCGACCAACGCGTCGTCGGATTTGCGGAACAGAAAGAAAGCATAGGAGGTGTCGGCGCGCTGATCCTCGGCGTAGCGGCGCAGGCGACGCCGGAACGCCGAGCGGGAAAGATCATCGGACGGCCAGGTCGGCTCCCAAGGCGTGAGGAAGGCGCGGCTTGCCTCGCGCAGTGTCGTCCATTCGCTATAGTCGGCCATCTGCGGCGCGCGCAGATAAACGCCGTCGCCTTCGACAGTGGGCAGCGGCTCGGAAAAGCTGACGGTGCGGAAGAAAGCCATGACGTCTGAGTCAGCAGGTCTTTTGTTTGCGCATGATCTCGTCCGAAAACCGGTCCCCACTTTTCGGGATCATGCGCTAGCGGCGCCCGAGACTTTCCGCAATCGCGGCCGCCCTTTCAAGCCCGCGTCCGGGTCCGAGCACGGCAACCGCCGGACGGCCACGCCCGAGCACGGCGCGGCCTGCCGCCCGCGCGCTCTCAACCGTCACCGCCTCGATCTTGCCGACGATCTCCTCCAGCGGGATCGGCCGGCCGTAGATCATCATCTGACGCGCGAGCTGTTCGGCGCGTGCACCGGAGCTTTCCAGCGCCATCAGCAGCCCCGCCTTCATCTGCGCCTTGGAGCGGGCGATTTCGCGTTCGCTGATCGTCTCGGCCGCATTGCCGACCTGGTCGACGACGACGCGCATCAACTCGGGCAGATCGGATGCATCGGTCCCAGCATAGACCCCGAGCATTCCGGTGTCCGCATAGGCCGCATGGAACGCATAGATCGCGTAGCAGAGGCCGCGGATCTCGCGCACCTCCTGGAACAGGCGCGAGGACATCCCGCCGCCCAGCACGTTGGTGAAGACCTGCAGGCTGTAGATCGAAGGATCGCGCTGCGGCACGCCTTCGAGCGCGAAAGCGACATGCACCTGCTCCAGATCGCGCGACTCGATACGCGCGCCGCCGACGAACTTCGCGCCCTCCGGGGGCGTACCCTCCGGTCCGTTGAACGACGCGAAGCGGCGCGTGACGTCGTCAACGACCGCCTGATGGTCGACCGCGCCCGCCGCCGAGATCACCATGTCAGGCGCGCGATAGTTGCGCGAAAGATATCCGCGCAGGCGGCGCGCATCGATCGCGCGCACTGTTTCGGGCGTCCCAAGGATCGAGCGCCCGATCGGCTGGTCCGGGAACGTGATGCCGTGCAGATACTCGAAGATGAGATCGTCGGGCGCGTCCTCGACCGCCCCGATTTCCTGCACGATCACGTTCTTTTCGCGTGCTAGCTCCTCGGGTTCGAAGGTCGGGTTGGTGAGAATGTCGGAGAGCACATCGAGCGCGAGCGGCACGTCGGCGCGAAGCACCCGCGCGTAATAGGCGGTCTGTTCGACACTGGTAGCCGCATTCAGGTCGCCGCCCACCGCCTCGATCTCCTCGGCGATCTGGCGCGCCGTGCGGGTCTTGGTCCCCTTGAACGCCATGTGCTCGAGGAAATGCGAGATGCCGTGTTCGTCCTCCCGCTCGTCGCGCGCGCCGGCGCCGACCCAGACGCCGAGCGAGGCGCTTTCCAGGTGTGGCATCGCATCCGTCACCACGGTGAGCCCGGACGGCAGACGCGTGACGTTCATGCTCATGCGGCAGCTCCTTCACGCGCGGCGCGGCTCGCCGCGAGAATGAATTTTTCCACCGCGCCCTGGTCGTTCGGCAGCACGTTGACGCGTTCCGCCTTGGTCTCGAGGTCGTCGAGCCAGTCAGGCAGCCTCGGGCGCGTGCCGCAGGCGGCTTCGACGGCGGCCGGGAACTTGGCCGGGTGAGCGGTCGAGAGCACGACCATCGGCACTGAACGCTCGCGGTTCTCCTTCTCGGCCACTGCCACCGCCACGGCGGTATGCGGATCGATAAGATACCCCGCCTCGCGGTGCAGCGTGCGGATGGTCGCCGCGGTCTCCTCTTCGTCGGCGCGTTCGGCGGTAAAGCGCGAACGGATTTCGGTCAGCGCGTTGCCCGCAATGGTGAACTGCCGCGATTGGGCGAGCGACCCCATCAAGGCGCGCACCGGCGCGGGATCGCGCGCATAAGCATCGAACAGCAGCCGCTCGAAGTTGGACGAGACCTGGATATCCATCGAGGGCGAAGCGGTCGGCGTGACGCCCCGCACCTCGTAGGTGCCGGTCTTGAGCGTGCGCACCAGGATGTCGTTGACGTTCGTCGCGACGACGAGCCGCTCAATGGCCAAGCCCATGCGCGCCGCGACGTAGCCCGCGAACACGTCGCCAAAGTTGCCGGTCGGCACCGTGAACGCGACCTTGCGATGCGGCGCGCCGAGCGCGACCGCCGCAGTGAAGTAGTAGACGACCTGCGCGACGATGCGCGCCCAGTTGATCGAGTTGACACCCGACAGCCGCACGCGATCGCGAAAGCCGTGATGATTGAACAGGCCTTTCACGATCGCCTGGCAGTCGTCGAAGGTGCCCTCGATCGCCAGCGCATGCACATTCGGCTCAGTCGGCGTCGTCATCATGCGCCGCTGAACCTCCGAGATGCGGCCGAGCGGATAGAGCGCAATGACGTCCACCTGATTGCTGCCGCGAAAGGCCTCGACCGCGGCGCCGCCCGTGTCGCCCGAGGTGGCGACCACGATGGTAGAGCGCTCGCCGCGCTGGATCAGCGCGTGATCCATCAGACGCGCGAGGAACTGCATCGCTAGATCCTTGAAGGCCAGCGTCGGCCCGTGAAACAGCTCGAGCACAAAGGTGTCCGGCGAAAGCTGCGCGAGCGGCGCGACCGCCGGATGGCGGAAGCTCCCGTAGGCGTCGTGCGCCATGCGCGAGAGATCAGCCTCCGCGGCCGCGCCGCCGACGAACGGGCGCACGATCTCGCAAACGGCCTCCGCATAGGGGCGACCCGCGAGGCCGGCGATCTGTTCGGGGGAAAATTGCGGCCAGGACTCAGGGACATAGAGGCCGCCGTCGCGGGCAAGCCCCGCGAGCGTCACGTCAATGAAGCCGAGCGCGGGGGCTTCGCCTCTCGTCGAGATATAGCGCACCGGGTGTCCTGAATGGCCGGGGCCGGACACTAGTCGGCCGGGACGTGCCACACAAGGAAGCCGTGCTCGCACGAATAAGGCAGTTCCACCAATAGCTTAGGTCCGAAACTCGCGCCATCGGGAGCGCAAGAACACGATGCCCGAAATCAGTACCACAAGCGCCAGCCCGTACCAGGTGATTGCGTACTGCAGATGATTGTTCGGGAAAGTCGGCCGCAACGGCCCGACCTTCGGGAGCCCGCCGGTCGCCGCCGACCCCTCCTGGTCGATGTAGAACGGTGCGATGGCGCCCCATCCTTTCGCCGTCGCGATCGCGGCCGGATCGCGCACGAACCAGAGATTCTTCGCGGGTGTGTCGCCCGGTGTGAACAGGCCGCGCGGCTCCGGCCAGCGCATCGCACCGACGATCTCGGTGACGCCATGCGGCTGGCCCTCGGGACGCGTCTTCGCATCCTGCCTGCCCTCGGGCACGAAACCGCGATTGACGACGACGAGACTGCCGTCGGCGAGCCGCGCGGGCGAGAGCACCCAGTAGCCCGGGCCTGATACATCGGGCCGGACCGCCGAGCCGCTCGTGTAGACGAGCGCCTCCTGATCGAGAAATTCCGCAGCAAACCTCACGCGGCGGAATTCATCCGCCCCGGCGGAGAGCTGCGGCCATTGATCGCGGGGTGGTAGCGCAACCGGCTGCGCGGACAGCTTGGCATTCAATTCGGCGATCAGGCCTTCCTTCCAGGCCTTTCGCTCGACCTGCCATGTGCCGAGCGCGACGAACACCGCGACCGCGACGAGCACGAAGATGACGGGACCGACGATGCCGCGCCGGCGCGGCTCGGCTGGCAGGTTCATTTCGAGAGGCGCTCGAGCCGCCCTTCGGCGGCGGCGTGATGATATTGCAGCACGATCAGCAGCCCCTTGATGATGCGCAGCGGCAGCAGCGTGACGAGGAGGATGAGCGGTCCCCACAGTACCGCGTGCACCCAGAACGGCGGCTGATAGATCACCTCGACGATCAGTGCGGACCCAACCACGATGAATCCGGAAATGAGGATCACGAAGATCGCGGGGCCGTCGCCGGCGTCTGCGAAAGAGTAGTCGAGCCCGCAGGACTCGCATTCCTTGCGCAGGGTCAGAAAACCGGAAAACAGGTGGCCTGTGCGGCAACGCGGGCAGCGGCACGCGAGCCCGGCCGCGATTGATTGTGCGAGGGTCGGCTGGTCCATGGCGTGTCTCTAGACCCGCCGACGCGCGACCGCAAAATGAAAAGAGCGGCCACCTGGGCCGCTCTTTCTGGATGGGACCGAAGGTTCAGTGCCCGGCTGCAGCCGCTGCGTGTTCGCCGCCGCTGCCCCACACGTAGATGCAGACGAACAGGAACAGCCACACCACGTCGACGAAATGCCAGTACCATGCGGCGAACTCGAAACCGAGGTGCTGTTTCGGCGAGAAATGTCCCGCGTAGGCACGGATCAGGCATACGATCAGGAAGACCGAGCCGATGATCACGTGCGCGCCATGGAAGCCGGTCGCCATGAAGAACGTCGCGCCGTAGATATGGCCCGCATAATGGAACGCCGCGTGCATGTATTCGTAGGCCTGCACACAGGTGAACGTCAGGCCGAGCAGAATGGTGCAGATCAGGCCCCATTTCAGGCCCTGCCGGTCGTTGTGCAGGAGCGCGTGATGCGCCCACGTCACCGTGGTGCCGGAGGTCAGCAGGATCAGCGTATTGAGCAGCGGCAGGTGCCACGGATCGAAGGTCTCGATCCCCTTCGGGGGCCAGACGCCGCCGAGCAATTCGGTGCGCGCGAAGTGGTGCGCGTCGGCGGGAAACAGCGCGGTCGAGAAATAGGCCCAGAACCACGCGACGAAGAACATCACCTCGGAGGCGATGAACAGGATCATGCCGTAGCGGTGCGAGATCTGCACGACGCGCGTGTGGTCGCCCTTAAACTCCGCCTCCTTGATGACGTCGCGCCACCAGCCGATCATCGTGTAGAGCACGCCGATCGCACCGGCCGCGAACACCAGCGGTGCAGCCGCATAGAGCTTGTGCATCCACGAGATCAACCCGACCGCGAGCAAGAGAGCCGCGACCGAACCGACGATCGGCCACGGGCTCGGGTCCACGAGATGATAGTCGTGGTGCTTGGCGTGCGCGTCGGCCATTTCTCTTCTCTCCGTTCCCCCTCGGGCGCGCCCGAGCTTAATTCGTTTTCGACTTCGCCCCGCGATCCGCAACCGGCTTCACCGGCTCGCGAACGGGATAGAATGAGTAGGACAGCGTGATGGTGTTGAGATCGTCGAGCTCGGCATCCTTGGCGAGCGATGGATCGACGTAGAAGACCACCGGCATCTCGCGCTTCTCGCCGGGACCGAGGCTCTGTTCAGTGAAGCAGAAGCAGTTGATCTTCTCGAAATAGCTGCCGGTCGTGCCGGGCGTGACGTTGTAGGCCGCCTGCCCGGTCGTCTCGCGCGCCGAAAGATTGGTCGCGACGAAGTTCACGGTGACGACTTCGCCGAGCTTCACGTCAATCGAATTCTGTTCCGGCTCGAAACGCCATGGCAGGCCGCCAGTGACGTTTCCATCGAACCGCACAGACACGGTGCGCGCCGCCATCCCCTGCGGGCCCGAGGTGGCGATCTGCGGCCTCCCGCCAAAGCCGGTCGCGCGGCAGAACCAGTCGTAGAACGGGACGGACGCGTAGGCGAGGCCGACCATCCCGGCGACGAACACGCCGCAGCCTGCCGCGAGAATGA
>Ga0310810_10008531_pt1 | contig 11797 bp, 8 predicted proteins | sample NCmetagenome_FD_207641 | JGI IMG/M metagenome (GOLD analysis project Ga0310810, IMG submission 207641) | Soil microbial communities from experimental microcosm in Duke University, North Carolina, United States - NC | ecosystem: Engineered > Artificial ecosystem > Soil microcosm > Unclassified ...
CGACTACGCGGGACCGACGCTCTACGAGTTGAGCGAGGCCGCCGACGTCATGAAGTGGTACCGCAAGTTCCTTCCGAAAGCGCCGAAGGAGTTGACGGGCTTCTTCATGTTCATGACCGTGCCACCGGGCCCGCCGTTTCCGGAGCACCTGCACATGAAGAAGATGTGCGGGATCGCGTGGTGCTACTCCGGGCCGGTCAAGAACGGCGAGAAGATCTTCAAACCGATTCGCGCGTTCAAGAAGCCGGCGCTGGACCTGGTGGGGCCGATTCCACATCCCGTGTGGAACAGCCTGTTCGACGCGCTCTACCCGCCGGGACAGAACTGGTACTGGAAGGCGGACTTCGTCAAGGACCTGAGCGACGAAGCGATCGCGCTTCACATCAAGCACGGGTCGGACCTGCCGACGTGGCAGTCCACGATGCACCTGTATCCGATCGACGGCGTCGCGTCGAAGGTGAAGCCGAACGCGACCGCGTGGGGCAACCGCGACGCGCGCTGGGCGGAGGTGATCGTCGGCGTCGATTCGGATCCGAAGAGCAAGGAGAAGATGACCAAGTGGGCGCGCGACTACTGGGCCGCGCTCCACCCGCACAACCTGCCTGGCGCCTACGTGAACTTCATGATGGCCGACGAAGGCGACGATCGCATCAAGGCCACGTACCGCGACAACTACAAGAAGCTCGTCGCCGTGAAGCGGAAGTACGACAAAGACAATCTGTTCAAGGTGAATCAGAACATCAAGCCGTAATCGATGCTGTTACGCTCCGACGCGTCCACGCCCATCGTCACCGTGATCCCGGAGATCGAGCGACGGACGATGCGGAAGGTCTCGCTCCGCCTTCTGCCGTTGCTCTTTCTCCTCTACATCGCCTCGTATCTCGATCGCACCAACGTCGGGATGGCGGCGCTGCAAATGAACGCGGCGATCGGGCTCAGTCCCGCGGCGTACGGCTTCGGCGCCAGCATCTTCTTCATCGGCTACGCGCTGTTCGAGGTGCCGAGCAACATCATCCTCGCGCGGGTCGGCGCGCGGCGGTGGATCGCGCGCATCGCGATCACGTGGGGGCTCGTCTCCTGCGCGATGATGCTGGCCAGGGGCCAGTGGAGCTTCTACGCGCTGCGGTTCGGCCTGGGGCTGGCGGAAGCCGGCTACTTCCCGGGCATCATCTTCTACCTGAGCCACTGGTATCCGGAGCGGCTCCGGGCGCGCGCGATCTCGCGGTTCATGATTGGCATTCCGATCGCGAGCATCGTCGGCGCGCCGCTCGGCGGGCTGCTCCTGGGACTCAATGGCACCCTCGGGCTGGCGGGCTGGCAGTGGCTGTTTCTCGTCGAAGGATTGCCCGCGGTCGTCTTCGGCGTCGTCGTGCTCCTGACGCTGACGGAGCGGCCGGCGAACGCCACCTGGCTGAACGTTGACGAAAAGGCGTGGCTCGCGAACGAGCTTGCGACCGACGGGGCGCGCGCCGGCACCCACGAGCGCGGCATTCTCGAGACGCTGAGGAATCCGACCGTGTGGTGGCTGGCGATCCCCTACTTCGTCACGCTGCTCTGCGGCCTGGGCATCAACTTCTGGGCGCCGACGATCATGAAGGACCAGATGCATCTCACGAATCAGCAGGTCGGATTGGTGATGGGCCTGATCGGCCTCGTCGCGATGTCCGGCATGCTGACGAACGGATGGCACTCGGATCGCACCGGCGAGCGGCTCGTCCACGTCTCGATTCCGATCTTCATTGCGTCGCTCGGGATGTTCCTCGCCGGTACGACGGGCAATCCGCTCTTCGTCGTCATCGGCATGGGGATGGTGGTGTTCGGGCACAACACGATGCTGCCGGTGTTCTGGTGTCTGCCGTCGTCTTTCCTGCGCGGCGTGGGCGCGGCGGCGGGCATCGCGCTCATCAACTCGCTCGGCAATCTCGGCGGGTTTTTCGGGCCGAATCTCTTCGGCAGCGTGAAGAACGTGACCGGCACCTATGCGCTGGCGTTCTACACGCTGTCAACGCTCGCGCTCGTCGCGTCCATTGTCGCTCTGAGCTTGCGTCGCGCGCGGGCCCTGGCGAGATAACTGACGTATGTGCGGCATCGTCGCCTTCTTCTCCCGGACCCCGTCTCTCACGCCCGACCTCGTCGAGTGCGCGACCAGGCGGCTCTATCACCGCGGACCGGACGGTCAACGCCATTGGCTGTCGGCTGATCGGCGCGTTGCGCTGGGGCACGCGCGGCTCAGCATCATCGACCTGACGACCGGCGATCAGCCGATTGCGAGCGAGGACGAGCGCACGCGGATCATCGTCAACGGCGAGTTCTACGATTTCGAAGCGACGCAGCGCCGGCTCGAACAGTCGGGGCACCGGTTGCGCACGCGATCGGACAGCGAGATCGCGCTGCACCTGTACGAGGACCTTGGCACGCAGTGCCTGCACCAGCTGCGCGGAGAGTTTGCGTTCGTGCTGTGGGACGATCACAACCGCCGGATGTTCGCCGCGCGCGATCGGTTCGGCATCAAACCTTTGTTCTACGCGATGCACGGCGACACGCTGTACTTCGCCTCCGAAGTGAAGGCGCTGTTCGCGGCCGGCGTGCCGGCCCGCTGGGACGCCGAGTCCGTGTATCACGCCGTCGAATTCGGCGGCCACCAGATCCGCACGTTCTACGACGGCGTGTTCCAGGTGCCGCCTGGGCACTACGTCATCGCGACCGACAAGCACGTGCAGCTCCATCGCTACTGGGATTTCGATTACCCCACGGCCGACGTCCACGCGCGCCCGCGGCCGGACGCCGAGTACGTCGCCGAATTCCGGCAGGCGCTGGACGACGCGGTGCGGCTGCGATTGCGGGCCGACGTCCCGGTTGGCTGCTATCTCAGCGGCGGCCTCGATTCGTGCGCTGTGCTGGGCCTGGCGGCACGGCATCATCCTGAGCCCATCCGGGCGTTCACGCTGACATTCGATCGCGGTGACTACAACGAGGAGGCCGAGGCCAAGGAGATGGCGGCGAGGGCCGGCGCCGATTTCCATCCGATCCCCATCCGGCAGGACGACCTCGCGGATCACTTTGCCGACGCGATCGTGCAGTCTGAGACCTTCAGCATCAACGCCCACGGCGTCGCGAAGTACCTCTTGAGCAAAGCCGTCCGCGACGCGGGCTACAAGGTCGTGATCACGGGCGAGGGATCGGACGAGCTGCTCGGCGGATACGCGCACTTCCGGCGCGACATGCTCCTCTACAACCAGGAGGGACAGGATCCGGCGGCCATCGCCAGGCTCCTGCACGATCTGGAACAGGCGAACCCGGTCTCGCGCGGCCTGCTCCTGCCGCATGGCGACGTGCCGCCGCTCGAGCACGTCAAGCGCGTCCTCGGCTTCGTGCCCTCATGGATCGAGACGTTTTCAGCCCGGTCGATGAAGATGCGCCAGCTCATGGCGCCCGCGTTTCTCGCGGACTTTGCGTCGCGCGCGTCGTATCACCCCCTCCTCAGCGATCTCGACGTTCGCCGGCAACTCAGCGGCCGGGATCCGGTGCATCAGTCGCTCTACTTGTGGTCGAAGACACTGCTGCCGACCTACATTCTGACGGTCCTCGGCGACCGCATGGAGATGGCGCACTCGATAGAAGGTCGCGTGCCGTTCCTCGACCACCATCTCGTCGAGGTCATCCGCTCGCAGCCGGTGCGACAGAAGATTCACGGCATGACGGAGAAGTTCGTGCTGCGCGAGGCCGTGCGCGACGTGATTACCGACACCGTCTATCGCCGCCAGAAGCATCCGTTCCTCAGTCCGCCCGCCACGCTCAATCCGAAGGAGAAGCTGTACGGATTCGTGCAAGACACGCTGCGCGGCACAGCGCTCAAGGAGCTGCCGTTCTTCGATCAGCGAGCGGTCGTTGCGCTGCTGGACCGCCTGGCCTCGATGGATGAGAGCGCGCAAGTCGCCTACGACCAGGTGCTGATGACGCTCGTGAGCGCGTGCGTCCTTCAGGCCCGATTCCGGCTGGCGGCCTGAGTCTCCGCTCTCTAGAACGCGCCGCCGAAGTACAAGGCGAGGACCGCGAAGATCACGGTGATGACGATCGTCCGAACCGGGTACGCGATCCTGGACTCGAGCACGGCAGTCGCCGGATGGGCGGGATCGTAGCGGACCGGCAATTCACGACCCACCGGATAGCCGGCCGCTCGGGCCCGTGCCATGGCCTCCTCGCCCTTCACGGCCGCGCCGAATTGCACCTGTTGGCTGCTGTGGTGCTGTCCGCCGACGGAGTACGCGAACTCCACGACAGGCGTGAACACCGCCACCTTCGTCCCGCGCTTCGCGGTGCCCGGGTACATCATTTCCTTGACGACATCGCTGCGCGTGATCCGTCCGACAACGCTCGGCCAGCTCGCCGACGCCCGTGCCTTACGCAGATTCGACCACGAGATCCCTGCCCACAGGGCGAAGGCGAGGCTGAAGAAGGCCGCCGGGATTGGCTGGGCGTTCGAAGGAAGAAATCGGCCGAGGAAGGCCGAGACGGCGTCGGCGTAGACCGTCACCAGTCCGATGGGAATCGCGACCGCTGCGAGGATCGCGATGGCGACGACGGGCCGGTTCGCGGACGGGGTCACCTCGTCTGACCCATCTTCACCTGGCGGTCGTAGTCGGCCTGATCGAATCGCCCTTGTGACTCCACGATGTCGCCGTCGCCATTCAAGCGCCACGTCTCTTTGCCGCTGATCTTCACTGGATAGCCCATGCCGCCCGGCCCGGAGTTGGTGCCGGTGAGCGTCCAGGAGTAGACGAAACGATCGCCGCGGTCCACGAGGTTGTCGAGCGTGAGCTCGAGATCGGGGAAGGCCGTCATGAACTCCTGAGCCGAGGCCGCGATCGCGTCGCGCCCTGTCGCGGGGCGCCCGCCGTTGATCGTCAGCAGCCCCTCCGGTGCGAAGAACGACGCGACCGCGCCGGCATCCCGGCTGCACCACGCCGCGGTGTACTCCTCGGCCATGCTCCGCACGTTGTCGAGACGCGTCAGGGGGTTGCCAATTGAATGAACCGGTAACGTGCCGGAGTGGCAGTACGCCTTGCGGAAGATCCAGGACGTGAGCCACATCGCCAGACCGACGATCACCGCCTCGGCGGCGAGGTATGTCGCGAACGTTCCGGCGCCGGGCAACGCGGGCCGCGCCGCGACCGGGATCAGGTTGGCTTCTTCGCCGAAGTACACCGTCATCGGCGCCGCTGGCGAGTACCACACCGGGACCGTCGCGCCGGGAGAGAAGGCGAGCGACGGCAGCGCCTTCACCTGCTGCCGGCCGGCCCGCTCGAGGCCGACCAGATTGTACTGGTCGGTCTCGCCTTCGAAGTGGCCCGCGATGTACGGCGAACCGCCGTTGGGCCGGAACTCGTCCATGACATACGTCACCTGCCGGTACGATGGCCCATACCACCAGTAATTCCACGAAACCAGCAGCTCGCGCAGCACCGGCAGCGTGATCAGGATCACCAGTGGAAAGACGAGCACGTGGGGCGCAAATCGAAACGACGTCTGGACCGTGACCGCCCCAGGCTTCCGACCCGTCGGCATGGGAGGCTATTGTCGTGCCACGCCAAGCGAATTGCCAGACGCACGATGCCCATTCTGGGAAGTTCCTTTCCGCGAGGGCCCGGGATTCGATGGAACGAACCGTGCACACCTCGCGGTTGGATGATTGCGTTCCTGCATCAGCCGCTGAGCTACAGAGAGCTCTTTCGCCGGACGATCCGCGAGACGATTGCCGACGATGCGCCCGGGTTGGCCGCGGAGCTGGCGTACTACTTCTTTCTGGCGCTCTTTCCGGCTCTTCTGGGGTTGCTGGCGCTCGCGAGCTTCTTTCCACTTCACAACCTGACCGGTGAGGTCACGGCGATGCTGGAGCCGGTCGCGCCCGACGCGGTCATCGGCATCATCACGCAGCAGATGACCCGGCTCGCGAATGGCGATCGGTCCGGCCTCTTGAGCCTCGGCGTGGTCGGCGCCCTCTGGAGCAGCTCGAGCGCGGTGACGGCGGTCATCGACGCGATGAACCGGGCCTATGACATCGAAGAGAGCCGGTCCTGGCTTCGCGTCCGCGTCACGTCGATTCTGCTGACCATTGCGCTGGCGCTGCTCGTGCTGATTGCGCTCGTGCTCGTGTTGGCCGGGCCGGAGATGGCCGAGTTCGTCGGCCGTCTCGGTGCGGGCGAGTTGTTCGCGTGGACGTGGAAGATCCTGCAGTGGCCGCTCGTCTTCCTGCTCGTGACCACCGCCATCAGCCTCGTCTACTACTTCGGACCGAACGCCGACCAGGAGTGGGTCTGGGTGACGCCGGGGTCCATTCTGGCGTCGGCGTTGTGGTTGATCGGTTCGCTGGGCTTTCGGGCCTACGTCGCCAACTTCGGCGCGTACGAGACCACGTACGGGACGGTCGGCGGCATCATCGTCCTGCTGACATGGTTCTACGTGCTGGGATTCGTCATTGTCGTGGGCGCGGAGATGAATGCGGAGATCGAGCACGCCTCGCCGTGGGGCCGCGATCGTCCGCGCGCGTCAGCGCGCCGGAAACGATGCAAGGTCGGACTTGCGGCCTGTCGCGAGTACGAAAAGCAAGGCGCGGCGGGTCGTCTTTGAGCGTAGGGCGAATCGAACGTCGATTCGCCCTACGTGAGGAGCGCGCACGTCGCGCGGTCTTACTTCACCGGCTCGACGCTGATGGCGAGCGCCTGCGTGTAGGTCACTTCCACCTTGTCACCGACCTTGTAGCCGGCCAGCTTTTTCGGGTCCGCCACTTTGGTCGATAGCCGACGTCCGTCATCCGTTCGAATCGTGATCGAACCCACCTTTTCATCAATGGCCTCGAGGGTGACGACGACCGTCATCTGTTGGGCGATCGTTCCACCGGGCTTCGTGCCGGGAGTGCGCGTCACCGCGCTGGAGACCGCCGGCTTCGGCGTGGCGCCCGGCCGCTGGATCATCGACACCATCGACTCGTGGTACCGGAAGGTCACCTTGTCGCCGACCTTGAGCGCATCGAACCGCTGCACGTCAGGACCGCAGTAGATGTCCTCTGTCGTGCCGTCGGACTTCTTCAATGTGACCACTCGCGAGCTGTGGTCGATGGCTTCGATCGTGAACGTCGCCGAGGTGACGTCCGCGATGCTGACGGGTTTCTGCGCGGCGGCCGGAACGGCCAGCAGAGCGGCCAGTACGACGCCCAGGATCGTGTGCTTCACCATGTATCTCCTCTTCAATGTCGGCTGGGTTGTTCCCAGTCTATACTTGCGTGCTCGTTCCTTCCATCGAATCCGAGGACTTCTCAAGATGACCACGGACCTTCGTCACGCCTTCCGTCTCCTGTGGAAGTCCAAGCGGATCACCGCGACCACGCTCGTGACGCTGGCGTTGTGCATCGGGGCGACGACCGCGATCTTCTCCTCGGTCTACTCGCTGATGTTGAAGCCGCTGCCGTATCAGGAGCCGGAGCGGATTGTGGAGCTGTACGCGTCCGCCGTGAAGGCCGGGCTGAACCACATGCCGGCGAACGTCCCGTTCTACCTCGACTATTCGCAGAACGCGACCTCCTACGAGAGCCTCGCATTGTGGACGTTCTTCTACGGCCTGGTCGGAGAAACGGACTCCGTGGTCCGTGTTCCCGGCGTACGGGCGACCGCCGAGATCTTCAACATCCTGCGGATACAGCCCGTGCTCGGCACCTTTTTTACCAAAGACCAGAACCGGCCGGGCGCCGACAAGGTCATCGTCCTCACGCAGTCCTACTGGCAGACGCAGTACCAGGAGAGTCCAGAGGTCATCGGTAAGGACGTGCGGATCGACGATGAAACGTACAAGGTGATCGGCGTGGCGCCGCGGGTGCTGGAAGCGTTCGACGCGCGGATGAAGTTCGTCGCGCCGCTGAGCTGGCCCGCGGCCGCAGAGAACCCGCAGGGCCGCTACGGTGTCGGCATCCAGTTGTTCGGACGCCTGAAGCCGGGCGTCACGGCCGGCCAGGCGGACGCTGAAGCCAAGATTCTGGAGAAGCGCTACGTCGACGCCGGACCACCACCACTGAAGGATTTCGTGGATCGATCCGGCATGACGATGAACGTCGGCGGCGTGCAGGAGCAGCGCGTGCAGCCGGTGCGATCGACGCTGCTGATGCTTCAGGGTGGCGTCGCGTTCGTCCTGCTCATCGGTTGTGTGAACGTGGCGAATCTTCTGCTCGTGCGGTCCAACGCCCGCCAGTCTGAGCTCGCCATTCGATCCGCACTCGGGGCCAGCCGCGCGACGATTGCGCGGCAGCTCCTGCTCGAAAGCCTGTTGTTGACGTCCCTCGGCGCGGTGTTGGGGCTGGCAGTGGCGTGGGGAGCGCTGCGGATCACGAATTTCTACCTCGCGAAGATGCTGCCCCAGTCGCTGCCGGCATCGCTCGACTTGCGAGTGCTCGGATTCGCCGTCGCGCTCAGCGTCGTGGTCGGCCTGCTCATCGGTCTGATCTCGGTGTTTCACATCCTCCGCACGAATCTGGCGGCGGTGATCCAGAGCAGTTCGCGAGGCGCGTCGTCGGGCCGCGGCGTGCGGGCCTTGAGCGGCGTCCTCGTCGTCGCCCAGGTCGCGGTGGCGTTGATGCTGCTGACTGGCGCCGGGCTGCTCATCCAGAGCTTTGCCGAAGCCTTACGCGTGGATACGGGACTCGATGAGCGGAACGTCGTGACCGCGCGCATTGCGTTGACGCGGCAATATCGTGCCAGCGACGACGCCGCCAACGGGATTCGCGAACGCCTGCTCCAGTCGATGCGTGAGATTCCGGGCGTGACGTCCGTGGCGCTGTCCTTCTCCACGCCGTTCCAGGGAGGACTGCCGATCAATGCGTTCACACTGGAGAACGACACGCTGCCGCCCGGTTCGCCGCAGCCGGGCGCGTATCGGGTGATCGTGACGCCGGGGTACCTCCAGACGCTCGGGCTGAAGCTGGTGGAAGGCCGCTTCTATGAAGACGCGGATCTCGCGCCCGGCCGGCGTCTGTTCGTCGTCGATCAGAGCTTCGCGCGGAAGTTTTTCCCCAAGAGCTCCGCGGTTGGCGGACGGTTCAGCTTCGGCGGCCGGCCGGACAAACCTGAGGACTGGCCGGTGATCGTCGGCGTCGTGAAAGACGTGCCGCACAATGGCGTGGAGGAAAAAAGCGGCAATCCGTTCATCTATCAAATCATGCAGGGAGGCCGACCGGCCGGAATGACACTGTTCCTCCGAGCGACGCGGCCGGCGGCCGAGGTGGTGTCGGCCTTGCGCGCCAAGGTGCGCACCATCGATGCCTCGCTTCCACTGTTTGACGCCGGCGGCCTGGAGGAGGCGGTGGGTTCGTCCTTCGACAACCGTCGTGCCGTGATGCTGCTGCTCGCCGCCTTCGCCGTGCTCGCGCTGTTCCTGTCGGCTCTTGGCATCTACGGCGTGCTGGCGTACGACGTGTCGCAGCGGACGCGTGAGATTGGCATGCGCAGCGCCATCGGTGCGTCGCGGGGGCAGATTGCCAATCTGATCCTGCGACAGGGGTTATGGAAAGGAGGCATTGGCGTCGTGCTGGGTTTGATTGGCGCCGTGCTCCTCAGCAGCTCCATGACGACGCTGCTGTTCAACGTCAAGCCGACCGATCCCGCAGTGTATGCCGCGGTTTCGTTCGTGCTGATCGCCGTGGCGCTCCTCGCCAGCTATCTTCCGGCGCGCCGCGCGTCCCGGATCGATCCGTTGACTGCCTTGCGTGATGAATGAGTGGGCGCTGACGCCCCGGAAGCGCCACCGTTCGTGTCGGCATTTCTCGCGTTTGCCTACGGCGCGGCGGGCGATCACGCCCGCGCGCTGACGGAGCTCGCGAGCCTCAAGAAGCTGTCACCCGATGGCACGGTACTGCCCTTCAACCTGGCGCTCGTCCATCTTGGTCTTGGCGACCGCGCCCGCGCCATCGACAACCTCGAGCAGGCGTTGGCCGCCGATTCTCAGATGATGGCGTGGCTCGGGCAGGATCGGATGTTCGATCCCCTCCGCTCGGAGCCGCGTTTCGTGGCGCTCGTGAAGAAATTGCGTTTGAATCGCTAACGGCGAGCGAAAGTACGCGAGGGGGGAGATTCGTGCAAATCTCCCCCCTCAGACCATTTACCGAATCACGACGTCGGTCGGCAGCGGCGGCGCGCTCGCGGGCGGCACGCGAATATGCGTCGCTTGCTCGAACGCGTACGCGAGGGCGATCAAACGCGGCTCGCTGAATGCGCGTCCAGAGAACGTCACGCCCGCGGGACCCGGCTTGGGGTTGAAACCCGGCGGGAACGCGTTGTTGCTGTTATCGAAGAATCCGCCGGGCACGACGATGCTGGGGAAGCCAGCCTTTGCTGGCGTGCCAGCTCCGCTGTTCCCCGAGAAGAGCAGCGCGTCATAGTCGTCACGCGTGCCCGGAGTCCCATCGGGACCGTTGAGGATCGCCGCGATCGCCCCGCGCGAGCGCGTGATGTCCTCAGCGCGATCCATCTGGTACCGGAGCGTGTCGGCGCTGCCGGCGGACGTGTCGAACATGTCCGAGAAGATCGCGAGGTCCTGACCGTACTTCGTCGCCCCTGGGCCGAACTCGGTGTTGAACAACACGACGTCATGGAGCGACTGGGTCGGGAAATTGCTCCGGACGTGATCCGCGATGTACTTGTTCAGATCGCGCTTGAAGCCGTAATTCAAGACCGTGGAGCAGCGGAGCGCCGGGGGAGGCGGAGTTGTCGGAGGATAGACATTGGACGGACAGCCACCCAACTGGCTCGCCAGCGCGGGAACGAGATCCACGGTCGCCCCCTGGGCCCTCAGCGTCGCGATCGCGGCGTTCATGACGATCGCGCGGTTGTTGGGGAACGGCGGCACGGCAATTCGCGCGCCCTGAAGGGCGTGCGCATCGAGAAACTGCGTGTAGTCGTCGAAGCAGTTACCGGCGGTGAGGCAGGCCGCGGTCGCGGGATCGTTCGGGTCGAAGCCGGCGATCACGCCGAGAACGATCGCGGCGTCGCGTACCGTACGCGCGAGCGGGCCCGCGGTGTCCTGGTCCGCCGTGATTGGGATGATCCCGTCACGGCTGACGAGACCGACCGTCGGCTTGATGCCCACGAGCATGTTCGCGGTGCCCGGGCTCAGAATCGATCCCGACGTCTCCGTGCCGATGCCAACCGTCGCGAGATTCGCCGCCACGGCGATGCCCGGACCGGAGCTCGATCCGCCGGGCGTCAACACCGGACGACCGTCGCCGATCGGCAACGGGCGTGGATCAGGGCGCGGGTCATACGGGTTGTAGCCGTAGCCGCCGAGCGAGCTGTAGCCGGCGGGCATCCCGTTGGTCAGGAAGTTCGCGAACTCCGTCAGCGTCGCCTTGCCGAGGATGACCGCCCCAGCATCGAGCAGCTTCTGCGTGATGAACGCATCGGAGCGCGGGAACGATCCGGCGAAGGCGACCGATCCGGCGGTCGTCGGCATGAATTTCGTGTCGATGTTGTCCTTGAGGATCATGGGAATGCCGAAGAGCGCCCCGCGATTGGCGAGGAGGCCCTTCCCGTGTCCGTTGGGCAATGTGTGCGCGTCGTGGTTCGCGTCCTGGTTGACGTGTATGTAGGAGTTGAGATGCGTTGCCGTCGACAGAGGGTCGTATGTGGAGATGCGCACCAAGTACATCCACGCGAGCTCCTCGGGCGTCACGGTGCCATTGTCGAACGCAGCATGGATGGAGTCGATAGTAGCCTCGACGAGATCGAAGCGGTTGGCCTCATGCCGGCGTCCGGCGAGG
>Ga0310810_10008532_pt1 | contig 11795 bp, 8 predicted proteins | sample NCmetagenome_FD_207641 | JGI IMG/M metagenome (GOLD analysis project Ga0310810, IMG submission 207641) | Soil microbial communities from experimental microcosm in Duke University, North Carolina, United States - NC | ecosystem: Engineered > Artificial ecosystem > Soil microcosm > Unclassified ...
GGCGGAGCGGTGTTGATGGTTGTTGCGCGCCGAGACACACATGAAGTGCTTAAGCTGGTGGATTTCCATTTGCTGGTCTTCTTTGCCGCGCTGTTTATTGTGGTCGAAGGACTGAACGGAACCGGGTTGCCGGACCAAATCTACCGGCGTATACACGGGCTCTTTGGCGACTCCATCGCTCGCCAGGCAACCACCTTCGCCGGTCTTTCTCTCGTTGGGTCGAATCTTTTTTCGAACGTGCCCTTTGTCCTGGTTGCAGGAAAATGGATTTCCAATTTTACCCAGCCTGAATTGATGTGGAAGGTAATGGCACTGGCAACGACCTTCGCCGGCAATCTCACCATCCTGGGTTCGGTGGCCAATATCATCGTCTTGGAATCGGCACGGTCCAAAGTGGAGATCGGTTTTTGGGATTATGCCCGCGTGGGTATTCCAATAACAATCCTGACAACCGCCCTTGGCCTCGCCATCCTTTTGATCATCGGTTGACTCTCGAGCAGGGATTCCTCGGCAGGTTGAGCAAAAGCTCAAGATCTCTTCCGCTCAGTGCCCCGCAATTCCTCGAGCTCTTCCGGAGTCCTGGGCCAATCTTTTTTCAATAACAACGAGAGGCTGCGATCCGCCAGCAACCGACCGCCCGTTTGGCAAGTGGGGCAATAATTCGTTTCATTGTCGGCATAACGGATCCGTTGCACTTTATTGCCGCACCTTGGGCACGGCTGCCCGAACTTGCCATGTACCGCCATTTCCGGGCGAAAGGCGGTCACGTTTTCTGGAAAGCCGTCGCCGACCTGCGACCGCAACAGCGTAGTCCAACTTAACAAGGTTTCCTGAACCGCCTGGTGGAGGCGCGCGACCTGGTCACCAGGCAGTTTTTGGGTCAGAGCAACGGGGGAGAGTCTCGCAGCATGCAGGATTTCATCCGAGTAGGCATTCCCGACTCCGCTAAAGAGCCGGGGATCGGTTAACGCGCGTTTCAATGTGTGATTTTCACGGGTCAACGTCTCAGAAAAGGAATTGAGCGAGCAGCCGATAACCTCCAGCCCACCGGGGTCTAATTGTCGAAGAGATTCCTCGCCTTGCACCAGATGCAGCGAGGCGCGTTTCTTGGTTCCGGCTTCGGTCAACCACAACGAACCATTCGGGAAATCAAATTGCCCGGCGACCTGTCGACCGACCACGCGAATGCCCGGTCCCCGCCAATGCAACCGCCCCGCGATCATGAGATGGAGAACCAGCCAAAGCCCCTCTTCCAACCCGAAAGCAATCCGTTTTCCGACTCGGCGCAGCTCAATCAACCTACGACCGTCCAGTGCTGAAAGCGGTGGCGCCGCGGTGCGTAATAAGAACGGCGTAACGATGCGTGTCCGATCCAATGTCTGCCCCAGAACTCTGCGTTCGAGCGCTTCAATATAAATCGTGATGTCAGGCAATTCGGGCATTCGTAAACGCTACAAAAGTTAAAGCGTCGGCCGGCTAACGGCAAACGTGGGGGACAGCAAATTGCAGCCAACTTACTTATGAGAGCGGAGCTAATAAACTCCTGATGTGGCTGGCGTACCGAGACCTCTATTTGGGTCAGGAGATTTTTCTTTCGCCCTTCGACCCGATTTGTAATCTCGCGCGATGATCGAGCCCGAGCCGCTTCAGCAATTGAACCGCACCTATGTCCGTTTCCGGGGCCGTAAACTCTCCTACTTTTCCGGTTGCGACTATTTTCGATTAGCTAGTCATCCGAAGGTCGTAGCGGCCCTGGCTCACGCGGCGCACAGGTACGGATTAAACGTCGCGGCTTCTCGCATGACCTCCGGAAACCACCGTTTGTATGGCAAACTCGAGGCGAAGTTGACGCTTTTTTTCGAGGCGACAACCGCTTTGCTGGTCGGCAGCGGCTACATGACTAACCTGGTAGTGGCGCAGACGTTGGCCGGACATTTTTCTCATGCCTTGATTGACGAGCGAGCGCATCCATCACTGCAGGATGCGGCGCGCTTACTGGACTGCCCCGTCCTCCCATACAAACATCAGCGTGCCGAAGACATTGCCAGTTGCGCTTTTCGTTGTGGACCCGGTGCCAGACTGATACTGCTGACCGATGGTCTTTTCGCTCATGACGGCTCCGCGGCGCCTTTGGCCCAGTATTTGGAAGTCCTCCCGCCTGACGCTGTTCTGTTGGTCGATGACGCGCATGGCGCAGGTGTTCTCGGCAGTACGGGCAAAGGTTCGCTCGAACATGAACGCGTTGGGCGCGAGCGCGTCATTCAAACAATAACGTTGAGCAAGGCATTTGGAACTTACGGTGGAGCAATTCTCTCTTCGAAGAGTGTTCGGCAACGCATCCTCGACCGGAGCGCACTGTTTGCGAGCAGCACTCCGTTGCCGCTGCCTTTGGTTGAAGCTTCACTCGCGTCCTTGGTTTTACTCAGCACAGATCGAGGTTTGCGTGCGCGACTGAATCGGAATTCAGAACTTGTAAAAAGCAGGCTTCGCGCCACCTATCCCGCAATGAGGGCAACTCCCGGACCCATTGTGCGGCTGGTGCCTCCGGACAAAAAAGAGGCGCTGAGATTACACCGCAAACTAATCCGGGCGGGCATTTTCCCGCCATACCTGTCTTATCCATCAAGAGCGAGCACACCCTACTTCCGGTTCGCTTTTTCGAGCGAACATACTGAGAGTCAATTGAATAAACTCCTGCAGACCCTAACCAAGGCCGGACTTGCCGGGTGGGAGGTGATAGGCTAGTTTCCGCAGATTATGGAAGAAAATTCGCCGCCATTAACCCCGCCACCGGTACCGCCTGCTGCTCCACCACCGGTTGGTCCGCCGCCGGTAATTGGGCCGGCTGCGGCCCCTCGGCCGCCGCGTCGTGGCCGTGGTTGGATGGTCGTTGCGATTATTCTACTGGTCCTCCTGGGAATCAGCGTTTTGTTCAACATTACGAGCTTTATCGGAAGTGCCGTCCGTGGCGGTGGGGGGAAATATTATGCGCACGTCGCCGGCCCAAAGCTTGAGGAAGTTATCAAAGAAGAGAATGGCGCCTCTGACAAGATCGCAGTGATTGAGGTTAACGGGATCATTACCGACACTGCGATTGACCAGAGTGGCTATAACATGGTCGATGTTGTCCGGGCGCAGTTGAAGCGCGCCGAACAGGATGACCGAGTGAAGGCGGTGCTCTTGAAAGTCGATTCTCCCGGGGGGGAGGTTATGGCAGCTGACCAGATCCACAACGAGATTGTCGATTTCCAGAAACGCACCCCCAAGCCCGTGATTGCATCCATGGGCAGCCTGGCAGCGTCTGGCGGTTACTACATTTCCGCCCCCTGCCGCTGGATTGTGGCAAATGACCTGACAATTACCGGCAGCATTGGGGTCATTATGAGCGCGTGGAATTACCGGGGACTGATGGATAAAGTCGGCGTCCTTCCGCAGGTGTATAAAAGTGGCAAGTATAAGGATATGCTGAGCGGTTCGCGCGAACCGGATAGCATCACGCCGGAAGAAAAGGCGATGGTACAAAACCTGATCAATGAGACTTTTGACAAGTTCAAACGGGTCGTCGGCGAAGGCCGCCGCAAGGCCTACGACAAAAACAAGGATACCAAAGACAAAGGCCGAGAACTTGCCTCCGATTGGCAGGATTATGCCGATGGGCGGGTTCTGTCCGGCACCGAAGCATGCAAACTGGGCTTTGTCGACGAATTAGGCGATTTTGAGGATGCTCTGAAACGCTGTCAGGCTTTGACAGGAATCGGCAGTGCCAACGTAATTGAATATCAGCAACGCTATGACTTTTCGGATTTCCTGCGCCTCTTCGGTAAATCCGACTCCAAGGCGGTCAAAGTGGAGCTAGGAGTTGAAATGCCGAAGCTTCAGGCGGGGCACCTCTATTTTCTGTCGCCAACGTTTTTGCATTGAAATGCGGCGAGGGTGCCCGCCTCGCCGTTATATATGAGGCCTTACCCGAAGGTGGCCGAAGGTTAGCCAAGGCAAAGGCCTCACCAAATGGCCGAATGCCTCAAATCACTCAAGCTGCATTGTTTTGAACATTACCTGACCCAATTAGCTTTGCTTGGTTCTCTTCATTCCCTGAGTTTTTCCGATCCACTGACAGAGAGATCGAGGTGCAGAATTGGAGAATTACTTTGATTTTGGCGCCCTTATTTTGCCGTGCTTGATTGGGCTTTTGGTTTCGAATGTTGGATTTTTGGGGTTGGCACGTATTCCGCTGGTTGAACGCATTGATTAGAACGCTTGTCTGAACTTGCAGAGACTGTTTGATTCGCGGCACGGGAGGCGCTGATTGGCTGCTTCGCGATTAGGCAGTGTCCAACGAACTGACACGACATTGAAACGAAGTAGTATTCTGTTGACTGCCCCTGGGCAAGACTCCCCATCCACGCCGGTATGGAATTCTGGTATGGGCAATGGTCATGCATCGATCCGTAGCTCGTTTTAATTTGTTTGCCAACCTCACCTCAAAAGCTAACTTTTAACCGCTTATGGTAGCCCACAACAAACACCGCAAAATTTCTGCGCGGAAGGAGCATCATCGGCCTGGCAAGCTGCACGCCGGAATCAGACGGGTCGCCGAGTTGCTCCCAGTCCGACCTGTGGTGCAGGAAGACGAATTGCCCAAGGAGGATGAGGAGCCCAAGCCGGAGGATTTAGCCAAGGAAGAGGAAGCACTTAAGGCCGAAGAAGCTGCCGAGGCAGCTGCCGCTGCTGCCGCCGCCCACGAACCGGAAGAGTCGGCGGAGCAGCGCAGCCGTGAACGCTCCTCTTACGACGGGGACACCGCGATAAAACTTTATTTGCGCGAGATCGGTCAGGTAAAGCTGCTGACCCCACAAGAGGAAATTGAATTGGCCGCCCGGATCAAGAAGGGTGACAAAAAGGCCCGGGAACAGATGATCAAGGCCAATTTGCGGCTGGTGGTGAAGATTGCGCGCGACTACGAAGGAATCGGTCTGCCGCTGCTCGACCTGATCAGCGAGGGTAACATCGGTCTGATGAAGGCGGTAGAGCGCTTTGACCCGGCCAAAGGCGGCAAGTTATCGACATACGGCTCGTGGTGGATTAAACAATCCATCAAGCGAGCGTTGGCCAATCAGTCAAAGACCATCCGGCTGCCAGTACACCTGGTTGACAAAATCTCCAAAATGCGGCGCACCGCAATGCGCTTGCAGGAGGAACTCGGACGTGAACCGACCGACGATGAGTTGGGCGAGGAACTCGGGATCACCGCCTCACGAGTCGCGCAAATGCGCATGGCCGCGATTCGCCCCGCGTCTCTGGACGCTCCGATTGGCGACGAGGACTCGAACAATTTCGCCGAAGTGGTTCAGGACGAGAGCGCCGACACTCCTTACGAACAACTCGAAGAAAAGACCGTCACGCGGATGCTGCAGGAGATGGTAAAAACGCTGGACCCGCGCGAAGCGACGATTTTACGTGCCCGGTTCGGGCTGGATGGCGGTCCCCAAAAAACGCTGGAAGAGGTCGGCCAGAAATTTGGCGTCACCCGGGAACGCGTGCGGCAAATCCAGAACATCGCGCTGAAGAAACTGCGCAAAATGATCGAAAAGATGGAGACAACCAAGACGTAGTCTCCCGCCTGTTTAATAGTCAGAAGATTAGGATTACGAGTAGGGTTAGGATTAGGAACTGGATCGACTAATCTTAGCTCAAGGTGCCCACTTTTCCGCTGCGACCATCTCACAATCATAAGCAGCAACGGCGCCGATGGTCACCCCACCACTTTGATCACATGGAAGAGTTGACACAGTCCCGATTCCCCGGGCACTTTCCTCCACACACATGACTCAAAGCCCGCCCAGCCTCTCCGAAATCCAACGCGCGATCCGGAATGTCCCCGATTTTCCCAAAGCCGGCATCCAGTTCAAAGATATTACGCCGCTGCTGGCAGACCCTCGGCTGTTTGCCGGCACGATTGATCTTTTAACCGACTCCTTTGACCCCGGCACCATTGACGCGGTTGTCGGCATTGATGCGCGCGGTTTCATTTTTGCCGCCGCCGCCGCAATCAAACTGCGCGCTGGATTCATACCCATCCGCAAAAAGGGCAAGCTCCCGTACCAGACCCACGAGCAGGAATATGAGCTGGAGTACGGGACGTCAACGGTTGCCGTGCACATTGATGCGCTCAAACCAAACAGCCGGGTGTTGCTCATCGACGACCTCCTGGCGACCGGGGGTACCGCCGCCGCCGCTGCCGCCCTTATGAAGAAATTGGGCGCCGAGATTGTAGAGATGGCTTTTCTGATTGAACTGGCCTTCCTCAAAGGTCGAGAAAAACTGAAGCCCTACCCGGTCCGCTCGCTGGTGGTTTATTGAGCTGCGATGAGGTCTGGCAGCCGTCAAAACCTCAGCCTATAGAAACCGACTTTATTTGTGACGGGTATCGTGACGAAGTTCATTGGAGCGGTCGCCTCAACGTTGGTGACTACGGTCGTGAAGGCAGCGACAGGGTCGAAAGCATACTCAACGTTGAAAAACTCACCGACGGTGCTGGCCCAACTCAAATCTACATAGCCAGACTGTTGGCTCGCTTTGATGTTCAGCGCCAAGCTGACTCGTGGCCCCATTCCGGTTACCTGAACCGGTCGCCAACGATCCGTAGTCGAGTTATCGCCGCATTGCCCCTGACGAGTTCCATCCCCAGCCCCAGACCGAGCCGCCGGAATCAATCGCTAGCGTGTGATAGCCTCTTCCACCTAACGCGATAACAGAAGCAAGTCCGTTAACCTGGACGGGAGTATGGGTCTCGTTGGTTGAACCATTGCCGAGTTGGCAGAACATGTTATTTCCCCAAGCCCAAACAGTGCCGTCTGATTTGAGTGCGACATTATGAACCTCGCCGCCCATAATTGCGGACACCGAGTTGAAAAAGCCGAGGTCTTGCGAACCATGCACCTCGGCCGGGACCATCGCGCGCACCAGATTGGTCGAACTGACGCCGACGCCTAATTTGCCCGAAAAATTGGCTCCCCAGGTCCACACAGTGCCATCTGATTTGCGCACTACAGTCCCACGCGCGCCGCCCCAAATTGAAACCACATCTGCAGCCGAAGCCCGAACGGGCACTGCTAGGGCCAGTGCCCAAATAACCCCCGGCATTTGGGACCTTATATTGAACGTCATGTCTGTCCAAGAGCCGGTTTTATGCCGTGCGGAAATGAGAAAGGCTGTAGAATCTGAATGGCGTAAAAATGCTCTTGGCGTATACAAGTACTTTGGAGGTTAACGAGCTAAGGCCATTAGAGGCCCGACACAATCAGTCAGTTATTCCACTTGCAACGTGTAAAAGCGTTGGGGAGCCGCGGGATCAACTGAATTCGTCGCAATCACTGTAAAATTGCCACTGCTCCTCAATCTATTGATAGAGGCGATGGTCCATTGGGTGAGCGGCATCGCTAAATTCGTGCTGGTCATCACAGAACATAAGCTGCCGGCGACGCCATTGGTCGCATAAATCACTAAGTCAAAGCCCGCAACGGCGAAGTTCACGATTGCAGGCGAGGGCAGGGGGACAACACCTAACGTACCGTTCACAACTAGGCGGTTGGTGTCCCATTGAAGCCCTGGCCCTGGTCTGGGCGGAGATATGTTGGTGAAAGAGCCGGTATAATTTGTTGCGCTAAACAGATGGAAACTATTTCCGGCAGCGAACGGAGCCGTAGAGACGTTAGTTAGCGCTAGTGTTCCGCCATATGTGATCAAATTACCGCGCAGGAAATCACTCTCGTCGAACGCCGGATTTAACTTCATGGCGGCAGTCCCCTGCAAGGTTACATTGCTCGAGACGGTTAAGGAACCGATGGCAGAGGCGTTCGGTCCTGGGCTCACTGTAGAGGCGGGGCCCACAACGAGAATGCCACTAAGCATCCCGTTGCCCCTGAGTGTTTGGCCCGCGGTGAGTGCTAAGGTTTTGTCGGCACGGTCGTCCGCTTTAAGCGTAGCTCCAGGGGCAATATTGATCTCCGTCGTTGCGCGGATGGAGCCAGACCCCCAAAGAGACAAAATTCCCGCATTGATCAAAGTGTTGCCTTTATAAGTATTAAATCCACTGAGCCGCAAGGTTGCACTGCCCGTTTTTATCAAATTGCCTGGGCCACCAACGGTCCCGCCATTCATCCAGAGATAGCTCGCGCCGATATTGAATATGCCGTTTCCCCCGGTGCCTGCGGAGTTTGTGTTCAGGGTTAGCGGACCAACCAAACTATTGATGCCTGCGGTGTTAAGGATTGTTGCGCCGTCATCGAGTACGATGTTCTTGGTTAACGGGGCGCCGAGATTTCGGAACTCAAGTATCGCATTGGATGAAACCGTCAGCGGTGTGTTTGTATTACCCAGGGTTGGGAGGTCCCCTTCAAGAACGAGCGTGCCCGATTGCACATTAATGAACGTAAGGCTGGGATCGATATTTGCGCTGACAATACCAATTACATTCGGACCGATTTTAGTCAGAGTAAATGGTTGCCCGCCCGTGCTCAGGCCGGCGAAAGTGGTCCCGGCAATATCCGGGGAACCGCCGGCAGGTCGGAGGTCCCAGCCGTTGAGTCCGCCGATCGTGGTGTTTCCGGCGAGGTGCAAGAACGCCAGTCCTGGGGAAGCACTCGCGATACTGTTGTTGATAATGGCGCCTTTGCCGTCGGGGCCGGTCCCTGAAACGGTCACTGCGTTGGTGCCGTTGACTCCGTTAAGATCGAGCGCGGCGCCATCGCTCACCGTAATCGATACATTGGTCCCTTTGCCCAAAGCATTGATGGTGCCGATCTGCAGCGTGCCCTGAGCGACTCTCACCGCTCCAGTCCAATTAACATTATTTTGAAAAATCCGTACCAGGTTATGGTTGCTTTTGATGAGCATGCCCAAACCGGCAATAGGTGCCGAGACGGTGAGGTTATCAGTCCGATCGAGGATGAGGCGACCGTTCAGGAGCAGCGTGCCCGGAGGCAACGATCCATTGGTATCATTAAGGCCAAGTTGCAGCGTCGCACCTGAACCGATCGCCGCGTTGCCGCTTAGCGCGGTGAAAGTATTGTCTAAAATCAACGTGCCATTACTCAGGTTCAGACCGCCGCTGAGCTTATCACCACCAGTTTCCGCAAGCCGCACGGTTCCGGGTAAATCTTTCATCAGGCCGTTCGTTATTGTGAGGCTTCCTGTCCCGCTTAGAATGTAATTCGAATAGGAATTATTAAAAACGAGTTTGCCTGGCAGTACAGGTTGTGTCAGGACAACATTTGCGGATCCGGTGACCGAGTCATCAAACGCTACCTGAGCTCCTTCAACGTAGTTGGTCGGGTTGCCTCCACTGGACCAATTCGCGGTCGCAAAGTCCCAGTTCCTATCATTCGCTCCAGACCAGGTCAGGCCGGGAGCAAACATGACACCGAGGCTCCCATCCTTAAGCAGGTTGTTGGTGTTCCAGGCCAGACCAGGAGCAGGGATCGCCGGCAGGATGGCACTGAAGGCGCCGCTGAAATTGGTCGCGGCGAAAAGGCGAAAAACGTTACTCACTGACAACGACGCCGATGAAATATTGGTCAGCACCAGAATACCGCCATAATTTATAGCGGACGCATGGAGCGAATCATTCGTCGCACCGGCAGCGTCGACCTTCATATAAAGCGCGCCTTGCAGTGTCGCGTTACCCAAAACGGACCATGCTCCAACTAAGAGTGAATCCTGCGCGGGCATCACCGCCGACTCGGGCAAGGTCAGGAGAGAGCCCGCTAAAGTCCCATTGCCTTGCAAAGTCTGGCCTCGCATTAAGGTCAGCAGGCCATCAATTCGGTTCGCCACGGCAAGCGCTGCACCAAGAACGACCGTAATGTTGGTGGTACCCGCGATAGAACCGATGCCTGCTAATTCCAGGGTCCCAGCCATGACCAGGGTGCTCCCTGACCAGGTGTTGCTGCTGGTGACCGTAAGCTTATTGGCGTTGCTCTTGGTTAGAACGCCGAGGCCAGAAATTGCGTTGGCGAGAACGGAATCCCCCGCCTGGTTAAAAATGATCTGGCCATTGTTGGTAATACTCCCCAAGGGAATCCCACCCCTGCCGATAACTACCGTTGCGCCCGAGGCGATGGTCATGCCACCTGAGCTAGAACTGTTGAGGGTGTCGAGGACTAGCGTGCCGCTGTTCACAGCGATGCCTCCAGTAAAGTCATCGCCGCCACTCTCGCTCAGCGTCAGCGTGCTTAAACCATTCATGATCAAGCGCCCGGCGCCGCTTAATCGACCCGGTCCAGCAAAGGTGTAGCCGGTTTGCGCAGCTCTAACAAAAATGCTTCCGGGGGTAAGCGTCGTTGTCAGTGTTACATTGGTGCTGCCGGCGGCGATATCGGCGAAGACTACGAAGTCTCCCTCGTTGTAATTGGCCCCAGAACTGGATTTCAACCAGTTGATGGTGCTCATATCCCAATTTCCGTTTGGGGTGCCGTTCCAGATCGTGGTCGCAAAAGTAATTGGATCCGACGCGTTGCCATTGGCGGAGACTACGAGGTAATAGTTGCCAGGAATGAGATTGCCTGGGAGCGTAAACTCAGTCGAGAGCTGCCGGTTTCCGGTCATTATGGACGTGCTGCTCCAATTAAAAGTTCGGCCATAAATAACCCCACCACTTGAATTGGTTAGCCGCACCAGCGGATAGCTGCTTCTCATCTGCGCATCATCGCCATAAGCCGCGCCTTCAGAAATGCCGTTCAGGAGCGTGCCGATCAGGTGATAAGAGCCGTCGTTGTTTTGGGTAAGGCTGGTGATGGTCGGCTTGCCAGCGGCCAACGGGGCGCCGTCAGGGAAGTACACATACAGTTGCCTGCTGGATTCGGACAAGAGTACCGAGCCGTCCGGCAAGTCCAGCATTCGCGCAACAAACGGCTGCACGCTGCTCAAGGAGCTGGGGAAAGCCAGGAGTGTGAAAGAGTTGGCGATCGGATCGTACTCGTAAAAGGTGGCGGGAGCGGGAAAATGATTAGTGGAGGTCGGTATTGGAGAGGTCAGACACAGGATTTTGCCATTCACCATCATCGCTGCAGGGGCATCGGGCGTTCCCTGACTATCCGGCAAATCGGGGCCGCGGGTCCAGGCGCCTGGAGCGGCGGTGCCGGTTGGCGTGTAAAAAGCTGTGTGCCCGCTGGAACCAAGGAAAAACGCGCGACCATCAGCGAGCAGAAAGCCGGCGCCGAGTTCGCCGCCGTAAGGATCGTATAAAGCAATGGGCAAGCTGGCGTCATTGATCCAGGTGTTGGAGGCAGGAAGATAGCGTTCACTATTTGTGCCAAAGGGGTCAATCGTCAGAATGCTGTCATCAGGCAGTTTGACCCAGGAAGCTTCATCCTGGTAGCTGCCGCGAAAGAGCTTGGCGCCGGGCCGCCAGGAGTTTGAAGCTGGACTGTAAATGATCGTGGTGCCGGAAGGAATTGGTCCCACCGGTGCAATCAAGACATTGCCGTTGGGCAGGATCTCCGAGATCGCATCGGAAAAACTTTGCCAGGCCAGGGGTGTGTAGGTCCAGCGGTCAGTGAGCGGGTCATAAAGCTCAGCGGTGCTTTTGCCCGTCCCATATTCGCCGCCGGCGATAAACACGCGGCCGTCCTGCAGAACCTGCGATGCATAGTAAAGGCGCATGTCATGCATCGACGCGATCGTCCTCCAGGTCCCATTGACGTAGCTGCCCTTGGTGTCCGGCGTTAGCAGGAACCAATTCCGATCGCCAGCATTGGCCGCCATCACCGTGCCGTCGGAAAGTAACAATAAGGTGT
>Ga0310810_10008533_pt1 | contig 11795 bp, 9 predicted proteins | sample NCmetagenome_FD_207641 | JGI IMG/M metagenome (GOLD analysis project Ga0310810, IMG submission 207641) | Soil microbial communities from experimental microcosm in Duke University, North Carolina, United States - NC | ecosystem: Engineered > Artificial ecosystem > Soil microcosm > Unclassified ...
TTCGGGACCCGCCCTGGGGACACTACGATCCCCGCGCGAGGAGCTCGCTGACGGCCCGGGTGACACCGGGACACGCAAGCGCGGCCCGGAGCTGAGGCAAAAGCCGAAAGGCTTCTGCCGAGAGCCGCAGCAGGGCGCCGAGAGGCGCGCCGGCGGGCGTATCCCGCCGGTCATCTCCGGCGCTCCGGAGATGGGCTCGGCCGCGAGGCGGGCCACGGGGTGCGGCGTTCCGCACCAGCGCCTGCCGGCGCCCTGCCCCCTCATCTTTTTCGGGGAGCGGAAAAGGACAAAGGGCATCCGGCGCCCTGCCAAACCGGACGGCGAAGCTTTGGCTGTCCGGCAAAAAGCGGCGAACGCGCGCAATTGCGGCTTTCCGCGCAAGCGAAAAGTAACGTTTTTGGCGAGCCGCTGCCCAAGCCCGTCTGCGGCCAAGTTCTCGCGAGCGGCAAAGCCCGGCACCGCGGCCAAGCCCACATCGCCTTGAGATCACGGGCTTTCTCGGGCGCGCCGGCAGGCTCGGCGTGCATTGCGACATTTTGACTCACTATTGAATCCAGTCATTCAAGAACTCTCAGAAATTCGTGCGCTGCAAATTATCAAGCGGGCAGATTTTACCACCTAGCGTCCGCCTCAGGTTTGGCTGAGGAGGCTGCATCATGTTCGCCCGTCTGCGCATCGCGCTGAGAAAATCCTGCCGCGAGCTCAAACAAAATCGCGAAGGCTCCGTCGCGGCCACGTTTGCGCTGTCGCTCGTTCCGCTGGTCGGTCTGGTCGGCGCCGCGGTCGATTATTCGTCCGCCAATAACGCGCGCACCAACCTGCAGGTCGCGCTCGACGCCGCCCTCATCGCCGGCGCGAAGGATGGAACCGCCGACTGGACAACCGCGGCACTCAACTCGTTCAACGCCAACCTGAATGCCAAGCTTGCGACCAACGTGAGTCCGACCTTTCAACTGACAAGTTCGCGTGCCTACACCGGCCGCGTCACGGCGACCGTAGCGTCGCACTTTCTTGGTGTGCTCGGCGTTTCCGGCATCAACATCGGCGTGAGCGGGACAGCGACCGTCCCGCCCAGCACCGGCGGATACTACTGCGTGATGGCGCTCAACCGCACGGCTCAGGCGGCGTTGCAACTCACCGGTAACGCCTCGATCACCATCAACGCGCCGAAATGCGTCATCCAGGTCAATTCGAGCAGCGCGAGCGCCGTAACCCAGAATGGCAACACGGTCATCCGTTCGGTCGAGAACTGCTTCGTCGGCGGCGTGAGCACGGTGGGCAACTCGAGCCTTTCGCCCGCGCCGGATGCGACCTGCAAGCCCATCCCTGACCCGTTCGCAAACTATCCGCGCCCGGCGGTCGGCAACTGCAACTTCACGAACTATCAGCTCTCCGGAAACCAGACTGCGACGCTCCAACCCGGCGTGTACTGCGGCGGCATGACCTTCTCGGGGCCGGTCAACGTCACCTTCGCTCCCGGCCTCTATGTTATCAAGGACGGCGTCATCACCGAGACCGGCGGCTCATTCACCGGCAACGGCGTCTCGTTCTTCCTGACCGGCTACAACACATCGATGCAGCTCAGCGGCCAGGCCAACTGGCACCTCGTTGCCGCCGCCAGCGGCCCGCTGCCCGGTTTTGCAGTCTTCCTCGATCCGGATGGACCGAGCGGGCTTGCCGGTTCGTTCAGCTCGCTGTCGGGTCAGTCGGAACTCTATTTCGAGGGCATCGTCTATCTGCCGAAGCAGGAGGTGACGGTCAGTGGAAACGCCTCCGCCTTCGCACCTTCGCCGTACACCTCCTACATCGGCGATACGCTGCGGTTCGTCGGCAATGGCGACCTGGTCATCAACAACGATACCTCGCTCACGCAACTGCCGCTGCCGACGTCGCTGTATGTGCAGACCGGCGGCCGGCCGATCTTGACGCAGTAGCGGCCCGCACGGGTCGCCGGTTTCCCCTCTCCCGGCAGCGGCGAGAGGGGAAAACCGTGCGCACGGAAACGGCCTAGTGCGACATTGATAGCCCCTGCGGGCCTCCCCCGGAGCGTTGACCGCTCCGCGCCAACCTGTTCTCCTTAGGATCAAACCGGCTCCCGCGGGGCGCGGAAGCAGCCGGACAATCCGAGGGGTTCTTCATATGGACGAGCAAGGACTGCGTGGTCTGATCGCCGACGTAAAAGCCGGAAAGCTTTCACGGCGCGCCTTCATCAATCAAATGATCGCTTACGGGCTCACCGCGCCGCTCGCGATGCAAATGCTGGTCTACTCAGGCGCCGCGCATGCGCAGGCAAAGCCCACGCCCTACAAGCCGACCAAGCGCGGCGGCGGCGGGCCACTCAAGACGCTGTGGTGGCAGGGCGCGACGCTGCTCAATCCGCACTTCGCGGTGGGCACCAAGGACCAGGACGGCAGCCGCATCTTCTACGAGCCGCTCGCCGCCTGGGCGGAGGACGGCTCGCTCTACCCGCTCCTCGCTGCCGAGATTCCGGATCTCGAAAACAATGGCCTCGCCAAGGACGGCAAGTCGGTCACCTGGAAGCTCAAGCCGGGCGTGAAGTGGCACGACGGCAAGCCGTTCACCGCGGATGACGTCGTGTTCAATTGGCAATACGCCTCTGATCCGGCGACCGCCGCGACCACCATCGGCAGCTACAAGGACGTGAAGGCCGAGAAGGTCGACGACCTGACCGTGCGCGTCCTGTTCGACAAGCCGACGCCCTTCTGGGCCGACGCCTTCGTCGGCGTGCGCGGCATGATCATCCCGAAGCACCTGTTTGCGGAATATTCCGGCGGCAAGTCGCGCGATGCCCCGGCCAACCTGAAGCCGGTCGGCACCGGCCCCTACAAGTTCGTCGACTTCAAGCCGGGCGACATGGTGCGCGGCGAGATCAACAACGACTACCACATCGCGAACCGCCCATATTTCGACTCGATCGAGATGAAGGGCGGCGGCGATGCGATCTCCGCGGCGCGCGCCGTGCTGCAGACCGGCGAGTTCGATTACGCCTGGAATCTGCAGGTCGAGGACGAAATCCTGTTGCGCCTTGAAAAGGGCGGCAAGGGCAAAGTGAGCCTCGCGGAGACCGGCAACATCGAGCACATCCAGCTCAACTCAACCGACCCATGGACCGAGGTGGACGGCGAGCGTTCCAGCATGAAGACCAAGCACCCAACGCTTTCCGACAAGGCGGTGCGCGAGGCGCTCAGCCTCCTGGTCGACAAGAAATCGGTGCAGGACCACATCTACGGCCGCACCGGCATCGCGACTGCCAACTTCGTCAACAACCCGCCGAAGTTCGTCTCGAAGAACACCCACTGGGAGTTCAACGTCGACAAGGCGAACAAGATTCTCGACGAGGGTGGCTGGAAGAAAGGCGCCGACGGCATCCGCGAGAAGGACGGCAAGAAGCTCAAGTTCGTCTACCAGACTTCGATCAACACACCGCGGCAAAAAAACCAGGCGATCGTCAAGCAGGCCTGCCAGAAGGCCGGCATCGATATCGAGGTAAAGGCGGTCACCGCTTCGGTGTTCTTCTCCTCCGACGTCGCCAACTGGGACACCTATCCGCACTTCGGCTGCGATCTGCAGATGTACACGACGACGATGACGCAGCCGGATCCTGAAACGTTCCTGTTGCAGTTCGTCTCATGGGAGGTCGCCACCAAGGAGAACAAGTGGCAGGGCCGCAACATCACGCGCTGGACCAACAAGGAGGCCGACGACGCCTTCAAGGCCGCGCAGGCCGAGCTCGATCCGGTGAAGCGCGCCGCGCTGTTCATCAAGATCAACGACCTTGCGGTCAACGATCATGCGGTGATCCCGGTCGTCTACCGGCCGCGGGTGCAGGCCCAGAACACCAAGCTCGCGGTACGCCATAGCGGCTGGGACAGCGACTTCTGGAACCTGCAGGACTGGTACAAAGAGGCGTGAGCCTCCGGCCGCGTGCCGGGACGGGATGACGTTTCATGGGACGCTATCTGCTCAAGCGCCTCCTGATCGCCATCCCGAGCCTTCTCGGCATCAGCGTCATCCTGTTCACGGTGCTCGCACTCGCGCCCGGCGATCCGTTCGGCGAGCTGGCGACCAATCCGGCTGTGCCGCCGGAGGTGCGCGACGCGCTACGCATCAAGTTCGGCCTCGATGACCCGGTCGTGGTGCGCTATTTCCGCTGGCTCATCGCGATGCTGCACGGCGACTGGGGCTTTTCGTTCGCAAGCCGCATCGACGTCGACACACTGATCCTGCAGCGCCTGCCCGCCACGCTGTTCGTGATCGGCTCGGCGCAGCTCCTTGCGCTGCTGATCGCCTTGCCGGTCGGCGTGCTCGCCGCGATGCGCCCTTACTCGATCTTCGACCAGATCACCTCGACGCTCGCTTTCGTGGGCTTCTCGCTCCCGACGTTCTTCACGGGACTCCTGTTCATCCTGATCTTCAGCATCCAGCTCGACTGGCTGCCGTTCGTCTTTCGCGACATCGATGCGACCGGGTGGCAATGGCTGGTGGAGGAATTGAAACAATCGATCATGCCGATCTGCGTGCTCGGCCTGTTCCAGGCCGCCTCGACGACACGCTACGTACGCTCGGCAACGCTCGATGTGATCCGGCTGGATTACGTGACGACTGCGCGCGCCAAGGGCCTCGGCGAGCGCGTCGTCATCATCAAGCACGTGGTGCGCAACGCCCTGATCCCGGTGGTGACGCTGGTGGCATTGCAGATGCCGGCGATCTTCGGCGGCGCGATCGTGACCGAACAGATCTTCCGTATTCCCGGCATCGGCTCGCTCCTGATCAGCGCGATCCTCGCCAACGACACGCCGGTGATCATGGCCGTCACCTTCGTGTTCGCCTGCCTCGTGGTCCTGTTCAACCTCATTGCGGACGTCCTGTATGGATGGCTCGATCCTCGCATCACGCTCGGCTGAGGTTTCCGCAGCCCCGCGCAAGGTGCGGCCGTTCTCGCCGTGGCTCGACGCCTGGCGGCGTTTCCGCCGCCATCGGCTCGCGTTCGCGAGCGCGATCGTCTTGCTCATCATGATTCTGTCGATCGCGCTCGGCCCGTTCATCTGGCGCGTGGCGATCAACGACATCGATTTCGCCGCCCGCATGGAGCCACCGTCGTGGGCGCACCCGTTCGGCACCGACGATCTCGGCCAGGATCTGCTCGCACGCATGCTCTATGGCGGGCGCATCTCGCTCGCGGTCGGCCTCTCCGCCATGGCGGTCGCCATGACCGTCGGCACGGCGATCGGCGCGGCCGCCGGCATGTCGCGGCGCTGGGTCGGGCCGGCGCTGATGTGGCTCACCGACTTGTTCCTGTCGCTGCCGGCGCTGCCGCTGCTGCTGCTGGTGATCTATCTCTTTCGCGACACGCTCAAGGCGGCCTTCGGGGTCGAAGGCGGCGTGTTCATCATGATCGTGATCGTGATCGGCGGCTTGCGCTGGATGCCGGTCGCGCGGCTCGTGCGTGCACAATTCCTTTCGCTGCGCGAGAAGGAATTCGTCGAGGCGGCGCGCGCACTCGGCGCCAGCAAGCGACGGCAGGTTATCCGTCACATCCTGCCGAACGCGCTCGGACCCGTGATCGTCGCCGCCACCATCGACGTCGCCGCCGCGATCATCGCGGAGTCCACCCTCTCCTTTCTCGGGCTTGGATTTCCGCCGGACATCCCGACCTGGGGCCGCATTCTCTACGACGCCAAGGACTATCTCGACATCGCGCCGCACTGGGCGCTGTTTCCCGGCGCCGCGATCTTCCTGACCGTACTCACCATCAATTTCATCGGCGACGGCCTGCGCGACGCGCTCGATCCGCGCAAGGTGATGTGATGGCGCCGCCGTTGCTCGAAATTCGCGGGCTGCGCACGCATTTCGCCACCGACGATGGCGTGGTGCAGGCGGTGGATGGCGTCGACCTGTCGATCGTGCGCGGCGAGACGCTCGGCGTCGTGGGCGAATCCGGCTGCGGCAAGACCGTCACCGCCATGTCGGTGCTGAAACTCATCCCGATGCCGCCCGGCAAGATCGTCGCCGGCGAAATCCTCTATCAGGGCCGCAATCTCGTTCCGCTCGACACCGCCGAGATGGACCGCATCCGCGCCAAGGACATCGCGATGGTGTTCCAGGAGCCGATGACCTCGCTCAACCCCGTCTACGCGATCGGCGAGCAGATCGCTGAGGTGTTGCGCAAGCACGAGGGCCTCGGCCGAAAGGGGGCGATCGACAAGACCGTCGAGATGCTGCGGCTGGTTCAGATCCCGAATCCCGACAAGCGTTTCAACGATTTCCCGCACCAGTTTTCCGGCGGCATGCGCCAGCGCGTAATGATCGCCATGGCGCTCGCGTGCAATCCCAAGCTCTTGATAGCGGACGAGCCGACCACCGCGCTCGACGTCACCATCCAGGCGCAGATCCTCGAACTTCTGCAGGACATGAAGCAGCGTTTCGGCATGGCGATCATGCTGATCACCCACGCGATGGGCGTGGTGGCCGAGACGGCGCAGCGCGTGGTCGTGATGTACGCCGGCAAGGTGATCGAAGAGGCGCCGGTCGAGGCGCTCTTCGCCAACCCGCGCCACCCCTACACCCAGGGGCTGATTCGCTCGATCCCGCGCATCGACACGGCCGCAACCCACAAGGCGCGGCTCGAAGCGATCCCCGGGGTGGTGCCAAATCTCTTGCGGCCGCCGCCGGGCTGCCGCTTTGCCGACCGCTGCCGCTACGCGATGCCGAAGTGCCGCGCCGCCGTGCCGCCGCTGATCGACATCGGCGCCGGCCACAAGGTCGCGTGCGTGCTGGTGCAGGACGAACTGGTACCCGCGCAATGACCGAGCCGTTGCTGCGGGTCAAAGACCTGGTGAAAAACTTCACCGTCGGCGGCGGCTTCCTCGGCCGCGATGCCGATACCGTGCATGCGGTCGATCATGTGAGCTTCGAGATCGGCGCCGGCGAGACGCTGGGCCTGGTCGGCGAATCCGGCTCCGGCAAGTCGACCACCGGGCGCTGTATCCTGCGCCTGATCGAGCCGACGGCAGGCGAAGTCTGGTTCGAGGGGCGCAACGTCACGGCGCTCGATATCGCGGCGTTCCGCTCGCTCTGCCGCGACATGCAGATCATCTTCCAGGACCCGTTCGCGTCACTGAACCCGCGCATGACGGTCGGCGCGATCATCGGCGAGGCGCTGACTATCCATAAGCTCGCGCCAACGCGGCAGGCCTTCACCGAACGCGTGGTCGATTTGCTCGAAACAGTCGGTCTGCAGCCGGACCACATGCGCCGGTATCCGCACGAGTTCTCCGGCGGGCAGCGTCAGCGCATCGGCATTGCGCGCGCGCTCGCCGTCGAACCGAAGCTGATCGTGTGTGACGAGCCGGTCTCCGCACTCGACGTCTCGATCCAGGCGCAGGTGATCAACCTGCTCGAAGACCTGCAGCAGAAGTTCGGCCTCACCTATCTGTTCATCGCGCACGACCTCTCGGTGGTCGAGCACATTAGCATGCGTGTCGCCGTGATGTATCTCGGACGCATCGTCGAGATCGCCTCGGCGCGCGCCCTCTACGCGACGCCGCTGCACCCCTACACGGAGGCCCTGCTCTCCGCGGTTCCGGTCACTGACCCGAAGGCGCGGCGCAAACGTATCGTGTTGCAAGGCGAAGTGCCGAGCCCGATGCGGCCGCCGAGCGGCTGCCATTTCCACACGCGCTGTCCGATCCGCAAGCTGCCGCTTTGCTCGACTGAGGTGCCTCCGCTCGAACAAAAGCGCGACGGGCATTGGGCGGCTTGTCATCTGCGGAGTTGATGAGCAGCCGTAGCCCGGGTCGAGCGAAGCGAAACCCGGGGCCGCCACCGATCTGCAGAAATCCCGGCTTTCGCTCCGCTCAAGCCGGGCTACGGATTGCCGCCGCCCCGCCGCGATTCCAGCCGCGCCCGCCCTCGCCGAAGATCTCGAACCCGCTGTCGGTCACGGCGATCGTGTCCTCCAGCTTGATGAAGCCGCGCGAGGGATGCTTCAGCGTGGTCTCGACCGAGATCACCATGCCGGCCTCGAGCGGGCGGTGTGCATCTTCGTCCGTATAGGGCACAGGGCCGCTGTTGGTCAGGTGCGGCGCCTCGTGGCTCACCAGCCCCATGCCGTGCGCCAGGAATTCCAGATTATTGTGTTGCTTCGATTTCGCGACCAGCGCCTCGCCGGCCGCATAGATCTCACCGCCCATCGCGCCGGCCTTGATCGGTTTGAACGCGGCGCGCTGGATCGTCTCGATCTCGCCCAGCAGGTCCTCCAGTTCGCTATCCGGCTCGCCCAGAACCGCCATGCGGGCGAGGTCGCCGATGTAACCGTGATAGTTTGCGCCGGAATCGACCGAGAGCACGTCACCCTTCTCCCAGCGCTGCGGCGACGGCGCGCGGTTGTGGCTGTTGCCGGCTGCGATCAGGCAATACTCGAAGGTCAGCCCGCGGTTCACCTCCTCGCGGCGCAGCGTCTCGGTGATCTCGGCTTTGGTTGTTCCTGGCCCGCATCGCGCGATGGTGGCCAGCATCGCGTCGATCACCTTCTCGGATGCATCTTTCAACATCGCCAGCTCCTGTGGCGACTTGCGCAAGCGCAGCCGCTCCAGCACGACCAGCGCGTCCTTGATCTCGGCATCGGGCAGCGTCTTGCGCAGCGCAGAGCCTGCATCCATCGGCATGAACGTGGTCTCGATCCCGATCCGCTTGTTCGCGAAGCCCGCCTTTTGCAGGTAGTCGGTCGCGCGCTTCATCGTATCGAGCGCGCCGGACGAATTGGTCTGCGCCTCCGGTGTCCAGAACGGCTTCACTTCCTTCTGGAACCCTTCCAGGCGGTGGCCGAAATAGGCGGCCTTGCCGGGATTTCCCTTGGGATAAACCACGATCGGCAGATAGCGGCTCAGACCCATCGCATCCATGTAATCGAAGAAGAGAGAGCGATGCCCGCCGAGCAGGTACTGCACATTGTGCTTCGAGGTCGCGAGCAGCACGTCCATGCCGGCTTCGTCCATGAGACGGTCCAGACGTGTGGCGTCGAATGGGAGTGCTTGGGCGGTCATGCGGGTTCCTCGTTCGGCTTCTTGTGTGTGCGGCGATTATAGCCGGTAATGCTTCTCCGAGAACCCGCAAAGCTAACCCGCGCTCATGCATCAGCCAGCGGAAAGAGATGCCGGACAAGCAGAGCTCTTCGGCCATCCGAAAGGGCTGACCGTCCTCTTCGCGACCGAGATGTGGGAGCGCTTTTCCTATTACGGGATGGCCTCGCTGCTCGTCCTTTATCTGGTGAAGTATCTGCTGCTGCCCGGGCAGGTCGAGGCGGTGATCGGGCATCGGGCGGTCAAGGTTGCGTTGGAGACCCTCTTCGGTCCGCTCGCGCCGCAGCCGTTCGCGTCCCAGATTTACGGATTCTATGCGGGCTTTGCGTACCTGCTGCCGATCGGGGGCGGCTGGCTCGCCGATCGCTTTTTCGGCCAGCGCGCGATGGCGATCATCGGCGCGCTGCTGATGGCGGCGGGCCATTTCCTGATGGCGGTCGAGGCAACGCTGTTTATCGCGCTCGGCCTGCTCGTTCTCGGCATGGGCGCATTCAAGCCCAATGTCTCGACGCAAGTCGGCTCGTTGTATGCGCCCGACGACCCGCGCCGCATCCCGGCTTATTCGATCTACTACGTCGGCATCAACATTGGTGCGCTGCTCGCGCCGCTTGTCGCCGGCACGCTCGGCGGAGAGGTCGGCTGGCACTACGGATTCGCAGTCGCCGGCGTCGGAATGCTGGTCAGCCTGTCGATCTATCTCGCCGGCCTCAAGCACCTTCCGCCGGACGAACGGCCCGGCGCGCGAACGCAGCCATCGGCGCCGCGTCCGTTTGACCGTCGCGAGCGCCTTCTGATCGGCGGGCTGCTGGCAATCTTCCTGCTGACAGGATTTTTCTGGGCAAGTTACGAGCAACAGAGCAATACGGTGATGCTTTGGGCCGAGGACTACACAAACCGGCGCATCGATCTCGGCATCTGGCAAGGCCATATCCCCACGACCTGGTTCCTTGCGCTCAATCCGCTGATGATCTTCGTGCTGACGCCGGTGTTGATCAGGCTGTGGGCGTGGCAAGGGCGACGCGGCACTGAAATGTCGACGACGGCCAAGCTTGCGCTCGGGTTCTTCCTCGTTGCGCTGGCTTATCTCGTGATGGCCGCGGCGGCCCTCACCGACACGGGCGACGGCAAGGCGAGCGTGGCGTGGCTCATCGTCTATGTCGTCATCTTGACCCTCGGCGAGCTGCATGTCGGGCCGGTCGGACTGGCGCTCGTTTCGCGCATCGCGCCCGCGCGCGTGCTCTCCTTGATGATGGGCCTGTGGCTTGCCGCGAGCTTTCCCGGGGAGATTCTCGGCGGATGGCTCGGCGGCTTCTGGAGCAGCATGGAGAAGCCGCACTTCTTTCTCATGATCGGCGCGGTCGCAGCCGCCGGCGGCGCGGCCACGCTTCTCCTCAACCCGATCCTGCGGCCCGTGTTCGACGCGGCGCCAGAGTCCGCGCCCGAAGCCCTCTAGGCGCGCGCCCGAACTCTCCCGCCTTTGGGCTTCGCCCGATCCTTCACGATCGCGCGCGCTCGCGCGATCACCTCCGGGATCGCGCTTTCATGATTCGGCGCCATCACGTGCGCGCCGGCGACACCCGGCACGGTCGCAAGCTGCTCGATGAAATCGACGCAAATCTGCCGGCCTTCGGCTGCGGCGTCGCCGGAATATTCGAGCCGCTCGACGATGTGGTCGGGAATGATGGCGCCGTAGAGGTGCTCCTTGATCCAGCGCGCCGAGCGTCCGGACTTGAGTGGCACCACGCCAATGAGCAGCGCGATCCGGTCGGTGAGCCCATCCTGCGCAAGCCGCGCGACGTAGCGGCGCACCACGTCGATATCCATGCAGAACTGCGTCTGCGCGAACTGTGCGCCGGCCGCGATCTTTCCTTTCAGGCTTCTCGGCTGCCAGTCGGCCGGCGGATCGATCGGCATGTCGGCCGCGCCGATGAAGAATTCGGCCGTGCCGGTCACCTTGCGGCCCGAGGGCAGTTCGCCGCGATCGCGAATGCCGACGGCGGTCTGGATCAGCGCACCGGAGTCGAGGTCGAACACGGGCTTCGCATCCGGCTGGTCGCCGGCGGTCGGATCGTCGCCGCGCAGTACCAAAAGGTTGCGAACGCCGAGCGCTGCGGCGCCAAGCAGATCGCTCTGCAGCGCAAGGCGGTTGCGATCGCGGCAGGTGAGCTGCAGCACCGGTTCGATGTCGTTCTGCATGAGGATCGTCGCGGCAGCCTGCGCGCCGAGATGCGCCCGCGCGCCGGCGCCGTCGGTGACGTTCACCGCGTCGGCGAGGCCCTTGAGCGGCACGGCCTTGGCCAGCACATCATCGCGATTGCACGACACCGGCGGCGTGATCTCCGCCGTGATCACGAAGCGGCCCGACGCAATGGCGTGTTGAAGCTGGCTGCCAGGACTCGCTGCACTCATGATGCTTTCCGCCTCACGGCACGTCCTTAGCAGAACGTGCCGAGGCGGATAAGCACCTCAAATTTCCAGGGGTAGCGGCCCACCGTGGGGTGTTCCCACGGTGGGCAAACACTTCATTTGGCGAGATAACTGCGATGCACGAAGGCGCCGCCTGCGCGCCGTGTCTCGAAATAGAACGCTTTCTCGGCGTCGCGCGTCTCGAGCTGCACCTGTGCGGGAAGCAGCCGCGCGGTGGCCTTTCCTTTCTCGGCATCGGTCAGGAAGGCGAGCGCCGCGTCGCTGGCC
>Ga0310810_10008534_pt1 | contig 11794 bp, 11 predicted proteins | sample NCmetagenome_FD_207641 | JGI IMG/M metagenome (GOLD analysis project Ga0310810, IMG submission 207641) | Soil microbial communities from experimental microcosm in Duke University, North Carolina, United States - NC | ecosystem: Engineered > Artificial ecosystem > Soil microcosm > Unclassified ...
CAACCTCCTTGATCGCTGCGGTGAGATAGCCGATCTCGCCAGGCCCGAGCTCGTCGACCGGCGTGAGCTTTGGGCGGAACACACCGACGCGGTCGACGTCATAGGCCGCATTGGTGCCCATCATGCGGATGCGCTGGCCCTTCTTCAGAGTGCCGTCAACGACGCGCACCAGCACGACCACGCCGAGATAGGAATCGTACCAGCTGTCGACCAGAAGCGCCTTCAGCGTCGCATCCCGATCGCCCTTGGGCGGCGGCAGCCGATGGACGATCGCCTCCAGCACCTCCGCGACATTCTGGCCAGTCTTGGCAGAGATCAGTACGGCGTTCGAGGCGTCGAGTCCGATCACGTCCTCGATCTGCTGCTTGACCTTGTCGGGCTCGGCGGCCGGCAGATCGACCTTGTTGAGCACCGGCACGACCTCATGACCGTTGTCGATCGCCTGATAGACGTTGGCGAGGGTTTGTGCCTCGACGCCTTGACTCGCGTCCACCACCAACAGCGAGCCTTCGCAGGCGGCGAGCGAGCGGTTCACCTCATAGGCGAAATCGACGTGACCGGGCGTGTCGATCAGGTTGAGCACGTAGGCCTTGCCGTCGCGCGCCTGATAGTTCAGCCGGACGGTCTGTGCCTTGATGGTGATGCCGCGCTCGCGCTCGATGTCCATGGAATCGAGCACCTGCTCGACCATCTCGCGCTCCTGCAAGGTGCCGGTGAGCTGGATCAGCCGGTCAGCGAGCGTGGACTTGCCGTGGTCGATGTGCGCGACGATCGAGAAATTGCGGATGTGGTCGATGGCAGCGGCCGTCATGGGCGGCAGATAACACTGCGACTGTGCTGCGGCAAGGACCGCTTTATTCCAGCAGCGCCCTGGCGCGGACCGCTACATCCTTGGGCGTTGTCAGCACCTTGTCGACGATCCGCTGCATCGGTTCGCCCAGCACCGGCTCGACCTCGAACCCCGATCTGGCGGCTTCGGCCAGGAACTCGGGGTCTTTCATCGTGGCGGCGAACGCCGCCCGCAGCGCCGCGACCCGCTCAGGCGGCGCGGCATTGGTCGCGAACGGCCGGCCGAGTTGCGTCCCCGACACCACCAGCTCGATCAATTGCCGCTGTTGCGGATCGCGTGCCAGGTCCTCCACCGACGGTGCGTCGAGATCGGTGGCGCGCGGCCCGGCTTGTGCGATCACAAAGATTTTCTTGTCTCTCAGCCAGTCCGGCTTGGTCGCCTTCCAGCTCGACCAAGTGTTGTTGCGAGCCTCGACCTCGCCACGCTCCATCGCCAGATTGATCTGGTTGCCGCCAGGGTAGCCGGTGACGATCTTGAACTTGGTACCCAAGAGCTCGTTCATCATCGCCGGATAGGTGAAGGTGATCGCACCGCGGCCGGACGCGCCGGCGATGGTCTCCCGCTTGCGCACGTCCTCGATGCTTCTGACGCCGGCGGTGTGCCACACCGCCATGGTTTCGTTGACCGCGGCGATGGTGCCCAGCCACTGCATCTTGCCGGCATCGAACTGAATCCCCGGCAGGGCTGCGGCTTGCAGGGCCGGAAACGCGTTCTGGATCATCCCGACATTGGTGCCGTCGCGCGGCGCGACCGTGTAGAGGTAGTTGATCATCTTCAAGCCGCCGGCGCCGGTCATGTTCTGCGGCAGCACGGTCGGATGACCGGGAATGTGCTTGCCGAGGTGACGGGCCACCAGCCTCGCCTGCAAATCATATTCGCCGCCGACGCCAACGCCGATCAGCACGTTGACGGTCTTGCCGGCATAGAAATCCGCGATCGGATCGGCGCGTATCGGCTCGGCACCGGTAAGAAACGATAGGAATGTCAGGTACAGCGCCGCCATCACCGGGTGCCTGAGGAGCTTGCGAAGCCGGAAAATCATGTCGTGGTCCTTGCCTTCATTGCTCCTGCCGCTTTGTCCTGCGCGGTATCGGCGTCGTCGCGTACCCAGACCATGTGCTTATAGTCGAAGCCGGTCTCGATCGTCGGCTTGATCACCGCAAAGAACGGCGAAATGTCGAAGTCGCGCGGCGCGTACAGCGAGTGGTGGCGGATGTGCAGGATCTCGCGCTTGCTCTGGTCGTCGACGCGGCGCACCTCCGGAAGGATCGGGTATCCGACCGATTCAAATGCCTGGGCGATCAGCGTCGAGCAGATCGCGCGCGTCGGCTCGCCCGATCCGAGCGCGATCATGCGTCGCCGCCAGCTCGCCGGCACCGGCGGCTGCGGCAGGAAATAGCGCATCAGGTCGATGATGTTCTTCAGATCGTAGGAATAGCCGATGCGCTCGATCACGTAGCGGATTACCCTGGTGCGGTCTTCGGCAGTGATCCCGACCGGCCGGCAGATGCGGGTGTTGTAGGTTGCGTATTTCGACAGCGGCGAAGCGATCACGCCCTTGCCGAGCTCCGCCTCGACCAGCACCAGCGGTTCGCCGTCGCGCTCGCCGAGATTGGCGCCCAGTCCGACATAGATCGCGGCATGCGACCAGGTCGATTGCGTCAGATAGCGGATCGCGGAGTTGACCTTGGAGCGGGCGCCCTCGACCAGCAGAATGTCGGCAGGGCGGATGGTCATCGCCACAAGCTCCGGCCGCGCCGCCGCATAAGGCTCGTAGCCGCTGCTAGGCTTCGACAGTTGGCCTGCCACAAGCGTGCCGATCCAGTCGAGCAGCGTGGTTGTGGCCGACATGCGCCCTGCAGCCCTTGGTGATCGGCGGTTGAGGCGCCGGTCGTCTCGCGCGGCACGATATGGCCGTGTTTGCCTAGTGTCGCGATTCGGAAGTTCGCCCGAGTTCTCAGCTTGCTCCCAAGCGAACTTCCGAATCAAAGCGACACTAGCAACATAACGATTCTAGTGTCCCTTTGAACCCGAAGTTCGCAAACGAGCTTCCCGCACAATGATGCGAACTTCGGGTTCGGGACACTAGCGGCAAACTCAAATTTTCGGAAAGCGTGGGCGAGATCATTCGGCTGCGAGCGGCGTGGCTTCCGGAAACGGCTCGAGCGCCACCGGCGCCTTGCCGCGCGCCACGATCAGATGATTGGTCGGCACCGGTTTCCAGTTTCCCGGCTGCTTGTCGAGCGGCTCGGAGACCACGATGACGTTGCCGCCAGCTTCGCGGTAATAAAGCGAATTCGCGGTGCTGTTGTAGGCGTAGCGGAACGCATAAAGCTCGCGGCCGTCGGACAATGCTGCGGTGAATCGAAGCGGTTCGCCAGTGCCGCTGGCTTGCACCATCTGCCGCAGCGTCGTGAGCGTTCGGATGGTGGCGTCGAGCGGATCGGCGTCCGCTCCCGCGCCCAGGATCGCCAGGAACACCGCCTCGGAATCGGTGGTACCGACGCGCGATTTGTAGAACGTGTCGGGGATCAATGCCTCGACCTGGCGGCGAATCAGCGACCAGTCGCCGATCTGGCCGTTATGCATGAACATCCAGCGGTCGTGGGCGAACGGATGGCAATTCGGCCGCGTCGTCGGCGTGCCGGTCGAGGCACGCACATGGGCAAAAAACAGCGGCGAATGAATGTGGCGGCAGAGGTGTCGGAGGTTTTCGTCCATCGCGATAAAGCCCGGGTTCCTCGCGCTCGCCATACCAGCCGAGACCGAAGCCGTCGCCGTTGGTGTTGCCGACCGATTCGAGCGCGCTATGACTCTGGACGAGCAGCGAATGGGCCGGCTCGGTGACGTAACGTTCCAGCGGAACGGTTTCTCCGCGATAGGCGATCCATCGACACATCTTGGTGGTCCTGGCGTGCTTTTTTTCGGGCGCGCGAGAATCGACGCATTATACCGCACGACCTCGCCGATCGTTGCGGCAAGGTGATGGCATATTCCGCATTTTCCTTGATAGGGTCTTGCCGACTTGCCATCACAGAGTCATTCACCGCCGGTGGCGCCGTGCCGGCGGCTCACAACCGGCCGCGCTGTCATGACCCTGCTCGCCCGTCGTCTGCTTGCCCCGGTCGAACGGCTGGTGGACGCGCTTTGCGATCCGGCGCGGCGCCACCGCACCATGATCGCGTTGGCTGCGGCCTATTGGATCGTCTGGACGGCCTACGCGGTGATCGCGAAATCGAGCCAGGACCTCAACGCCGACATGGCCGAAATGGTGATCTGGGCGCATGAGCCTGCGCTCGGCTATCCCAAGCATCCGCCGCTACTGGCGTGGATTCTGGCCGGCTGGTTTTCGGTGTTCCCGCAAGCCGACTGGGCCTACTACCTGCTGTCCGGGCTCACCCTTGGCGCCGGGCTCGCCTTCGCCTTCATGCTGGCGGGGTCCTGGCTCGACGGCGAAAAGCGCGCCGCGGTGCCGTTCTTGCTCGCCGTCATCCCGTTCTACAATTTCATCGGCCTAAAATGGGATCAGAACTCGGCGCTGATCCCCTTATGGGCGCTGACGCTGTGGGCCTTCATGCGCTCGCTCGACACCCGGCATCCCAGCTGGGCCGTGCTCACAGGCCTGGCCGGCGCCGCGGCACTGCTGACCAAATACTGGTCGGTGTTTTTGGTCGGCGGAATCGTGCTTGCGGCGCTGTTTGACCGCCGGCGCATCGCCTATTTCCGCTCGAGTGCGCCGTGGCTGACCGCGCTGGTGGCGGGGGCTGCCCTGGTGCCGCATGTCGTGTGGCTGGTGCGCGAGCATTTCCCGCCTTTCACCTGGGTGGCGGCGCGCCGCGCCGCTCACTCGCCATCCGAATGGCTGCAATCGCTCGCCGAATATCTGCTCGGCACTGCCGGCTATGCCGGCGTGGCGCTTATGCTGGTGCTGCTGTTGGTGCAGCCGTCATTGGCCGCGCTGCGCGATTCCTGGCTGCCTCGCGACGCCGATCGCCGTACCGCGGCGATCCTGTTCTACGGACCGCTGCTGCTTCCGCTGGTGGCGGCCGCCGCCAGCAGGACCAATCTGCTTTCGCTCTGGAGTGAGCCGGCGCTGGCGCTGCTACCGGTTATGATGCTGGCATCGCCATTGATCGTGTTGACGCGCGCCGCGCTGGTGAGCATGGCGGCGATCGTGATCGCGACCACGACCGTTATTCTGATTGCATCACCGTTGGTGGCGGCGGCGATCCTTCGATCCGGCACTGAGAATTACGCCGCGTACGGTCGCCTGGTGACGGCGGCGATCGAGCGGGAATGGCAGGCGACGACGTCAAAGCCGCTGCCCCTGATCGGTGGGCCGTTTGCGCTGGTCAGTACGGCGTCGTTCTACGCGGCGGACCGGCCATCGACCTATGCGAATTTTTCGCGCTATCTGTCGCCCGCGATCGATGATGCGCGCATTGCGCGCAAGGGTATCGCCATGGTGTGTCCGACGGATATGCCGGCTTGCTTGCCCTTCATGGACGCCGTTGCTACGCGCGGCCCGGCCGGCCGGCGCAGCGACGTGGTACTGGCGCGACGCTGGCTCTGGCTGCAAAGCGCACCGGCTGGCTTTGTCATCGTGACCGTGCCGCCGCAACCATGAGCCGTTCGCCGACATGCGCCCAATGAGTGCCGGCCGTTTGCTGCGACCGATCGAGCGGCTGTTCGAGGCGCTCATCGATCCGGCGCGGCGCGAGCACACCATGGCCTTCGTGTTGATCGGTTACACGGTCGTGTGGGCGCTTTACGGCGCCATCGCCAAGGGCAGCCAGGACCTGCATTTCGATATGGGGGAGATGGTGGCGCTGTCGAGCGAGGATTTGCTCGGCACGCGCAAGCATCCGCCGCTCGGATCGTGGCTGGTGCGGATGTGGTTCGGCGTGTTCCCGCTCGATGATTGGGCCTACTACCTGTTCGCGATGGTCGTTGCGACCGTCGGGCTGTGGTGTGTGTGGAAGCTTGCGGCAGATTACCTCGAACCAGAGAAGCGCGTTGTCGGCCTCGCGCTGCTGACGCTGGTTCCGCTGTATAATTTCCACGCGCTCAAGTTCAACGCCAATACCGTGCTGATTCCGTTTTGGGCCGCTACCACGTGGTGGTTTCTGCGCTCGTTCGAGACGCGCAATCTCGGCTACGCGGCGCTCGCCGGACTCGCGGCGGCCGCAGCCATGCTCGGCAAGTATTGGACCGTGGTGCTGCTGGCAGGCCTAGTCATAGCTGTGCTCGCCGACCCGCGCCGCGGCGCATATTTCCGTTCCGCCGCGCCGTGGGTGACAGTCGCCTTCGGCGCGGTGGCGCTGATGCCGCACCTGGTATGGCTGGTGCTCAACGATTTCCCGCCGCTGCAATACGCGGTCACCTCGCACGCGGTGGCGTCGCGCTGGGACGCGGCGCTCTCCAGTCTGTCTTACGTCGGCGGCGGGATCGCCTACCTCGCAGCGCCGATCGTGCTGGTCCTGCTGATGCGGCCATCGGCCGCGGCGGTGGCCGATACGCTTTGGCCGCGCGATCCGGCGCGGCGAACCGCCTTGCTGGCGTTCGCGCTGCCGATCGTGCTGCCCGGTGCTGCCGCGGTGGCGGCCAACTCCGGCATCACGCCGCTCTGGACGATCTGTGCGATGACACTCGTACCGATCGTGCTGCTGTCGTCCCCGCTGCTGACGATGTCGCGAGCGGCGGCGGTGCGGATACTGGCGCTTGCCCTGGTGTTTCCGCTGCTGATGGTCGCTGCCTCGCCGTTCATTGCGATCGCCATCCATCGCGCAGGCGTGCCCAATGACGCAACCCATTACCGCTTGCTGGCGGCCGCGATCGACAAAGCGTGGCGCGACGCGACCGATCGGCCGCTTGGCCTGGTCGGCAGCAACACCAACCTGGTCAACGGCGTGGTGCCGTACCTTCCCAGCCGCCCATCGACCTATGAGCTGATCGACCCCTCGGTCACGCCGTGGGCCGATGACGCGCGGATCGCGCGCCAGGGCATCGCCCTGACTTGCCGCGCCGACGATGCGCTATGCAATCTGTTGGTCGATCGCCTGGCGGGCCGCTTCGGCGGCGGCAAACGCACCGAGGTCACCCTGTCGCGAACCTATTTTGGGCACGCCGATCCGGCGGTGCGCTATGTGATTGTGGCGGTGCCACCGAGGCCCTGAAATCCGAAAGTTGTTCAAGCCGTGCGCAGTTTTCGGGATCATGCTCTAAACTGATCCGCCCCACGCCATTCTTCGCCGACTGGAGGCCGTCGTTGGCCATTGCGCCTCACATCCGCCGCTGCTGTCCCCGGCTTTGGTTCTTCTTCAGATCCCTGCGCTACCGGTATTGGAAGGGCGAGAACGAAATCCACGTGCTACACCACATCGTGCCGCCAGGCCGGCTCGCAATCGACGTCGGATCGTCGATCGGACTGTACTCCAAAGAGCTGGCGCGGCTGGTGCCCCGCGTGGTGGCTTTCGAAGCCGATCCTGGCGTCGCCGCGCTGGCGCGCCAGGTTGCGCCGCGCAATGTGGAGGTCGTCAACGCGGCGCTGTCGGCTGCCAATGGCAGTGCAACGCTGCGCATTCCGCTCAATGCGCGCGGCCGTCCGGTCGGCGATCGCGCGTCCATCGAGCGACCGGGCGCTGTGACCGAGAGCCGGTTCACCACGGTCGAGGTTGCGACCAGGCGGCTGGATGACTGCGGTTACGCCGACTGCGGCTTCATCAAGATCGATGTCGAGGCGCATGAGGAGGCCGTGCTCGATGGCGCGCAACGCTTGATCGAAGCCAGTCGACCGGTGCTGATGATCGAGCTCGACGACGGGCTCAATCCTGGCGCCATTGGGCGGGTGACGGGCCGGCTGTCGCGATCATCCTACGATGGATATTTTCTATCGCACTGCGAATTGCGGCCGCTGTCCGAATTCCATATGGCGCGGCATCAGAATTTCAAGGCATATGCGGCACTGCCGCCGCGCCAGCGCCGCAACGCCGAGTACATCAACAATTTCATATTCATTCCGCACGAAGCGCCGCTGCCGCGGATTGTGCGGCAGGACGCCGCGCATGGTCCGAGACGAGAGCCGGAAAGCCGTTAGTAGCGGTAGTGATCCGACTTGAACGGACCTTCCGCCGGTATGCCGATGTACTCCGACTGATCGGGCCGCAGCGTGGTCAGCTTCACGCCGATCTTTTCCAGATGCAGCCGCGCCACCTTCTCGTCGAGCTTTTTCGGCAAGGTATAGACTTTCTTCTCGTAGGCCTTGGGATTGGTCCACAGCTCGATCTGCGCCAACGTCTGGTTGGTGAAGGATGACGACATCACAAAACTCGGGTGCCCCATGGCATTGCCGAGATTCACCAGCCGGCCTTCCGACAACAGGATAATGCGCCGCCCGCTCGGAAATTCGATCTCATCGACCTGCGGCTTGATGTTGACCCATTTGAAATTCTTCAGGCTGGCGACCTGAATCTCGTTGTCGAAATGGCCAATGTTCGCGACGATCGCACGATCCTTCATGGCGCGCATGTGGTCGATGGTGATGACGTCTTTGTTGCCGGTGGCGGTGACGAAAATGTCGGCGCGCGCCGCGGCGTCCTCCATCGTCGTCACTTCGTAGCCTTCCATCGCGGCTTGCAAGGCGCAAATCGGATCGATCTCGGATACCATCACACGGCAACCGGCTTGGCGCAGTGAGGCGGCCGAACCCTTGCCGACATCGCCGAAGCCCGCGACCATCGCGATCTTGCCGGCCATCATGACGTCAGTGCCGCGGCGGATGCCGTCAACCAGCGACTCGCGGCAGCCGTACAGATTGTCGAATTTCGACTTGGTCACCGAGTCGTTGACGTTGATCGCCGGGAACAGCAGCGTTCCCTTTTTCTGCATCTCGTAGAGCCGGTGCACGCCGGTCGTGGTTTCCTCGGAGACGCCGCGGATCGACTTCGCGATCTCGCCGAACCAACCTTTCGGCTTTTCCTTCAGCGTTTTCTTGATCAAAGCAAACAGGATTTCCTCTTCCTCCGCGGAAGCCTTGTCGAGAAATGCGGTATCGCCGCCCTCGGCGCGCACGCCGAGATGCACCAACAGCGTTGCGTCGCCGCCGTCATCGAGAATCATGTTGGGGTAGCCGCCGCCGTGCCACTCGAACAGCTTGCGGGTGTAGTCCCAGTATTCCTTAAGGCTCTCGCCTTTCACGGCGAACACTGGCGTGCCTCCGGCCGCAACCGCGGCGGCCGCGTGGTCCTGTGTCGAATAGATGTTGCACGACACCCAGCGCACGTCGGCGCCGAGCGCCTTCAAGGTCTCGATCAGCACTGCAGTTTGAATCGTCATGTGCAGGGAGCCGGCGATGCGCGCGCCCTTCAACGGCTGCTTCGAACCGTATTCCTCCCGCGTCGCCATCAGGCCGGGCATCTCGGTTTCGGCGATGGCGATTTCCTTGCGGCCGAATTCGGCGAGGCCGATGTCTTTGACGATGTAATCTTGCGCTACGGCGGCCATGACGGTCCTTGCGGGTTGAATAGCGGCGCGGCCGTTCGGCCGGCGCTGGCGGGCTGGCTATAGCAGGGCAAAACCCGCCACGCAATGAGGATATAAAGAATTCTTTATATCCAACTCGGGAGGCCGAACCGGCTGCCGGACCATGCGTTGCCGGTCAGGCAGGCGAGATTGACCGATGGTCCCACACAGGTTGTTTGACGATGATGCCGACGGTCAGCGGGTGACCTCGCTCTCGGCGCTGGCCTCGGCGGTCGACGCCTGCCGGCGCTGCCCGCTGTACAAACACGCCACCCAAGGTGTCCCGGGGGAGGGCTCGAGGCAGGCCGATCTGATGCTGGTGGGCGAGCAGCCTGGCGACAAGGAAGACCTGGCCGGCAAACCGTTCGTTGGTCCGGCCGGTATTCTGCTCGACCGGGCGCTGGCCGAGGCCGGCGTCGACCGCCGCCAGGCCTTCGTCACCAACGCGGTGAAGCACTTCAAGCACGAGATGCGCGGCAAGCGCCGGCTGCACAAGCGGCCGAACGCCTACGAAATCGAGCGTTGTCGATGGTGGCTGGAGCGCGAGCTTGCGATCGTAAAGCCCGAGGTTGTCATGGCGCTGGGCGCGACCGCGGCACGCAGCTTGTTCGGGCGGCCGATGGCGATCGGCAAGCACCGCGGCCATGAACTCCGACTCGATAACGGTACGCGGGCCTTCATCACGATCCATCCTTCCGCGTTGCTGCGCATCGAAGAGCGGGCGGAAAAGGAGCGGGCGTATCGTGCGTTCGTCGCCGATCTGCGCAGCGCCGCCGCTTTGCTACGCCGGCGCGCCGCCTAAGGCGCGATGAGCTAATCCTCTTCGCCGAAGCCTGACGAGACGAGCCTCTCCAACGCATCGATGGCGGCGGCGGCCTCAGGCCCGCTGGCTTCGACGGTGATGCTGGTGCCGACCGCAGCCCCCAGCATCATCAACCCCATGATCGAAGTGCCGCCGACCGATTCGTGGCCACGCGTGACGCGCACGTTGGCGTCGAAGCGCTCCACGGTCTGCACGAATTTCGCCGAGGCGCGGGCGTGCAAACCCTTCTTGTTGACGATTTCGAGCACGCGCGTGATCGCATCGGATAGCGATGACTCATCCGTGCTTGTCTCGGGGTCGATGTCGTCGCTCATTTGCCAGCGAGCACGCGGCTGGCGATGGTGACGTATTTGCGGCCGGCGGCCTGCGCCGCCGCGACCGCCTCTTCGAGCGGCGACTCCTCGCGGATCTTGGCAAGCTTCACCAGCATCGGCATGTTGATGCCGGCCAGCACCTCGACGTTCGGCCGACCCATGCAGGAGATGGCAAGGTTCGAAGGCGTGCCGCCGAACATGTCGGTCAGGATCACCACGCCCTGACCGGTATCGACCCGCTTCACCGCCTCGATGATGTCTTTGCGACGCTGATCGACGTCATCGTCCGGCCCGATGGTGACCGCCTCGATCTGGCGTTGTGGCCCCACCACGTGCTCCAACGCCGAGCGAAACTCGACGGCAAGCCGCCCGTGGGTGACGAGTACGAGACCGATCATCGGGAAATCCCGGCAGGCGCGGTTGCGCCGCACGCAAGGGCCACAATCATGACCATCCAAAGCCCGAGTTCAAGGGCGTAAATCTGGACTCCAAGGCAATGCTGCAATGCCGAAACTTGGATTCGGGCAAGCCGTGGGCAAGACCTTGGGATGGCCCACATATGGGGATGTTCGGTGCTCATTTGCAGGTGCTCGGAATGGTTGTTCAGCCCGGATCGTCGGGGGTCATCAGATACGCCAACACCGTCGTCAGGGGGTCTGTTGATCCTGCGACCGCCAGTCGCGGCAAGGTGATTGCCTCGATTTGCACCTGCGCCATGGCGGGCTGTGGCATGCGTTCGACGTCGGGCTGACCGAGTTCGACCACGAGGCCCACCACCGCCAGCGGCTCATGCGCCACGTGCCGAATGCCTAAGCCGCGCACCTCCAGCATTCCAGCCAGCGCCGGCGCCGGCCGTATCAGCAGGCGGCCATGAGCCGGCTCGATGTGGGCGCGATCATCGGCAACGAGCCGTGCAAAGCGAAGCGCACCGCGTTCGGCTGCTTGCAGCAGCGCCAGCGCGAGCCTCGACTTGCCCGATCCGGACGGTCCGCGGATCAGCACGGCGCGCGCGCCGATCAGCACCGCCGAGGCATGAATGGTGGGGGTCATCGCGGTCGGAGAGGACTTCGCCCTAGACCGACGGCAACCGCACCACGAACCGCGCGCCGAGCACGTGCGGCGCGTCGCTGTCCGAGGCGTGCGGAGCGATGCGGTTCTCCGCCCATAGCCGGCCGCGGTGCGCTTCGATGATCTGCTTGGAGATCGACAGCCCAAGGCCGGAATTTTGCCCGAAGCCCTGGTGCGGCCGGTCGGTGTAGAAGCGCTCGAAAATCTTGTCGAAGGCCT
>Ga0310810_10008535_pt1 | contig 11794 bp, 10 predicted proteins | sample NCmetagenome_FD_207641 | JGI IMG/M metagenome (GOLD analysis project Ga0310810, IMG submission 207641) | Soil microbial communities from experimental microcosm in Duke University, North Carolina, United States - NC | ecosystem: Engineered > Artificial ecosystem > Soil microcosm > Unclassified ...
AGGCTCGGAACCGGGGCGACGACGCGCGGAATGACGTCGCCGGCTTTCTCGATCACGACGGTGTCCCCCTCGCGGAGGTCCTTGCGCGCGATGTCCTCGGCGTTGTGCAGCGTCGCCATCGAGATCGTCGAGCCCGCGACGAACACCGGCTCCAGGACGGCATACGGCGTATTGGCGCCCGTGCGCCCGACGTTGACGGCAATACGCAGCAGCTTCGTGTGCGCCTGCTGCGCCGGGAACTTGAATGCCGTCGCCCACCGCGGAAACTTCGCCGTCGACCCCAGCCGCTCGCGCAGCGCGAGGTCGTCCACCTTGACGACGACGCCGTCGGTCTCGAACTGGAGATCGCGGCGCGCGTCGGCCCACTCCCGGCAGAATGCGATCACGTCGTCGATGCTCCCGCAGCGCCGCCAGTGTCGCTCCACGGGCAGGCCCAGCGCGTGAAGGGCCTCGAGGGTTTCGGCGTGCGTCTTCCGCCTGAAGGCGGACGCCGCCGGGTCCGCAGCTAGGTGTGAGATGTCGTGGCTTCCGCCTGCAGGCGGAAGAACAACCTGATAGGTGAACGCCGCCAGCCGCCGCTTTGCCACGAGCGCGGGATCGAGGTTTCTCATCGTTCCGGCCGCCGCGTTGCGCGGATTCTGGAAGAGCGGCTCGCCTTCTTCCTCGCGCTCGCTGTTGATCCGCTCGAACGACGCGCGCGGCAGGTACACCTCGCCACGCACCTCGAGACGTCCGGGAATCTCCCCGTTCAGCTTCAGCGGAATCGCGCGGATGGTCCGGACGTTCGCCGTCACATCCTCGCCGCGGACGCCGTCGCCCCTGGTCGCGCCGCGCACGAGCCGCCCGCTGTCGTAGGTCAACGCGATGCTCAAGCCGTCGATCTTCAGCTCCACGACATAGGCGGCGGGCGCCTCGCCGAGGCCGGCGCCCTTGCGCACCCGTTCGTCGAACGCCTTCAGCTCTTCGTCGTTGTAGGCGTTGTCGAGACTGAGCATCGGCGACAGATGCTCGACGGTGGCAAAGCCCTCGATCGGACGGCCGGCGACGCGCTGCGTCGGCGACTCGGGCGTCACGAGATCCGGGTTTTCCGCCTCGAGCCGCTCGAGCTCGTGGAGCAGCGCGTCGAACTCTTCGTCGGAGATCTCGGGCGCGTTGTGGACGTAGTACCGCTCTTCATGGTGACGTATGAGCGCGCGCAGTTGATGTAAACGCTCGTCCGGTCGGCTCACGGCTCAGGGCTCAGGCTGATTTACAGCTTCTTGTTTTCATGAGCCATAAGCCACACGCCATGAATCATGAGCCGTGAGCCATGAGTCACCTGTCGCGGGACAGCACGTAATCGGCGAGCGCCTTGAGCGCGTCGCGCTCGCGAGTGGGCGGAAAGACGTCGAGCGCGGCCTTGGCGCGGTTGGCGTACTCGAGCGCCTTGGCGTACGCCAGGTCGGGCGCGCGCTGCTCGCGCAGCATGCGGAGAATCTCGCGCCACTGATCTTTCGATACGGTGCGCTCGGAGACGACCGTGCGGATGAGGCGATCGGCGTCCGCCCCCCCGCGCTGCAGCAGATAGATGATCGGGAGCGTGACCTTCCCTTCCCGCAGATCGCCGCCGACGGGCTTGCCGAGCGCGGTTTCATCGGCCGTATAGTCGAGCAGGTCGTCGACGATCTGAAAGGCGATGCCGAGGTTGAAGCCGAAGTCGCGGAGGCCCTCCTCCTGCCCGTCGGTGACGCTGCCGAGCACGCCGCCGATCTGCGCGCACCCGCCGAACAGATACGCCGTCTTGCGCCGGATGATCTCGAAATGCTCCTCTTCACTGATGTCCACGTCGCCGGTCTTCGTCAACTGATAGAGCTCCCCTTCGATCATCCGCAGCGTCACGTCACAGAGCAGTCGCACGATCTCGAGCGAATCCTGGGTGAGCGCCATGGCCATCGACTTGATGTAGAGGTAATCCCCCAGCAGGACGGTGATGTCGTTGCCCCATCGCGAATGCACGGCGAGCCGGCCCCGGCGCACGTCGGCGCCGTCGATGATGTCGTCGTGGACGAGGGTGGCGGTATGGATGAACTCGACGACCGACGCGTTCAGCACCGCGCGCTCACCGGAATAGCCGCACAGGCGCGCCGCCATCAGCAGCACGGCCGGCCGCACGCGCTTTCCGCCGCTCTTCTGGATGTATTTCCCCATCTCGGGGATCAGGGCGACACGCGACTGGATATGTCGCGCGAATTCGTGCTCGACGCGTTCGAGGTCGTCGCGGATCGGCTCGAAGATCTGGGCCAGATCCGCAGTCACGGGCAGGTTTTGCGCGGTATCGCTCAAAGGATTGTCGCCAGGTGTCGCATCAACATATCGGACTCCCCACGGCAGTGTCAACGCGCTAAGCCATTCACCCGACGTGACTTGGCGGGAACAAGCGAGCGAAATTCTGCGCGGTCCGCGCCTCCAGCGCCTCGACGGTCTCCACACGCGCCATCGCCAGCGCTGCGACCACGCGCGCCAGGTACGCCGGCTCGTTCCGTTTGCCGCGATGCGGCACGGGGGCCAGGTATGGGCTGTCGGTCTCGGCCAGGAGGCGGTCGGGCGGGATGAGCTTTGCGGCCTCCCGAAGCGTCTCGGCCTTCGGGAACGTCACGATTCCGGCAAACGAGACATAGAAGCCGATGTCGAGCGCCCGGCGCGCCATCGCCGCGTCGCCGGTAAAACAGTGGAAGACGCCTGCGATGCCGCCGGCGCTCTCGAGGATGGCGAAGGTATCCTCCGTCGCCTCGCGCGTGTGCACGACAACGGGCAGGCCGAGCTCGCGCGCCAGATCGACCTGCGCGGCGAACACATCCTGCTGCACGTCGCGCGGCGCGAAGTCATAGTGATAATCGAGCCCGATCTCCCCCACTGCGCAGGCCCGAAAGGCGGCCGCGTGCTGACGCGTCACGTCCGCAGCGTGTCCCGCGCGCCCGGCAAACACCGCCGCCGCATGCGGATGCACCCCGGTGGCAAAGCGGACGGCGCCCCAGCGCGCCTGCACGTCGCGCGCGCGGCCGGCTTCCGCCTCGTCGCCGGCGGCCAGGATGCACAGCGCGCCCGTCACCCCCGCTTCCCGCGCCCGCTGGATTACGCCTTCGAGGTGCCCCTCGAAGGCTTCATCGGCCAGGTGGCAATGACTATCAATCACAGTGCCGATTGACGATTGCAGATTGCCGATCGAAATTGTCGATTGGCGATTGCCGATCGAAATTGTCGATTGGCGATTGGCGATCGAAGGGTTGAGGGTTGATGGTCGTGTGATCGATTAAGGATTGAGGGTTGATGATTGTGTGATCGATTGTCGAAGGCCAATGCCGATTGGCGGTTTATTGCTGATTGCTGATGCACGACAGACGCCTCTCTTGTTGAGAACCCAATCACCAATCGCCAATCGCCAATCGACTAACAATCGGCAATCGACAATTCGTCGATCGCCAATCGCCAATCGGCAATGCAATCGCCAATCGCCAACCGCCAATCGGCAGTGCGCCTCTTGGCGCTAGCGAATGCGCGCCCCAGGGGCGATGTCTCCGTCGAACGCGACGAGGACGGGTTTGCCGCCCTCCGGGCTCGCCGCGAGGATCATGCCGTTCGACTCGATCCCCATCAGCTTCGCCGGCTTCAGGTTGAAGACGACGCCGACGGTTTTTCCCACGAGCTGCTCCGGTTCATAGGCCTCCGCGATCCCCGCCACCAGCGTCCGCTGCTCGCTGCCGACGTCGATCGACAGCTTCATCAACTTGCGCGAATTGGGCACCTTCTCGGCGGTGAGCACCTTCGCCACGCGGAGGTCGATCTTGAGGAAGTCGTCGATGGTGATTCGGGTGTCCGCCGGCGTCGCCGCCGGCGCGGCGGACGCCGGAGACGGTTGCGGCGGAGTCGGCTGCTCGGTCACGTTGCTGCTCCTCTTGCCGGCGCCTTCGATGCGCGGCCACAAGTTGTCGCCCTTGACGATGGTTCGATTGCCGTCGTTGCGCCACGCCGCCTCGTCGAGGCGGAGACGATCCGCCGGTGTCGCTTCGCCGACGCGGCGGAGGATCTCCCCCGCGGATTTCGGCATGATCGGCAGCAGCAGGATGCCCGCGATCCGCACGGCCTCGGCGACGTCGAACAGCACCTGACTGAGCCGCGCCGCGTTCCGGGCTTCGTGTTCGGGCCGCGCGAGCGCCCACGGCTCCGTTTCCGCGATGTACTCGTTCGCGGCATCGACGAGACGGAAGGCCGCGGCCGCGCCCCCCTCGAGCGCGCAGCGGTCCATCGCGTCGCGGTAGTCTTTCAGCCCCTTCGCCGCCGTTTCCGCAAGGCGGCCCGGCGCTTCCGCCGGCGCCACGCGTCCGCCGCGATATTTCTCCGTCATCGCGGCGATCCGGCTCACGAGATTGCCCAGATTGTTCGCGAGATCGGCGTTGTAGCGGTCCTGCAGCCGCGACCACGAGAAATCGCCGTCTCCGCCGTAGGTGACCTCCTTGATCAGATACAGCCGCAGCGGATCGACGCCGACCTTGCTCACCGCGTCGGCCGGATCCACGACGTTGCCGAGCGTCTTGCTCATCCGCTGGCCGTCGACCGACATGAAGCCGTGGCCGAACACCTGCCGCGGCAGCGGCAGCCCCGCGCTCATGAGCATGGCGGGCCAGATGACGGTATGGAACCGCGTGATGTCCTTGCCGATGACGTGCAGATTCGCAGGCCACCATTTCGCGAACATCTCCTCGTCTGTGCCGAATCCGACCGCCGCGGCATAGTTGATTAGCGCGTCGAACCAGACGTAGACGACGCTCGAAGGGTCGTGCGGCACGGGAATGCCCCACGACTGGCCGGCGCGGCTGATCGAGATGTCCTCCAGGCCCGATTCAATCAGCCGAAGGATCTCGTTGCGGCGGACGTCCGGCGCGATGAAGTCCGGATGGGCGTCGATATGATCGAGAAGCCGCCGCTGGTACTTCGACAGCCGGAAGAAATGGTTCTTCTCCTTGATCCATTCCACGACGCTGTGAAGGGGACACTTGCCGTCGACGAGATCCTTTTCCTGCTTGAAGGCCTCGCACCCGACGCAGTACCAGCCTTCGTAGAAGCCCTCGTAGACGTCGCCGTTCGCGTCGATGCGGCGCACCATCTCCTGGACGGCCGCCTTGTGCCGCGGTTGCGTCGTGCGGATGAAATCGTCGTACGAGATGTCGAGCAGGTCCCACGCGCTCCGGAACTCTCGCTCCATCTGATTGCAGTACGCAAGGGGCTCGAGCCCCTCCTCGCGCGCCTTGCGATAGACGTTCTGGGAGTGCTCGTCATTGCCCATGACGAACCGCGTCTCGAACCCCGCCAGCCGCTTGTAGCGCGCGATGCAGTCGGCCGTGATCTTCTCGTACGCGGTCCCGAGATGCGGACGGCTGTTCACGTAGTCGATTGCCGTCGTCAGATAGAAACGGGACATCCGAACAATCTTATCGGGTAATTACGCAATCGGGGAATTTGGAAATCGGGTCATCTGGAAATCTGGCCTGCGCGGCCTACCGGCCGCGCGATTGAATGGCCGCAGCCTGGACGGTCTTGATCGAGACGCCGTGCTCCGCGGCCAGCCGCTCGCAGTCCTCGAACTCCGGAGATGCGTTCAGCTCGACGCCGTCGCGGCGCGCGATTTTGAAGCGGACGGGACCGTAAGGCGTCCGGACGGTTTCGACGCCGCGATCGAGGCAGGTCCGCGACATCTCCTCGTAGCGCAGGCCAATCGTCGTCGAATCGCGGAACAGGACCGCGGTCAGCGCGTGCCGCGACGCGGGCGGCGCGATGACGGTCACGAGCGTTCCCGGACGGCCCTTCTTCATCTGGATCGGCGTGTAGAACACGTCGAGGGCGCCCGACGCCAGCAGTCGGTCCATGAGCGGCCCGAAGAACTGCGGATTCATGTCGTCGATCTCGCATTCGATCTTCACGACCCGTTCATCCGCACCGTCCAAGCTGGTGGCGTGCTCCGCGGCCCGCTCGCCCAGGAAGAGCCGGAGCACGTTCGGTCTCGCCTCCGGATCCCGCTCGCCCGCGCCGTAACCGATCCTCTCGACGCGCATCGCGGGCAGGGGCCCGAACGCCCGCGCGTAGCCGGTGATGAGCAGCGCACCCGTCGGCGTCACGAGCTCGCAATCACCGTCTCCGTAAACGGGGACGTGGGCAAGCAGACGCGCGGTCGCCGGCGCCGGCACCGGGAACCTTCCGTGGGCGCATTCGACCGTGCCGCCGCCGACGTTCAGCGGCGACGCCCCGACGTCCTGAATCCCGAACCATTCGAACGCGTACACGGCGCCCACGATATCGATGATGGAATCGAGGGCGCCGACCTCGTGCAGATGGACTTTCTCGATCGGCGTGTTGTGGATCGCGCCTTCGGCTTCGGCCAGGCGCTCGAACAAGTGCACGGCCCGTTCCTGGCTCTCCCTCTTCAGCGCCGACCGGCGGATCGCGGCCACGATGTGCTTCAGGTGATGGTGCCCATGCCCGCTGGAGGGGGCTTTCTCCTGCAGACGAAACTTCGTCGCCGCCACGCCGGCGCGCTTCACGCGCTCGGCGCTCACCGCGCCGTACTCGAGGGCGAGGCTGCCAAGCGCGCTCGTGAGCGCGTCGAGCGGCAATCCGAGATCCAGAAAGGCGCCGAGGATCATGTCCCCCGAGGCGCCCGAAAAACAGTCGAAATAGAGCACGACTACCAGATTATCCGATCAACCGATTGCCGGATTTATTTGAGGTCTCCCGCCTCGCGGAGGCTGTGAAACCGGTTCTCCGCGAGAATCACGTGATCGAGCACATCGATCCCCATTACGTCGCCCGCGCGGATGAGGCGCTTCGTGAGCGCCACGTCGTCGCCGCTCGGCGTCGGATCGCCGGACGGGTGGTTGTGGAACACGATGATCGCCGCGGCGCCGCCGCTCGCGGCCTCGCGGAATACCTCGCGGGGATGGACGATGCTCGCGTCGAGCGTGCCGATCGAGAGCAGCCGGGTCCGGAGCACGCGGTGCTTCGTATCGAGCAGGAGGACGCCGAACTGCTCCACCGGCTTGCTCCCAAACTGCGGCACGAGCAGTTCCGCGACGTCGCGCGCGGTGATGATCTGCGGGCGCTCGCGCCGGCCGCGCATCAGCGTTCGCCGCCCGGCCTCGACGGCGGCAATCAGTTGCGATGCCCGGGCGGTGCCGATTCCCGGAACGCGGCGGAGATCGTCGGCGGTCGCCCGCGCGAGTCCGTGCAGTCCGCCGACCGACGCGAGCACGCCGTTGGCGAGCTCGAGCGCGCTCGTCCGCGAGATGCCGTGGCCGAGCACGATCGCCAGCAATTCGTTATCGCCCAAACCGCCGACACCGACGCGATCGAGTTTCTCCCGTGGCCGATCGTGCGGAGCAACCGTCTTCATCGTACATCATCCTGCTGTTATACTCGCCGATCGTGCGCCGCCTGCCGATCGGAGTCCTGCTGCTGCTCTTCGCGGCCGGCTGCTCCGAGCCGCCGCAGAAGGAAATCGACCAGGCGCAAGCCGCCGTCGATGCGGCACGCGCCGGCGGCGCCGACAAGTACGCGCCCGACGACTACACGGCCGCGGCCACCGAACTACAGAAGGCGCACGAGGCTGTCGATCAGCGGGATTACCGCCAGGCCCTCAGCTACGCGATCGACGCGCGGCAGCGCGCCGGCGAGGCGGCGCGTCAAGCCGAGGGCGGCAAGACGCGGGCGCACCGCGCCGCCGACGCGCTCGTCACGGATTGCTCCGCCCGGGTCAGCCAGCTGGACACCGACATCCGAGTGGCGGCCAGCCTCCATGTTCCGCCGAAAGCCCTGCGCCCCGCGCGCGCCGAGCTCGCCGGCGCGCGAACCGCCCTGCAAGAAGCGCGCAGCTCGACTGAAGCGGGAAACTATCAGGAAGTCGTCGGCAGACTCACGGAAGTACGCAAAAAGGTTGACGCCGCCATCGCGTCGGTGGATACGCTTCGGCAACCGCCGCGGAAACGCCGGTAGGGACAACAGCCCTAGACAATCCAGCGGGCTTCGAAGACGACTTCGGCCCAGCCAGTCAGGAAGAGGCCGTCCTCCTGCCACTCGACGCGCTGGGCCCCGCCCGGAGCGATGACCTCGACGTCCCGCGCGGCCCCGCCGAACGCGATCGCCGCGACGGCGGCGGCGCACGCGCCCGTCCCCGACGCTTCAGTGGGACCCACGCCGCGTTCCCATATCAGGATCCTGACGCGCGCCGGCGCTTCGACGGCGGCGAGCTCGACGTTCGTCCCTTCGGGAAACGCAGGATGGACCGCCAGCTTCGCGGCGACGTCGTGCAGGCGCTCGACGCTCACGTCGCCGAGGACCACGCATTGTGGGTTGCCGACGCGCAGCGTGACGGCCTCGACCGGCATCCCCGCCACCGCTACCGTGCGGCGCTGGATCTCTTCCGGCTGCCCCATGTGCGCGCGGAATGTCAGGCGCCGCCCTTCGCGCCCCAACAACTGGAGCATCTTCGTGCCGGCATCCGTTTCGATCTCCAGCGATTCGCCGGATCCGAGACCGCGGACGCGCGCCAGCCAGGCCGCGAGACAGCGGACGCCGTTGCCGGAGAGTTCCGAGTGGCTGCCGTCGGCATTCAACAGCCGCATGCGCGCGCCGCGCGGTCCGTCGCTGAAGAGGATCAGTCCGTCCGCGCCGATGCCGTGATGGCGATCGCAGAGCTGGCGCGCCAGATCGGCGGTCTCCCCCGCCTGCGGCGCGCGGTGCTCGGCCAGCAGCAGAAAATCGTTCCCGAGGGCCTGCGCTTTGACCAGATTCATGATTCTCCGAGGGCTGCCCGCCGGCGCGCCCGGTTCGCGTGGTTCGTTCGCTGCGCTCACTCGCAACTCGCGTCGCAGCCGTAGCGCCGCCTTCAGGCCTGCCTCAGCGAAAAGCAGCGCGCAGCATCCGGCCGCACTCGCGCAGGCCGCCTTTCAGTAATGTCCGCTGCGACGCGACGTTGTCGACGCCCGTCCGTGCCGCGGGCACGCGGCCGGCCAGGTAGCACTCGACGATGAGCTGCTGAATCAGGAAGGAGCCGTAGCCGCACCGGCGCGCATCGGGACGGACTTCCATGAACAGATCCGCGAACGGCGGATTGTAGTGGAGCAGGAAGCCGCCGGTCGCGACCACGGTCCCGGCAACCTCGATGACGAAATCGCCGACCGGCTCGGCGTGGTGTTCGAATACGCGATCGTTTCGGCGCCGGCGGCGGAACATGCCATTCGATGATTGCAGCCCGTTCGAGTTTCCGGCCGCAAACAGGATCGTGTCGGACGTGACGTGGCCGGAGAGTTGCTGCACGAGTGCCGCGTAGAAGTGGTCGTTGCTCTGTCATTCGAGCGCGTCGGCGCTCGAGACGTCCGCGAGCCTGCGCAGGACGTCGAGCGCGCCCATTCTGAGAACCGGGAGCAGGTAGAACTCGAAGACCGTGCCGGCACCGGCCTGCGCGTCCTTCACCGATCCGTATCCGATGTCGCGGTCCTGCCGGCGAACGAGGTATTCCGTCGTCCCGCTCCTCGTGTGCGCGGCGTCGTAGCGGACCTGAGCGTTGAGCTCCTGCAGAAAGACCGCACGCAGGCGCTGGATTTTCGGAAGTCGACAACGGACGATAGACACATCGGGCATCGGCGCAGCGGTCTAATCTTATCCGAGTGGCTTCGCCCCTCGGACTCCTCTACACGCGCGCTTGCGCGGACCCGTGCTCCACCCCGCGCGCGTGGCTCACTCGCTACGCTCGTTCGCGCCGTAGACGTCATTTCGTACAAAACGCCAGCAGGTGCCATCCGAAGCGCCGGACGAGGACCCGCGGGAGCGCGTTGAAGGCACCCACGAAGAACGTGTTGAACACCGTCCCCTTCCAGCCGCCGTGCAGCCGCGACCTCACCGGGAACCGCTCGGCGACGATGCGGATGGATGAAAAGCCGCTCAGGAGCGCGCGGAACTGTCCGATGCTGTACTTGCGGAGCACCGGTGCGTCCTCGTGCTCCAGCGGAACTTTCATCGCCTTCGAAAGCGCGTTCAGCCACGACACGCGGTTGTAGACCTGGAACACCACGGTTCCTCCGGGCTTCAGCACTCGGCGGCATTCGTCGACGAGCGCGCGATCGTTGGCCGTGTACTGGACGACGCCGTGCGCGTAGACGAAATCGAACGTACCGTCGGCAAACGGGAGGTGTTCTCCGTCGGCCTCGCGGAGATCCGCCGGCAGGCCGTGCTGCGAGAAATTCTGCCTGGCGAGCGCCATCGCCGACGACGACAGGTCGACGCCGGTGACGTCAGCCCCGCCGCGCGCGAAGCGCACGAGATCCGTGCCGGCGCCGCAGCCCACTTCCAGCACGCGCTTGCCGCGATAGCCGTTGAAATCGACCAGCCGCGGAAGATGATGGAGCTTTTCGAAGTGGTAGTGCTCGAGATCCGCGAAGAATTCCGCCGAGCCGACCGGATGACGGGTGATCTCGAGATCGTGGATGTGGTGATTCCAGTAGTCGCGGATCTGTTCCTGAACGCCCAACGTCCAACCCCCCAACTCCGCGAGAACGCCCTGCTATAAGATACCTCTCCGAATGCGCCCGCGTGAATTCGACGCTCTCTCAGGCGTGACGTTCGACGTGCTCGTCGTCGGCGGCGGCATCCACGGGCTTGCGACGGCCTTCGACGCGGCGGGGCGCGGGCTCAGCGTCGCGCTGATCGACAAGGGGGATTTCGGCGCGGCCGCCTCGTCCAACCATCAGCGCACGGCGCACGGCGGACTGCGCGCGCTTCAGACCGGACGTCTCGGCTACGCGCGCGACTCCATCGTCGAGCGGCGCGCGCTGGCGCGCATGGCGCCGCGGCTGCTGCGACCGCTGCCGTTCATGATCGGGACCTATCGGTCCGTGACGCGGAGCCGGCTCGCGCTGCGCGCCGCATTCCGGCTCGATCGCTTCCTCGGGCGCGACCGCAACGAAGGCGTCGAGCCGGAGCTGCACCTGCCGCCCGCGAAGCTCCTCTCGCGCGCGGCGACGCTGAAGCTGTTTCCCGGCATCCGGCAGGACGGCCTCACCGGCGGGGCGAACTGGTATGACTACCAGATCGTGCACTCCAACCGCCTCACGCTCGCGTTCGCCGAAGGCGCGGACAGCCGCGGAGCGCGCCTCGTGAATCATGCCGGCGCGGTCGCGCCGATCACGGAGGGCGGGCGCGTGACGGGCATGCGCGTACGCGACGAGATCGGCTGGGGCGAAATCGACGTGCACGCACGCCTCACGATCAACGCCGCGGGGGCCCACGCCGGCGAGATCATGCGGATGTTCGGCGTCGGGCGCGACCTACCGCTCCTCAAGGCGATGAACCTGGTCACGTCGAAGCCGGCGAGCGATATCGCCCTGGCCGCCCCGAGCCCGCGCGGACAGATGCTGACGCTCACTCCGTGGCATGGACGGGCGCTCCTCGGCACGTTTCAGTCCGAGACGTTCAAACAGCCATCCGATCTGGCGGTCACGCACGGCGAGATCGACGCGATGATTGCGGACGCCAACGCCGCGTTCCCCGCGCTTGGACTCACCTACGCCGACGTAACCCTCGTGCACCGCGGCATCGTCCCAGCCCGCAAGGGGAAGGATGGGAAGGCGGTGCTGCAGGCAGCGCCTCGGATTCACGACCACGCGCGCGAGGGCGCCCCGGGGGCGATGACGGTGATCGGTGTGAAGTACACGACCGCCCGCGGCGTAGGCGTGCGCGCCGCTGGACTCGCTGCCAGTCGCGTCGCCGGCGG
>Ga0310810_10008536_pt1 | contig 11794 bp, 10 predicted proteins | sample NCmetagenome_FD_207641 | JGI IMG/M metagenome (GOLD analysis project Ga0310810, IMG submission 207641) | Soil microbial communities from experimental microcosm in Duke University, North Carolina, United States - NC | ecosystem: Engineered > Artificial ecosystem > Soil microcosm > Unclassified ...
TCAGTGCCTATGAGGGCGGCACGCCCTTTCACCTGATGTGGCTTGGCCTGGCGAGATACTGGCGGAAGCGGAGTCAGGCGTAAGGCGAAGCGGAGTCAGGCGTAGGGGCGCGTCTTCAGACCCGCCCGGCGGGGTCAGCCGCGATATTCCACGCTTCGCGCGGCGACGGGCCTGAGGCCCTCGCCCCTGCCACGAGCTAATTCGCTACTGCGAAGCTCTGGTCCCGGTCGGCCGAATGGCCGTTTTTCGCCGGCTCCACGAGGAGGCGGAGCGCATATCCCTGCGGCGTCCCGGTAGCCGAACGGTACGGGCCGACCCGATACACGGCCGACAGCACCTTCCCCTTCTGCAGGGATGCCGGCAGTTCCTGGGTGTCACGTCCGGGACGTTCGATCTGAAAGTGCACCAGACGATAGAGCGGAATCGATGCCGGGACCTGGCACTCGACGAACGCATCGAGCTCACTCACGTCGCGCGTCATCACCGAGACAAAGCGGAGGGTGCCGCTGGCGTCGCGCCACGTCAGACGGCCGGCGACGCGCATCCGACGGCGATTGCCGATTCGTGAGCGGTGTGAGGAGGAAGTTTCCCGAGTCGCGCGCGTTGGATTCACGTAAGCCCCCTGGAGTGAAGGTCCACCAGATTCCTTATCAACTCGGAGGCCTGTGTCGTTCATGTCAGTTCTGTAAGTAAAAACTGTCGTTAAATGCTTGAGTTAATTGATCTAAGCGCTGAGCAGTGCTTTCACCGAAGGATGCAGCTTGCTGGATACTGACTAATCAGACACCTGTATACGTGGTTACTGCGTATCCGGTTGCATCCGTCTGTTCTGGCCTCGCAATGTGCATGACCGACTCGACGCGCCAGTCGCGACGCGAGATCGTGGAGCGAGATCGCGTCGAAACGGTGAGGCGCACACATTCGACGGCTACGCGCCGGCGGCGACGCTGTCGAGCCCCAAGCGCCGCATTTTCAGATACAAGCCCCGTCGGGTCAGCCCGAGCGTTCGAGCTGTCTCGGAAATATTACCGCCCGTGCGTTCGAGTGTGGCGGCAATCAGATCGCGCTCGACTTTCTCCACCGCAGCCGCCAGGTTTCCTGGCACTACCGTGCGCGCCGTATCGAGCGCTCTCGCCGTTTGCGTCGTCGGACCGGCGGCGAGGTCGGCAGAGAGATGCTCCGGCTCGACAGTTCCTCCCGGCGTGCTCATGGCCACGGCGCGCTGAATTTCGTTCCGCAATTGTCGAACATTCCCCGGCCACCAATAACTCGCGAACAGATCGAGCGTTGCCGAGCTCAGGTGCACATCGGGTTTGCCGAGCCGCTCACAGGCTTCGCGGAGAAAGAACGTGCTGAGGTGAGGGATCTCCTCACGGCGATCGCGAAGCGGCGGAATGTGAATCCGGATCACGCTGAGGCGGTAATACAGATCCTCACGGAACTTGCCTTCGGCAACGCGCTGTTCCAGATCGGCATTGGTGGCGGCCAGCACCCGGACATCGACGGCCTGGGGCCGCGTCTCGCCGACGGGCATGATTTCGCCCTGTTCCAGGAACCGCAGCAGCTTCGGCTGGATGTCCAGCGGCAGGTCGCCGATTTCGTCGAGGAAGAGCGTGCCGCCGACGGCCGACCGGATCAGGCCCTGCTGGTCGGTCACCGCGCCGGTGAAACTGCCGCGGCGATGGCCGAAGAGCTGACTGTCAGCCAGTTCGCGCGTGGTGGTCGTGCAGTTGTACGGCAGAAACATCGCCGCACTTCGCGGTGATCCCACGTGAATCGCGCGAGCGATCAGTTCCTTCCCGGTTCCGCTTTCACCCGTGATCAGCACCGTCAGGTTGTGTCCCTGCAGCCGCTGGATCTGTTCGGCGACGCGATTCATCGCGGCGCTCGCACAGATGAACCCGGGGAGCAGCGGTTCGAGCGATCGTTCCGGCCCCTGCTCGACGGCCTGCGGCGGACGCTCGCGCGTGCCGCACAGTTCGAAGCCTTGTCGCGCGACCGCGCTGAACATCCGCAACGCGCGTCGCGCCGGTTCGGTCAGCGGCTCCGCCGACACGATCGTGCACGCACGGGGACCGTCATGATCCTCGCCGAGCGATTCCGTCAGCAGCAGTCCGCGGCCGTAGTCCGGACTGCCCTGGGCCCCGGCTCGCGCCAAGGCACGCGCGACCGTGGCATCGCACCCTGCCGACGCGATGACGCGAACGTCGCCACCGGCGGACGTGACGAAGACCACGGCGGCGTCGGCCTTGGCGCTTTCAAGGATCGCTGTCGTGATTTCGCGCGCCAGCAGTTCCGGGAAGATCGCCGCATCAACCAGCCGCCGGATGATCGCATCATCGGCATCGCCGTTGTCGACGTACGCAGCCGTCGCTGGGACGTCCTCGAGCAGTGAGCGTGCCGCCGTCACCTCGCCGAGGTCTCGCTGTGCTCCCAGCGTGGCGAAGACGGCAGCCGCGGCATCGAGGTAGCGCTGCGCGGTTGTGCGGTTGCCGCCTTTGACCGCCAAGCGGCCGAGGGCGAGCTGGCTGAGCGCGGCCTGATACCGCTCGCCGAGCAATTCGAAGACGTTCGCGCTCTGCGCGAAATCGTGGTGCGCGCTCGACGCCTGATTGGCCTGTTCGTGAACGGCGCCGCGGATGCGCAGGAACTCGCCCCAGATGGCCGGCGACGTCCGCGGATCGAGTCGCGGCTCGCACATCGCCAGCCGCTGCTGCGCCGCCTCGATATGTCTGGCGGACAGCAGGGCTTCGCAGGCGGCGAGGTCCGCCTGAATCGCTTCTGCCGGCGGCACGCCTGACGATCTGGTGAGCTCGTCGGCGATCTTCAGCGCTTCCTCGAACGCGCCACGCCGGATCGCGAGCTTCACCCCGAGGACCTTCAGCGACCACTCGTACCAGCGCATCGTCTGCGTGCCGTACGCGCCGTAGGCGTCGCTGGCCAGACGCAGGTACTCGCTCGCGCGTTCGTACGACCCGCGCATCAAGTGGATCTGCGCAAGCGTGTCGAACACGGCGCCGGTCGTTTCCTGGAACTGGATCGGGCTGCGGATGTCGAGCGTGCGGGTCAGGATCTGTTCCGCGCGTTCGAGGTCGCCGAGCTGCACGAAGATCTGTCCGAGCGTCGCGAGGGCGACCGCCAGGCCGTGTCCCGAGCCGAGCGTTTCGTGAATCGCGACACTGCGTTCGGCAAGTGCAAGCGCCTGATCGTGGCGATGCCGCATCAGCGCGACGTTGGCCTGGTTGTGGACGATGCCGGCGAGCACATCGTCCGCCTGAATCGCCATGGCCAGCCGCTCGCCTTGACGAAGCGCGGTATTGGCTTCGTCACAACGGCCTGACTGCGCGAGCAGCACCGCGGACAGCGAGTGCACGAGGGCCAGGTGGCGCCGGTCTCCGGCGGCGTGCAGCGCCGAGGCCGCTTCGGTCAGATGCTCGCGAACAATGCCGGAATCACCGACCTGCTTGTAACAGAGCGCGAGTTCATAGTGCGCAAGGCCAATGGCGCGCGACTCGTGGGCGAATTCGGCGTGCTTGAGTGCCCGCTGATGCAGCGCGATCGCCCGCGACTGCTCGCCGCGTGCGAACGTGATCCGTCCGTGGAGGCGCCACAGGGCGGCAAGCTGCGCGTCGGAAATCCGGTCGCGAAAGGTGTCGGGCGGACGCCCGGCGGCGTTGGCGGCCTGAACGAGGTCGTCCTGCAGTAACCAGGCTTCGGCGAGGGCAATCCGGACGGCGAGCTCATCCTCACGGCTCAGCGATCCGCCGCGAAGTACCGGGTTGAGGAGCTGAGTGGCTTCGGCACCCCGGCCTCGCTCGAGGGCGCCGTTTGCACGAGCGATTATCGAGTGAAGCCCGGTTACCGCCACGGCAGGAGTATACCGAGTATACAGATGGCCCGCGCATATAATTCCGGGCTTCATGGGCCTTTCCGCGCATGGCGTGACGCACACGGGGCGTCGCGCCGCCAACGAGGATTCGCTCCTCGTCGACCTTTCCCATGGCCTGTTCGTGGTTGCCGACGGGATGGGCGGCCATGCGGCGGGTGAGGTCGCGTCCCGGCTCGCGGTCACGACCATAGGGGAGCTGATGACCAGGCCGGACGCCCACGCCGATCGGCTGTGCGACGCCGTTCGTCGCGCCAACGACCGCATCCTCGCCAGTGCATCGGACAGCGCCGATTATTCCGGCATGGGGACGACCGTGACCGCCGCCGTGATTCGCGATGGCCACGTGGCGTTCGTCAGCGTCGGGGACAGTCGCCTGTATCTCTGGAGGCATGGCGACCTCACGCAATTGACCCGCGATGACTCGTGGCTGGCGCACGCGCGGGCAACCGGGACCGAGATTACCGACGACGAGGCCACGCGACACCCGATGCGCCACGTCCTGACGGAAGTCGTCGGCGTGCGGCCGCACCTCAGTGCGGAACTGCAGGTGGAGTCACTCGAAGCCGGCGACCTGTTGCTGCTGTGCAGTGACGGTCTGCACGGCGTGGTCACGACCGATGTCATCGGGGCAACGCTGCAGCAGGCGGCGGATGCAGCGAGCGCTGCCGAGCGCCTCGTTCAGGAAGCGCTGGAACGTGGTACGACGGACAACGTGACGGCGATTGTCGTCAGGTATTGAGCAGGGCGGTCGCGACCGTTTCAAGGATCGCGGGTGTCCGATTCGGCAATCGGACGAGCAGTGCACGGCGCCCGGTTCGATCCAGCGACTGGAAATCGCCAATCGCCTGCGCTGTTTCCAGCACGCCGAACGAGAAGCGTTGATCCGGAATGGCGAGATCCTCGGCTCCGTCGGCCACGATCACGATGAACACGCCGTTGTTGGCCCCCCCCTTGTGAAGTTGTCCGGTCGAGTGCAGGTAGCGCGGGCCGTAGCCGAACATCGTCGGACGTCCGGTCTTGCGGCCGATCGCGTCTCGCAGCTTCCGCAACGCTGCATCCAACGGCTCGACGTCAGGCGGCATATACGCCAGCAGTCCGACGTAGGTGGACGAAACCGCGACCGACAGGAACTCGGTTGGCCGCGAGCCGTCCATGTGCTGCTCGGCGGCGGCGCTCAGGGTGAGGCGCGCGCCGCCAATCGACGCGTGCGTTTCGGGCCACGGAAGCTGTCCACGCGCGGCGAATACGTCGAGCAGGCTCTTCGTCGCGTCCTTGGCCTGTTGCACATTGGGTTCGTCGAACGGGTTGATGTCCAGCAGCAGACCGGCAGTGGCGGTGGCGCTTTCCCACCGGAAGAATTCCGCGCCAATCGCGTACCGATCGCTCATCGTCAATGTCGCCCGTGGCGTGTTGGCGGGTACGCGCGACGCGGCGGCACCCGAGTCGTCACCGAGCGCAACGGTCACGGCAACGCGATCGTCGCTCCAGGGCGCATCCACCGATTCGCCGGTGATCGGGACGATGCCCTTGCCGTGCTTGCCGGTGCTTTCGGCCACGAGTTGCTCGACCCAGAGGCCGAATGACTTCAGCGCGTCGGGTGTGAGCAGCGTGAGCTTGTCGCGACCGCTGCTGCTGCCGGCGGCCATCAACGCGCCAAGCGCGAGACCCGGATTGGCGGCCGGATCGCCGGCGCGGCAGGCCGCCTGCATGTCCCGTGCGGAGCCAAGGAGGCGATCGACGTCGGCACCCATCAGTGCCGCCGGCACGAGGCCGAAGAACGACAGCGCCGAGTAGCGGCCGCCGATATCCGACGGGTTGATGAAGACCTCGCGGAATCCCTCCTGCAACGCGCGCCGATGGAGCGCGGTATTGTCGTCAGTGATCGCGATGAAGCGGCTCCCCCAGTCCGAATGGCCGGCGGCAGTCACCCGCCGTGCCGCTTCAGCAGCCATCGAGTTCGGCTCGATGGTCGTGCCCGACTTGCTGGCGACGATGAACAGGGACGTCGGCGCGGCTTCGAGCGCATCGCGAACTGCCACCGGATCCGTGGAGTCGAGCATGCGGAAGCGCGGGAAGCCGTCGGCGACGCCAAGCACCTGGTGCAGCACTTCGGGCGCGAGACTCGATCCGCCCATCCCGAGCAACACCACGTGTGTGAATCCCGCCTCCTTGATCGAACCGGCAAACGCGCGCAGGCGTCCAAGCTGGGGAGTCACGAAATCAAGGACGTCGAGCCAGCCGAGGCGATTCGCGATCTTTGCCTGGATCTGGGCATCGCGCGTCCAGACGTCAAGGCGCTTCGACCAGAGCGCGTCGGCGAACCGAACTGGCCCACCGTCAGGCCGGACCGAATCGAGCTGACTGAGACGCTGAATATTGGCGGTGAATGCGGTTGCGAGCGGGCCGGGATCGATCACGAAGGGCGTCACAGCGACTATTAGATAATGAGAGTGTTCGCTCGATGACAAGATTCCTCCGAGCCGTGCTGGCCGTCGCGCTGTCGCTCGCGACAACCGCGACCGTAGCGAAGGGCGCCGACGCGCCGGCGCAGGCAGGTATCCGTGCGCTGCCGCGAATCGTGTTCCTTGGCGACAGCCTGACGGCGGGATACGGCATCGAAAAGAATCAGGCGGTGCCCGCTCTTGTGCAGAAGCGCCTGACTGCCGAGGGCTATCACTACGACGTGGTGAACGCCGGTGTGTCGGGCGATACGTCTGAAGGCGGCGTGACCAGGCTCAACTGGTCGTTGCAGGGCGACGTCGCGGTACTCGTCATCGAGCTCGGCGGCAACGACGGCCTTCGTGGATTGCCGCCCTCACGGACCCGCGGCAACCTCGAGAAGATCATTCAGACCGCGAAGGCGCGTCACATCGCGGTGCTGCTGACCGGCATGGAAGCGCCGCCGAATTACGGCGAGGCCTACACCTCGGAATTCCGTCAGGTCTTTCGCGACGTCGCGCGCGAGCAGAAGGTGGCCTTCATGCCGTTTTATCTCGAAGGCATTGCCGGCAATCCTCGCCTCAATATCAGCGACGGCATTCATCCCAACCCGCAGGGCGCGCGCATCGTCGCCGACAACGTGTGGCGGTACCTCGAGCCTTTGCTCAAACAAGCGCACACGTGATCGAACTTCGCGGCGTCTCCAAGACGGTGCAGAGCGGCGGCCAGCCGCTCACCATCCTGCATCCACTCGACTACCGCATCGCCTCCGGCGAGTTCGTGGCGATCGTCGGACCCTCGGGCAGCGGGAAATCGACGCTGCTGGGCCTGCTGGCGGGTCTCGATGCGCCGAGCACCGGATCAATCGTGATCGATGGCGTCGACATCACGACGCTGACCGAAGATCGCCTCGCCCGGCTGCGCGGCGAGAAGATCGGGTTCGTCTTCCAGTTCTTTCATCTGGTGCCGTCGCTGACCGCGCTCGAGAATGTGGCGGTGCCGATGGAGATTGCCGGGCGGCGCGATGCGACGTCGCGCGCGCGGGCACTGATCGATGAGGTCGGGCTCGCGGACCGCGGTCATCACTATCCGTCGCAGCTGTCCGGCGGCGAGCAGCAGCGTGTCGCAATCGCGCGGGCGCTCGCCAACACTCCGCCGATCGTCTTCGCCGACGAGCCAACCGGAAACCTCGACTCCAGCACCGGACGGCACATCATGGATCTGCTGCTGAACGTGCGGCGGACCCGTCAGGCGACGCTGGTCCTGGTCACGCACGATCCCGCGCTCGCGGCACTCGCCGATACACGGCTGGTGCTGCGCGATGGCCGTCCGGTTCAGGACGGTCCAGCCGAAGGTGACCGGCAGGCGCCGGTAGCGGCGCGATGAGCTTCATCGCCCGCATGGCGTGGCGCGAGGTCCGCGCATCGTGGCGGCGGCTGCTGTTCTTCTTCATCTGCATCGCCGTCGGCGTCGCGTCGATCGTCACGATTCGATCGGTCATTCAGAGCGTGCGCCAGGCGCTGACGACCGAGTCGCGAACGCTGACGGGCGGCGACATCGTGATCAGCGGCAACGCGCCGCTCGCTCCGCACGTGACCGACGTGGTCGAGCGCGAGCATCACGCCGGACGCATCCAGACGGTGTCGCATTCGCTCGAGGCCGCGACGATGGTGCGGCCGGGTGTGCCGGGCCGCGAGACCATCAAGATGGTCGAGCTCAAGGCCGTCGAACCTGGTTTTCCGCTCTACGGCACGCTGACGCTCGCGGACAACCGGACGTACTCGCACCGGCTGCTCGAAGGTCATGGCGCGCTCGTCCGGCCCGAACTGCTGGCGCTGCTCGATGTCCATGTCGGCGACACGATCCTGATCGGCCGGCAGCCGTTCGAGATCCGCGGCGTGATCAAGGACGAACCCGGCCGGAACTTGAGCGCGTTCAGCCTCGGCCCCCGCGTGTTGATCGACTACGCCGACATGGCGTCCACCGGTCTGCTGACATTCGGCTCGCGCATCTCGCAGCAGGTGCTCCTGCGTATTGCCAACCCCCAGGCGTTGGGCACTGTGGATACGGCGCTGCGGACGGAGCTTGCCTCCGAGCTGGTGTCGATCCGCGGATTCTGGAGAAATGCGGATCGCATCGGTCAGAACCTCACGCGAGCCGAAAACTATCTGAGTCTCGTCGGTCTCGTCGTCCTGATCCTCGGCGGCATCGGCGTGTCGAGCGTCACGCGTGTCTTCGTCCAACAGAAGGTGCGCAGCATCGCGATTCTGAAGTGCGTGGGCACGTCCACGCGCCAGGTGCTCGCGATCTACCTGACACAGGTCCTGCTGCTGGGCATCGCGGGCAGCGTGCTCGGCGTCGCGATTGCGGCCGGCGTGATCGCCGCGCTTCCGCGGATTCTTGGCGAGCTGCCGGCGCTGTTCCAGGTTGACTATGGCTTGTCCGTGTCGGCGGTCGCCCAGGGCCTGCTGATCGGGTTGCTGGTGTCGCTGCTGTTCTCGGTCGTCCCGCTGCTCGAAGTGCGCAACGTGAAGCCGTCGCTGCTGCTGCGGCAGGACATGCCGCGCCTGCCATCGTTCGACTGGCTGAAATGGATCGTCACGGCCTTCGTCGCCGCCGCGCTGGTTGGCGTGGCATCCTGGCAGGCGGGATCGCTGCGGGTGGGACTGATCCTGTCCGCCGGCTTCGTCGCGGTGTCGTTCGTCCTCTATCTCGCGGGGCTGATCCTGATCCGTGCCGTGCAGCCGCTGCGCTATTCGCGTTCGTTCGCGCTGCGACAGGCGGTCCTGCATGTCGCCCGGCCCGGCAATCAAACGCGCGTCATCCTGCTTGCCGTCGGCCTTGGCGCCTTCTTCATCCTCGGCGTCCGGTCATTGCAGGCGAACCTGCTGCAGGACTTCGCGCTCCAGGTCGGCGACGACGCGCCCGACATGTTCCTGATCGACGTCCAGCCGGATCAACGCGAGCCGCTCACGTCGTTCATCGACGCGCAGAATGGCGCGGCGCCGCCGCCGTACCTGATTCCGGTCCTGCGGGCTCGCGTCGTCGGCGTGCAGGGCAGGGAGCTGAACCTCGAGAGCTACGAGCAGGTGCGCGGCCGCGGCGGGTTGTCACGCGAGTTCACCGTCACGTATCGCGACGGCCTCGAGGCGAATGAGAAGGTGATCGCGGGGAAGTGGTGGGATCCGAAACAGCCCCCGCAGGAACCGGAAGTGTCGATCGAAGAGGGCTTCCTCGATCGGCAGCGGATTCAGATCGGCGATCACATGACCTTCGACGTGCTCGGCCGTACGATCACGGCGCGCGTCGCCAGCATCCGTCGGGTGCAGTGGGAGGACTATCGCGCCGGCGGATTCATGTTCGTGTTCAGCCCGCGCACGTTCGAGGGTGCGCCGCACACGTATATTTCCGCCGTCCAGGGGCCGACGGACGCCACCGCCCGGACGCGCATGCAGGCGCAGATCGTCGCGCAGTTTCCGAATGTCTCCGTCATCGACCTGCGCGAGATCCTGACGACGGTCCGTGGCATCGTCGACAACGTGACGTTCGGCGTGACCGTCGTCGGGGCCCTGGTGCTGTTCAGCGGCGCCCTGATTCTGGTCGGCGCCGTCTCGATGACGAAATTCCGCCGCGTCTACGAGGCCGCGATCCTGAAGACGCTCGGCGCCAGCAGCCGCCTGATCGCGACGATGTTGCTGTTGGAGTACGGGGTGCTGGGTGCGATCGCCGGGACCGTCGGAGCGCTCGGCGCAATCGCTCTTAGTTGGTCGATCGCGCGCTTCGTGCTCGAACTGCCATGGACGCCGGCGCCGGCGCTCACCGCCATCGGCATCGGCGGCACGGCGATCTTCGTTGCCGCCGTCGGCGTGCTGGCAAGCGTCGACGTCCTGCGCCACAAGCCGCTGGCGACCCTGCGCGCGGAGTAGGCCACTGTGCACTCAAGATCGCGCCACTCGAACAATTCGCGCTAGAATCGGCTGTTGACCGGTCCGCGTTCGAGCGGTCCGAGGAGTTGTGTCATGGACGTGGAGACCTATCGCAGCGCATTGCTGAACAAGCGCGGAGAACTCCTCGGCGGAACGGCCGCGAAGCCGCTCCAGTGGACGATGGAGAACAACTCCGGCCGGCAGGGCGACATGGCCGACCAGGCGGCCGGCAACAACGAAGTTCACATTCAGTTGAAACTGAAGCAGACCGACGCCAAGATTCTGCAGGCCATCCAGGAAGCGCTCAGCCGCATCGAGGCGGGCACCTACGGCCTCTGCAAGGATTGCGGCGAACCGATCTCGGAGGCGCGGCTCAAGGCGATTCCGTGGACGCGGTCCTGCATCACCTGCAAGGAAAAGCAGCAGGGGTAACACAGAAGGCCTCCATGCAACGCGACGAGCTCCTGAAGTTCCTCACCGACATCACCGCCGATCGCCTGGCGCTCCTGCAGCGTCACGAAGCCGGCGCCCGCGTCGTCAGTCACTACGACTTCAACAATACCTACCAGTACGTGATCAATCGCGAGGAGACGCACCTGCGCTGGCTGCAGGATGCGCTCGGCGAATTCGGTGTCGGCCTGCCGCAGGCGTCGACCACGTATCCAGTGCCCGACCCGGAAAAGACGAAGCGGCGCGGCGATCCGGCGGCGTTCCACGGCATCCTCCAGGACGATGTGAAGACGCTCAGGGCCTTCGTCGAGAAGTGGCGGCCGCGTCTCGAGGCGGTGACCCACGCGCGGCATCGCACGATGATCGGCGTGATGCTCGGCGAAGCGCTCGAGCATGCGCGCATGTTCGAACAGGCGGCGGGCGGCTTCGAGGACGTGCTCGGCAAGCGCACGAGTCACGCCGCCCGCGTCGGCGCGGTGCTGCCGACCCGGTGGCTTGAATAGGTACCTGTAGGGCGCGTCTTGCTGTTTAGACGCGCCGCTCGGCCGGTCTAAACAGCAAGACCGGCCCTACAGGTGTACGCGCCATGCCTCGCGTAGCTATCGCGTTCGGAAGCAACATCGGCGATCGGGAGCGCTACGTCCACGACGCCGTCGACCGGCTCTCTTCCTTCGTCACCGCGCTCCGCCTTTCCCGCCTGTTCGAAACCGAACCGATCGACATGGCGGGCGAGCAGCGCAAGGTGATCAACGCGGCTGCCGTCGGGGAAACCGAATTGCCGGCGCGACCGCTCCTCGAACGCATGCTCGCCATCGAGCAGGATCTCGGACGCGCGCGACCCCATCCCGGCGCTGCGCGCACGGTCGATCTGGACCTGATTCTCTACGGCGACTCGATCATCGACGAACCGCCGACGCTGATCGTGCCGCACCCGCGGTTCCGCGAACGTCGGTTCGTGCTGGAACCGCTGGCCGACGTCGCCGCGGACTGGACGGATCCGGTGACGGGCCTGACCATCGCCCGGTTGCTTGAGGACCTGGCAGATGTCGAGCGCGGTTATCGATCTGAATGAATTCGCGCCTGTAGGGCC
>Ga0310810_10008537_pt1 | contig 11793 bp, 10 predicted proteins | sample NCmetagenome_FD_207641 | JGI IMG/M metagenome (GOLD analysis project Ga0310810, IMG submission 207641) | Soil microbial communities from experimental microcosm in Duke University, North Carolina, United States - NC | ecosystem: Engineered > Artificial ecosystem > Soil microcosm > Unclassified ...
AGAAGACCGGGACCACGGTCGATTCGCTCGCCCGAGAATTGAAGTTGGCTTTGGAGTACCCGGAGGGTGCGGGCGTCTGACGGAAAATTTCTGGGCCGAAAAAAATACAGGATGGAGCCCCCGAAGGTGCCCCATCCTGAAATGCCGGCCTGGCTCCCCCCAGCATTTACGGCGCCCTGCCGTAAACCACAGGCCGACGTCCTCTCTTAATCGCAAGCACCATGCCGGTTTTTTTCCTTCGACATTTCGCAAGTTGCACGTTTTGGGTGGGGCAACAATGTGGGAAGGATTACACGGCTGTTCGTGAAACGTTCGTTCCATGCAGATCGACCTGAATGGCGATGTCGGCGAGTCGTTTGGTGCCTACGAGATAGGCCATGACGCAGCGCTGATTCCCATATTGACGTCCGTCAATATTGCCTGCGGTTTCCACGCCGGTGATCCGGGAGTAATGCGCGCTACGGTCGCGCTGGCCCGCGAACATGGAACCGCAGTTGGAGCTCATCCGGGATTCCCCGATCTCGTAGGGTTCGGGCGCCGCGAGATGAAAGCCACACCGCGCGAGGTCGAAGATCTGGTCGCGTATCAGATTGGTGCGCTCGCCGGCATTGCGGCCGCGCAGGGCGTCCGTCTCGCGCATGTGAAGCCGCACGGGGCTCTCTACAACATGGCGGCTCGCGACATGGATCTCGCCGACGCAATCGCCCGCGCCATCGCGAGTGTCGATTCCTCCCTGAAGCTGTTTGGGCTGCCGGGTTCCAAGTCTCTCGAGGCGGCGCAGCGTCGACAGGTGCAGGCTGTCAGCGAAGCGTTCGCCGATCGCGCGTATCGCCGCGACGGATCACTAGTGCCTCGTCATGAACCTGGAGCGGTGATCCACGACGAGGAGGTCGTCGTGAGTCGCGCTGTCTCAATTGCGCGCGAACGTACGGTCACCGCCGCGGACGGAACGCCAGTCGCTCTCGACGTGCAAACGATTTGCGTGCACGGTGACACACCAGGTGCCGCGGTACTCGCGTCGCGAATTCGGAAGGCACTCAGCGACGCCGGTATTCAGGTCAGGGCGCCGCTTTAGTTTCAGCCGCGAGCATCCGCCGCAGCACTTTCCCGACCATCGTTTTGGGTAGTTCCTTGCGGAACTCCACTCGCGCCGGCACCTTGTACGGTGCGAGCCGTTCCCGGCAGTAGGCGCGCAGTTGGTCCTCGGTCACCGTCTGACCGGCCTTCAATACCACCCACGCCTTCGCAACCTCGCCCTTGGCGGCGTCGGGTATGCCGGCCACACCCACTTCGTGGACGGCCGGATGTGCGGCGATCACCTCTTCGATCTCGCGCGGCCATACTTGGAAGCCGCTCGTCTTCACCATGTCCTTCTTGCGATCGACGAGGAAGATGTAGCCGTCGCCGTCCATGTAGGCAAGGTCGCCGGTGTGCAGCCACGGTCCACCCGAGTCGTATGTGCGAAGCGCCTCCGCAGTCTCGAGCGGATTGTTCCAGTACTCGAGCATCAGCTGTGGCGCGCGGAGAATCAACTCGCCGGTCTCGCCAGTCGAGAGCGGCTTCGTCGCGTCCTCAACATCGACGATGCGTGCATCCACATCGGAAACAGGCACACCGATCGATCCAATCTTGCTCTTGCCGTGCACCGGATTCAGACAGCAGGCCATCATCGCTTCGGTGAGCGAGTAGCCTTCGAGCATCACCGCTCCCGTCTGCTGCTCGAATTGCCGGCGTGTCTCGGCGAGAAGCGCCGACGCGCCGCACAGGCAGAGCCGGATCGATCGCAGGTTCACCTTGCCCGCCCTCACATCGGGATGATTCAACATCGCGTTGTAGAGGGTGGGCACGCCGTTGAAGAATGCAGGTTTGACCTGCTTGATCGTCTTCAACACGTCGTTGATGTCGCGTGGGTTGGGGATGAGCGAGAGAGGGTTCGGTCCGACGAACGCGAGCGGCTGCACGCCGACGTTGGCGTAGACGTGAAACAGCGGAAGCGGCAGCATGATGACGTCGGACCACGGCTTCTTGGCGGACTTCGTCCACTCGTAGAGCTGCAGCCCCGCGGTCACGTAGTGGCGATGCAATCCGACGACACCCTTCGGCGTTCCCGTCGTTCCGCCACTCGACAGGATCACGGCGCGATCGTCGCCCGTAACCGTTACAGCGGGCCGCGGTGCGGCCTGATGCGCGTTCAACAGATCCTGCAGCCAGAGATCGTCCTTCGCCAGTGTGATGCGATGCCCTTCCTTGGCCTCCTTGAACAACGTGAACAGTAGACGCAGTACGGTTGGCAGGTACTCCTTGATCGATGTTGCGATGATCCGCCTGACACCTGTCCGACCCTGCACCGACTTGAGCCGGTTGTAGAACGGCGTCATTGTGACGACCGTCTCGGCACGCGTGGACTCGAGGACCTGTTCGAGTTCGCGCTCGCTATAGGTCGGGTTCACGCCGACGACGACGGCGCCGATTTTCCAGATGCCGAATTCGGCGACGAAGAACTGCGGGCAATTCGGAAGCAGGACGGCGACGCGATCGCCTTTGCGGACACCCAGGTCCCACAGTGCTGCGGCAAACGCCGTGCTCTCCCGATCGAGCTGACCGTATGAGACGGTGCTTCCCTTGAACAACAACGCAGTAGCGTTGCCGTTGTCGCGCGCCAGCGCGGCCAGGTAGTCCAGCAGCGTCTTGTCTGGATACGGTGAAAGCGATGGACGGACGTCGGAGTCGTATTGCGTCAGCCAGGGTTTCACGAACGGGATTTTACCCGTTCATCACCGGCCGATTAGACGCTGAAGGAGTGCCTTTTGTGTATGGAGGCGATTTTCCGCCTGGTCGAACACGACCGACGCCGGCGAGTCGATGACTTCAGACGCCACTTCTTCCCCCCGATGCGCGGGCAGACAGTGCATGAACAGGGCGTTCGAGTTCGCCGCCGCCATCAGGTCGCCGTTCACTTGATAGGGCGCGAAGGTGCGACGACGTTCGTCGGCCTCAGCCTCTTCGCCCATCGATGTCCACACGTCGGTGTAGACCGCATCAACGCCCGAGACCGCCTGCCGCGGATCGGTGAAGCGCCTGACCTCTGCGCCGTCGCGTGCAATTCGCGCCGCGGCATCGATCACCTGGTCAGGGAGCTCGTAGCCGCTGGGGGAAGCGACGTGCAATGTGACACCCATCATCGACGTGACGTGTGCCAGTGACGTCGCCACGTTGTTGCCGTCGCCGACGAACGCGACCTTCCGGCCGCGGCAGTCGCCCCATCGCTCGCGGAGCGTAAATGCGTCGGCCAGCGCCTGACAAGGATGCTCTTCGTCAGTCAGCGCATTGATCACGTGAAGCTGCCGTCCCGCGTCGGCAATGATCGCGGCTTTCTCCTGCGCGAACGTCCGAATCACCAGGGCGCGCACCCAACGTTCGAGGTTGCGTGCGATATCGACGAGCGGCTCGCGAACACCTTCGGCAAACTGGGCAGGCAAGTGCAGCGTGTCGCCGCCAAGTTCGCGGATGGCGATCTCGAACGTGGACCTCGTACGGAGCGACGGTTTCTCGAAGAGCAACGCCACGTGCAGGCCGGCCAGTGCCGGTGTTGTCTGGCGGCCGATGCGGCGATCGGCCTTCATCTGCGCCGCGATCGTCAGCAGCCGATCGAGATCGACCGGCGACAGATCGAGGATCGACAGGAAGTCCTTGGCGAAGGCCACCGGCGTTGCTGCGTCGATCACGAGCGGTACTCCCCGTTTATTCGCACGTACTCCGCGCTCAGATCGCACGTCCAGATCGTTGCGCCTGCGCCTCCACCCGTGCCGAGGCTGACGTCGACGCGCAGGTCCGCGTTCTTCAAGTACTCGCCGGCCTGCGGTGAGTTCTCGTCGCGGGGCAGACCATTTTCGAACAGCAGAATGCCGCCGACGTGCACCGTGACGCGATTCATGTCGAAGGCAACACCCGATCGACCGGCCGCGGCGACGATGCGGCCCCAGTTGGGATCGGCGCCGTGCACCGCAGTCTTCACCAGCGGTGAATTGGCGATCGTCCGGGCGACCTTCCGCGCATCGTCTCGTGATTGTGCGTCGAGGACGTTCACCGCGAGCAGCTTCGTGGCACCCTCGCCGCCACGCACGATGCCGATCGCAAGTTCGCGCGACACGGTCAGGAGCGCCTCGAGCAGGGCGGGATATGACTCGTCATCGATCATCACGCCGCTGGCGCCTGACGCCATCGCGTACAGCGAATCGTTGGTCGATCCGTCGCCATCAACCGTGATCGCGTTGAACGTATCGCGTGCGGATTCTTTCAGCGCCCGCTGCAGCAGGGCAGGTGGAACCGTTGCGTCGGTCGTCAGGAATCCGAGCATGGTCGCCATCATCGGCTCGATCATGCCGGAGCCCTTGGCGGTGCCGCCGACGATGAACGTGCCTCGGCCCGTCTCCACGGTGACGGCGCACTCTTTCGGAAATGGGTCGGTCGTCATGATGGCGCGGGCGGTGTCGCTACCCTTGCCACGCGCCAGGGCCGGTACCGCTGCCTGAATCCCGGTGACCACTTTGTCCATTCGCAGGTTGACACCGATGACGCCTGTTGACGCCACCAGCACGTGCTCCGGACTGCACCCAAGCGTCGTGCCGACCTCTGTCGCCATGCGATCGGCATCGGCCATGCCCTGCGTGCCAGTGCAGGCGTTGGCGCAGCCGCTGTTGACGACAATCGCGCGGGCCACGCCGTTGCTACGCTCGAGATGACGTCTCGAGAGAATGACCGGCGCGGCTTGCGCGAGATTGGTCGTGAAGATGCCCGCGGCAGACGCGTTGCCGTCAGCGGCCAGGACCGTCAGATCGAGAGCGCCGGCCTTGGCTTTGATGCCGCAGTGCAGCGCCGCTGAACGGAAGCCCAGCGGCGCCGTGACACCGCCGGTCGTGGGAGCAATGACAAAGTCGCGCACAGTGGAAGTCTCAGGCATGGAGCGACGTCAGCGGTACGCACGGCTGTTGTGCGCGGACCAAGGGAAGCATCACCGCGTACTGACCGCAGGTACGGAAGTGCGCGCACGAGCGGCAGTCGGCGTCAATCTTCTCGGGTAGCCACGTGTGGGGCACGATCGAAAATCCCATTCGGACGAAGTAGCCAGCCAGGTGTGTGAACGCACACAACGTGTCGAACCCCGTCTCGGCCGCGCGAGAGGCGAGCTCGTCCACCAGTTGGCGTCCGACGCCTCGCGAACGGACCGAATCATCCACGACGAGCGAACGCACTTCAGCGACACCGCGGCTGAGCGGCGCAAGATCGGCGCATGCCACCACACGCCGGCCCTGCACGGCGACGACGAACCGCGAGATGTGCGCCGCGATCTCATCGCGTTGACGCGGCAGCAGATGGCCGTCCGCGACGTGTGTTTGGATCAACCTGTGAATCGCATGCACGTCTGCGGCCGATGCGGCCCGGATCACGGACTCACGCGTCGCGCTGACGCGCTTGCGGGAACGCGCCGGCCGCATGGCGGCTCGGCGTGAACGGAAGACGCGAACGGGGCTGGTGGTCTGTGCAACCCTCATGCGGGCACCTCCGTGGCGACAGTCATGAGTACCGCATCGAGTACATCGATGCCGGCGTCGATATCCGCGGCGTCGATCGTCAGCGGCGGCAACAGACGGACGACGGTTTCGGCGGTGCGGTTGACGAGCAGGCCACGCTGCCGCGCCAGGTCGATCACCGGTGCCGCGTCGATACGCAGATCAATGCCACGCATCAGACCCGCACCGCGTACCTCACGAATGACCGGATGCTTCAGCGCGAGCGTGCGCAGGCGGCGTTCGAGATGATCACCGACGGTCTTCACATGGGCGAGCAGGCCGTGATCCATCAACTGCTCGAGGAAGAAGACCGCAGCGCGAGTGGCAAGCAGGTTTCCGCCGTAGGTGCTGCCGTGATCGCCCGCGGAGATCGTCGACGCGACCTTTTCCGACACGAGCGCGGCGCCGACTGGCACGCCGGAGCCGAGTGCTTTCCCCACCGAGATGAGATCCGGTTCCCAGCCGAGTGCCTGTGAGTAGAACGGATAACCGGTTCGTCCAAGACCCGTCTGGACTTCGTCGGCGATCAGCAGCGTGCCGGTCTTGCGGCACACATCCATGATCGCGTCCGAGAACGCGCGGGGCAGTGGTCGGATACCGCCCTCGCCCCGGATGGGCTCGGCGATGATGGCCGCCGTCTGATCGTTTACGGCTGCGGCGAGTGCGTCCGGCGCATCAGGGTTCACGAACGTCACCGGGCCGAGCAACGGACCAAACGGGCCGCGATAGTGCTCGTCGTAAGTGATCGACAACGCGCCCATCGTCCGGCCGCCGAACGCGTGCTCCACGGCGACGAACCCGACGCGATCGGTGGCGCCCTTCGTATGCCAGTAGCGGCGTGCGAACTTCAGGCACGCTTCGTTGGCCTCGGTGCCGCTGTTGCAGAAGAACGAGCGGGCCAATCCCGACAGCGCTGACAGTCGTCCGGCTGCTTCGGCTTGGAACGGATGAAAGTACAGGTTCGACGTGTGCAACAGCGTCGAGGCCTGATCCGCGATGACGGCCGCGAGACCTGGATGCGCGTGGCCGAGCGATGCGACGCCGATGCCTGAGACGAAGTCCAGGTACTCTCGTCCATCGACGTCATACAGACGCGGGCCCTTGCCGCGTACGAACGCCACCGGCTGACGCCGGTAGGTTTGAAGCACGTGCTGGGATTCGCGTTGCTGAATATCGTCGAATGTCAGTTTCATCGCACCACCTGCGTACAGCCAGCGAGCGACGCGCGTGCGTCGGCCAGCGTATCGAGCTTGACGGTACGGCCGCCGGCGATCACGACATCACCGACGCCCTGCTGCAGCGCCGCTCGGCACGCTTGCAGTTTGGCCACCATCCCTTTGTTCGCGGTGCCGGCCTTCACGAGTTGCGCCGCATCACGCCGCGTGAGCTTCGCGATCGTCTGGCCGTCGGCGTCGAGTACACCAGACGTTCCGCCAGCAATCACCAGCCGCGTCGCCCCAATCGCCCCGGCCAGATGAGACGCCAGGGTGTCGGCATTGACGTTGAGCAACTGACCGTCCCTCGTGGTGCCAATGCACGCGATGATCGGCGTGTAGCCTCGTGACAGAAGGTCAGTCAGCAGTTGCGGCGTCCCGTTACGAACGGGCGCGCCAACAAGTCCGAGGTCCACGGACGCGCCTGCTACGCTCACGATAGGTGCGGCACGCTTCACCGTTGCGACTGTCGCGTCGGCTCCTGTTAAACCAACCGGCTTTCCACCTGCACGTCGTACCGCCGCCACCAATCGAGTGTTGATTGCCCCCGCGAGAACGGAGACGACCACATCGAGCGTGGACGCATCTGTCACGCGAAGCCCATCGACCTGCTGCTTGGGAATGCCGGCCGTCGCAAGCGCCGCGTCGATCTCTTTCCCGCCGCCATGTACCACGAGGAGCGCGGCGCGAGACGCGAGACGCGTGATCGCCTTGGCGACTCGCTCGACGTCCTGCGGCTGCTCGAGAAGCTCGCCACCGAGCTTCAGGACGAGGCTCTTCTTCCCAAGGGACCGGTTCGCTCGTCTCTTCACAGCAGGCCGGTCCGTTCGTCGAGGCCGAGCAGCACCCTTGACGAGATTGTCGATGACCGCGACGAGCACAATGCGTCCGCCGTCGGCATCCACCTTCCAGCCAATGTCGCAGAAATTCGTATGCACGACGTGCTTGATCTCGGGCAGTGTGCTGCCAGTCAGCCGCACGAATGGAGCGTCCTTATACGCCGTGGTCATCGCCTCGGCGACCTGTGCTTCGGTCGTGCCTGGCTTCAACAATCCGTAGATCGTCTCGAGAATGCCGCGATCGAGCGGCACCAGGTGAGGCACGAACGTCACCGGGCGACCAAGCGATTGCTCGATCTCCGCGGTGTGCCGATGTGAGAAGACCGAGTAGGCGGCGACGCTGCCGTGGTTTTCCGAGAAATGCGTACGGTCGGACGGCGTCTTGCCCGCGCCCGAGATACCCGACTTGGCGTCCACGAAAACCGGCCCATCAAGGAGCCCTGCGGACGCCAGTGGCTCGAGCGCGAGAAGTGCCGCGGTGGGATAGCAGCCCGGGTTCGACACGAGCCGCGCCTGCCGAATCGCCTCCTGGTTGCCCTCCGTCATCCCGTAGACCGTGCCTTCGGGAAGAGCCGACGTTGCCGGATACCAGCGCTGTCGAGCGGCCTGTGCCCTGATTCGGAAGGCGCCGGACAGATCGATGACCTTCACCCCGCGCTCGAGCAGCTGCGGCGCCAGTTCGGCGGATGCAGCTTCGGGCAACGCCAGGAACACAACGTCGGCGTCGCGCACCAGACGGTCAATGTCCAAAGGCACCACCTCGCCGTCCCAGATACGCGCCAGCGCGGGCATCGGTCGCGGAGCGCTCGTCGCGGCCGACGACATTGCGGTCGTCAACGTGACCGCCGGATGGCGGGCGAGGATGCGCACCAGTTCCTGGCCGGCATACCCGGTGGCGCCGGCAATGGCAACGCGGGTGAGCTTGGCCGGCGGTCCGGCGGAGCGATCGGATGCGAGAGGGGCTGCTATGGCCATTCTTCAGTCCAGCGTAGCAAAAGAATATTTATACATTCCTATGTATAACCAGTCAAGCTTTCGTGTATGCTGATCTGACGGGCTCTTCGTGATACGCCGAGCCTGAGGGGTTGGGCAGCGATGAAAGCGCGGCGTCAGGCCGTCATCCTCGACGTCATACGGGAACAGCAGGTGCGCAGTCAGGAGCAACTGCGCCGCCAGATGCGCGGCGCCGGCTTCGACGTGACGCAAGCGACGCTGTCACGCGACATCCGCGAGTTGGGTTTAGTCAAGGGCGGTCCGAACGGCGCGTATCAGGCGCCGCTCACCGCCGAGAACAACGGCGGCCAGACGCCGACCGCAGTGTTTCAGCGCGCGCTGGGTTCACAGTTGCGTCGCATCGATCGCGTGCAGCAGTTGGTGCTGCTGCGCACGGGACTCGGACACGCGCAGTCGCTCTGCGCGCTGCTCGATGGAGCGGGTCTTCCCGATGTCGTCGGGACGCTCGCTGGTGAAGACACGATTCTGATCATCACGCCGGATCCCCGGCGTGCGCGTACGCTCGTGAAGCGTTTGGAGGAGATGTCGAACCCATGAATAAGCCCGTTGTTCTCGCCTTCGCTGGCGGGCTCCACGCGTCGGCGGCGATTCCCTGGCTCATCGACACGATGGGGGTGGAGGTCGTAACCGTCACACTGGACGTCGGGCAGGGTCATGAGCTCGGCGAACTGCGCGCCCGCGCGCTGGACTGCGGTGCGATCCGCGCGCACGTGGTAGACGCGCGCGACGATTTCGCCCGCGACGTGCTGTTTCCCTCGCTGCGCACGGCCCCTGCCGACGAGGCGCCGAATCCGATCACTGCGCTGGCCTGGCCGCTCATTGCGCGAAAGCTGGTCGAGATCGCGCGCATCGAGAATGCCAGTGCGGTCGCGCACGGGTCCACCGAACCGGCCTTCGATGCCGCGATTCGCGCGATCGATTCCTCGATCGACATCATTGCCCCCGCACGCAACTGGACGATGGGGGCCGACGACCTGGCCTCGTATGCACGCGCTCGACGCCTGCCGGTGACCGCGACATCCTCCACGGATTGCCAAATCGATCAGAACCTCTGGGGCCGCATCGTCGCGTGGACCAGTCAAGAGGCGCCAGCCGCCATTAAAACGCGTTCCTCGCGTCGCCTCGATGAGCCGGCAACCCTCGATCTGCACTTCGAGCACGGCGCGCCAACGTCCGTGAACGGTGTGCCGATGTCGCCGGCGGAGCTGATCGAGTGCGTCGCGCTGATCGGTGGTCAGTACGGGATTGGGCAGACCGTCGTGTCCGCGCAGGGACGTCAGGTGTTGTACGACGCCCCCGCTGCCACGGTGCTGCAGATCGCCGCGTCGGTTGCTGGACAGAAGGCCACTGCCGACGTGTGCCTCAAGCTCGCCGACGGTGCGTACACGGTACTGAGCCCGAGCGATCGTCACGCCCTGCTGGTGAACGCGTGACGCTTTGGTCGGGTCGCTTCGATACGGCTCCGGATCCCGCTGCATTCGACTTCGGCATCTCGTTCGGATTCGATCGCGCACTCTTTGAGGACGATGTCACGGGAAGCATCGCGTGGGCCGATGCGCTTGGTGCCGCCGGAGTTCTTTCCAACGACGATCACGCCTCGATTGTCGCGGCGCTCGAAGCCATCCTTGAGGAAGGGCGGCGCAATCCGGCCTGGGTCTCTGGTCCCGATGAAGATGTACACAGCTTCGTCGAGCGTCAGCTAGTCAGCAAGGTTGGCGACGCCGGACGCCGGCTGCACACGGGACGCTCCCGCAACGAGCAAGTCTCGCTCGACCTCCGGCTCTATTTGCGTCGTCGCGTGCCGATGCTGCAGCAGGCGCTGGTCAAACTCGTCGGCGCGTGTGCCGATCAGGCCGAGAGCGGCGTCACTGCGGTGATGCCGTCGTATACGCATTTACGGCGCGCACAGCCAGTGCTGGTCGCGCACTTTTTTCTGTCGCACGCCTCGGCGCTGCGTCGCGATTACGAACGGCTTCAGGCCGCGGCCGACGAAGCCGATGCGCTGACGCTGGGGTCAGGCGCGATTGCCGGCACGAGTTACGCGGTTGATACCGATCGTCTCGCTCGCGCACTCGGATTCTCGCGTGTGGTCCTCAACAGCATGGATGCGTCCTCGGACCGCGATTTCGTGGCGTCGTTCCTCTACGCCGCGGCGCTCACGATGGTGCATTTGAGTCGCATCGCAGAGGACTTGATCATCTTCACGGGAGAGGAGCACGGATTCTTCGAGCTGGCCGACGCATCCGCGACCGGCAGCAGCATGATGCCGCAGAAGAAGAATCCCGACCCGCTCGAATTGGTTCGTGGGAAGACCGGCCGCACCATCGGTCGTCTGACCGGCTGGCTCGTGACGATGAAGGGGTTGCCGAGCGGCTACAACAAGGATCTGCAGGAGGACAAGGAAGCGGTGTTCGACGCCGAAGCCACGTTGTCGGCATCGCTCGATGCGACGCGTGCCGTGGTGTCTCGCCTCGCCATCAACGAGGACCGCTCGGGCCGCGCCGCGTCGGGGTTGCTCCTGGCGACGGACGTCGCTGACTACCTGGTGTCGCGCGGAATGCCGTTTCGGCGGGCCCATGAAGTCGTTGGCGCCATGGTTCGCCGTCTGCTTGCCGAAGGTCGCGACTTCAGCACGCTGACCATGAACGAATGGCGCGAAGCGAGCGATATGTTCGGGGAAGACGCTCCGAGGGCGGCCACGGCCCTCGCCTCTGTGCAGGCTCGGCGCACCCCGCAGTCCACGAATCCGGAGGCGGTCCGAGCCGCCCTGGACGAGAGCAGGACCTGGGTAAAGAAGAGATTTCAGGTTTGAGGCGACTCTGCTAGACTCAATTGCGCCTTCACATCTGATTTCACCCACCCCACCCTGAAGGCATCGCTCCGGGGGAGTTCATGCAGCAACGCCGGGTTCGGCTCGGTGACATTCTGGACGACTACTGTCCGCGCGAGCGCCGCATTACGAATCATGCGGTCGTCGCGATGATTGAAGACGAGGTGAAGCAGACTCGCTGCACCACCTGCGACGCGGACCACGAATATAAGCAGGCGAAGGTGCCGGTGTCGCGGCGCAAGAAGCCGGAGCCTGCGCTGGTGGTCGCCGCGACCGAGGGGGCGGCATTTGCGCGTCCGCCCGCGTCCGATCCAGAACCGCCGGTC
>Ga0310810_10008538_pt1 | contig 11793 bp, 10 predicted proteins | sample NCmetagenome_FD_207641 | JGI IMG/M metagenome (GOLD analysis project Ga0310810, IMG submission 207641) | Soil microbial communities from experimental microcosm in Duke University, North Carolina, United States - NC | ecosystem: Engineered > Artificial ecosystem > Soil microcosm > Unclassified ...
TTCATCTTCTCGTAAGCGAGGGCCAGGTTGTAGTGAGCATCGGCGTATGTCGGCGCCAATTGCAGCGCGGTCAAGTAGGTTTGAATGGCCTCGGCTACCCGCCCGGTCTCGTCGAGCACGTTCCCCAAATCGAAATGCGCCAACGCATATTTCGGGTCGATGCGCAGCGCGTGCCGATAGTGTTCCTCGGCAGCTTTGTAGTCCTGGCGGTTGTAGTAGAGCGTGCCGAGGTTGATGTGCGCGGCCGCATGTTCAGAATCAAGTTCCAGCACTCGCTCGTAGGTCGCGATGGCCTGCAGTTGATTTCGCGGATCTTCCTCGAGCGCAACTCCACGGGAAAAGAGCTCGGCGACATCCATGGGAACGGGCTGATCCGGAGCCGAAGGAGGCCGGGTTGCCGGAACACTCGCTACCACTTTTTCTTCGGGAGAAAAATCGAAGATGAACTGGCCGGCTATTGGCTCGAGCAGTCTTCCGTCGTGTCTGAACCCGACTCGGTGATGGCCTGCGTTAAATGCGCTGGCTTCGAGGAGTGGGTTCTCCATGCCGGCCGCTTGCTTCTGCATAGCCGCCAGAGACTCTCGAATCTCAACTGGCCGAACATGCCGGGCGCACAGGTCGCGGACTTTCTTCACTTGCAGGAGGTCGAAAAATGTATAGCCATCCGCAGCGGCGAGCAAGCCAGCCTTCTCCCAGGCAGCCAGCTGCCGGGAGGTAACGCGCAAAATTCGGAGAAGGTCTTCTCGACTGTATCTATACACGTCTGAATGCAATTCTAACGCGTATTATCGAGAGGCAAGCGCGTGACCGCAACTGAAAAAATGCGCCACCAGGAACCTCTTCTGACAACATTGCAGCGCAAGTGGTGCAAAAAATGTGGGCTGCTGTGGAAGACTCGTCCCGATTGTGCTTAATCCGCTAAAGATGCGATTGCTTAGTTAGGGCGCGCCTGCCCTCAAGGCCATCTCGCGCGCGGCGCGTAGTTGTGCAACCGCGTCGCCGGTAGGAAGGAATTCCATTGCGACGATTTCCTTGTAGTTCAGCTTCCCAAGCCTTCGAAAAATGCTTTCATAATTGATTTCCCCCGTCCCTGGTTCGTGCCTTCCTGGGACATCGGCAACGTGAACCAGTCCCACGTGTTGGATGTTGTTCTCGAGTTTCTCGATAAGGTTTCCTTCGGAAATTTGCTCATGAAAGAAGTCGTAGAGGAATTGCACCTGGGGATGACTCACCGCCTTCACAATTTCGAATCCACGCGCGACCGAGTTCAGGAAATACTTGGGATTTTCTTCCTGATCGATATTTTCCAACAGGAGGCGTACTGGCCGTCCGTTGATCTTCTTTTCCTCGACCAGCGCGACTGCGGCTTTCAGACCGTCCACGCAACTCTGCTGTTGTGATTCCGTGGTCATCCCCGGAACGATGTTTCCTGAAAGAAAAATCATCGCCGGACAATCGAGCCGTTCCATGATGGAGATAGTGCGGCGCCACTCGGAAATCAGCTCGTTCCGTTCAGCAGGATCGCACAAGCTGTGCTTGAGCCCGGCGGTACAGTCAAAAGTGATTCCGAGTTGCTTGCGCTTGGCATTGACGCGGTCGAAGTCAGCATCGCTCCAGTGCTCATACTCGCCAACCAGTTCGACGTTTAGATAGCCCGCTGCGGCAACTTTCTCCAGCCGGGTTTCGAACGGGAGATTGCGGAAGACGGTCCAGAGCATTACAGAAACATCGAAGGGGGCGGACGCCGTTCTCTCGCGGGCGATTTGCGGCCGAGCCAGAGTAGTGCCAGCTGCGACCATGGTTCCCGCTACGGCGCGTCCGAAGTCACGACGATTCATAAGAGAAGTGTTCCGAGCTTACGCGTCTGCGATTCTGGAGCCGGCCTCATCGTGGGCCCATGCATGGGCATCGGTTTCCGGCCGGGGCTGGATCTCGGGATTTTCCATGATCATGCGCGCGCAGGTATTCCAGCGGAGGATGGCATCGTCGTTTGCTGAAGGAGCGAATTTCATCGCTCGCTCGTAGTTTTCCATCGCTTCTCGCAAAGAGTGATACACCGACGCCCCGGCCCCGGGCCCGCCTTGCCTCAGGCGCGCATGACCGAGGCGCTCCCACACGATCCCCGCATAATACGCTTGCTCATATTCGCCCTTGATCTGCGGAAGAAGTTCCTGAGCGGCCTTCGCATTGACGTTGGTGTGGAATTGATCGGTGCGTGCGAGAAGCAGAAAGATCAGCGCTTGCTGATGATCGGGGGCGATCGCAAGAATATCGAGGCAGATGCTTTCGGCAAGCAAAGGCTCATTAAGCAGCCGATAGCGCTCCACCTTGGCAAGCGCTTCGGGAATACTCTCGATTGAGATGGTTTTGAGTTCGAACTGCATAGAAACTCCTAGGTTTTCGCGTTGCTGAAGATGCGAAACATTCTGGAAACAGGATCGAAGAAGCGATCAACGACGCGCTCCTTTAAGGGAATGATCGCATTGTCAGTGATGGTAATGCTCTCAGGGCAAACCTTGGTGCAGCATTTGGTGATGTTGCACAAGCCGATACCGAATTGCTTGCGCAACTGGGGAACCCGATCCTCTACATCGAGCGGATGCATCTCCAACGCGGCGGCATAAGTCAGAAACCGCGGGCCGATGAACTGATCGTGCATGCGGTGGTCGCGCAGAACGTGGCAGACATCCTGGCAGAGATAGCACTCAATGCACTTGCGGAATTCCTGCACACGCTCGACGTCTTCTTGCGCAATGCGCCAGGTGCCGTCTTCGGCATCAGGTTTGCGAGGCTTGAATTTTGGAATCTGCTTTTTGACTTCGTAGTTCCATGAAACATCGGTGACCAGGTCCTTCATGTGCGGAAAGGCCTTCATCGGCTCGACGGTCACGGGCTTGTCAATCGGAATACTGTTCAGCCGCGTCATGCACATCAGCTTGGGCATGCCGTTGATTTCCGCCGAGCATGAGCCGCACTTCCCTGCTTTGCAATTCCAGCGGACGGCCAGATCGCCGGCCTGCTCGGCCTGAATCTGATGAACGGCGTCGAGAACCACCATGCCGCCGGAAACTTCGGTCGTATAGTCCTGAAATTTGCCCTGCCCCTTCTCACCGCGCCAAATGCGAAATGTTGCCGTCGCCATTACTTCATCTCCTCTATAACTTGCCGCAGGTCATCCCGCATTGGGGGAATGGTCTCGCGCGTAAGTTGCACTTCGCCGTTCGGGCCTTTTCGCGCCATGATGTTGAATTTTCCGAACTGTTCGTCTTTGTTGGGAAAATCGTCGCGGAAATGCGCGCCGCGGCTTTCTTTGCGTTCGATGGCCGCGCGCGTAACGATTTCTGACACGGTCAAAAGATTGTGAAGATCAAGCGCAGTGTGCCAGCCGGCGTTGTATTCGCGGTTTCCGTCCGCACCGGCCTGCTCGCTGCGAGCTTTCAAATCCCGAATTCGATCGAGCGCCTGTTGCATTTCGCCTTCTTGACGCACGATTCCGACGAGGTCCTGCATTACGTCCTGCAAGGTGTGCTGCACAGCGTAGGGATTGTCGGAGCCTTTGCGGTCGAACGGCGCGAGTGACCACCTTTCCGCCGAAGCGAGATCTCCTCCGCTGACTGCACCGAGCGCATTTTCCTTGGCGTAGCGCGCAGCGTAGTCTCCGGCACGCTGGCCGAAGACTAAGAGATCCGAAAGCGAATTGCCGCCGAGGCGGTTCGCTCCGTGCAGGCCTGCGCCACATTCTCCGGCGGCAAAGAGCCCCGGCACATCAGACATCTGAGAGTCCGGATCGACTTTCACGCCGCCCATCATGTAGTGCGTGGTCGGGCCAATTTCCATGGGCTCCTGAGTGATGTCGATGTCCGCAAGCTGCTTGAACTGGTGATACATGCTGGGCAGCTTCTTCTTTATATGCTCCGCAGCATTAGGAAGCTTTTCTTTGATCCAGGAGATGTCGAGGAAAACGCCGCCATGCGGACTTCCTCGCCCTTCACGGACTTCGCGGCGAATGCAACGCGCTACGTGATCGCGAGTCAGCAACTCAGGTGGGCGCTTAGCGTTCTTGTCGCCTTGGGTGTAGCGCCAGCCCTCTTCTTCGGATGTTGCGGTCTGGTTTGCGTAAAGCGGCGGGATATCTTTGAACATGAAGCGCTCGCCATCACGGTTGCGTAATACGCCGCCTTCGCCGCGCACGCCTTCCGTCACCAGAATTCCTCGTACGCTCGGCGGCCAGATCATTCCGGTGGGATGAAACTGGACGAATTCCATGTCCATGAGCGCGGCACCGGCGTGATAGGCGAGCGAGTGGCCGTCACCGGTGTATTCCCAACTGTTGCTGGTGATCTTGAATGCGCGACCGATGCCACCAGTTGCGAGAACTACCGCCTTTGCGCGGAATACATGAAACCGGCCACGTTCGCGATCGTAGCCGAACGCGCCGGCAATGCGATCGCCATCCTTCAGCAGGCGAACAATCGTGTACTCCATGAAAACGTCGAGGCCGAGATGGATTCCGTGGTCTTGCAAAGTGCGAATCATCTCTAGGCCAGTACGATCGCCGACATGGGCAAGACGTGGATAACGGTGCCCGCCGAAATTGCGCTGCAGAATTCGCCCGTCGCTCGTGCGGTCAAACAATGCGCCCCAGGCTTCGAGTTCGCTGACGCGCGCGGGAGCCTCTTTGGCGTGAAGCTCAGCCATGCGCCAGTTATTCAGATATTGGCCGCCGCGCATGGTGTCGGCGAAGTGGACGCGCCAGCTGTCGCGGTCATCGACATTCGCCATAGCGGCAGCAATGCCGCCTTCCGCCATAACTGTGTGGGCTTTACCGAGAAGAGACTTCGTAACGACAGCGACGCGGACGCCGGCGGCAGAGGCCTCAACCGCAGCGCGCAAACCAGCGCCTCCAGCGCCGATGATCAGGACATCGTGCTCATGCGTGATGTACTCGGCCACTAGACGATCCTCCAGTCCGTCCAGATGCCCATCGAGCACAGGCGCACGTACAAATCTGCAAAACCGACGCTGCACAAACTGCACCAGGCAAACAGCATGTGGCGGCGATTGAGACAGCTCACGCAGTTGTAAACGTTCTTGCGGGCCGGCGCGCCGGCCAGGCGGTCGCGGAACCCGCCGACGATGTGCCGAAGAGAATGGCAACCGAATGTGTAGCAGCTCAGGAGGACTACGTTCGTCAGCAGGACCAAGGTGCCAACGTGAACCCCAAAATGGCCGTCGAACCAGAAGGCGTTATAAGCATCGCGGGCGAGAAGCACGATGAAAATCAGAGCAATGTACAAAAAGTAGCGATGAATATTTTGGATGATCAGGGGGAATGATCTTTCGCCGAGATAGGTTTTGCGCGGCTCGCCGACCGTGCACGAAGGCGGATCCGCCCAAAAAGCTTTGTAATATGCCCCGCGATAGTAGTAGCAGGTGACGCGAAATCCGCCAGGCGCCCACAGGATCAGCATGGCCGCGGTGATCCAGGCCGGCATCCACGATGGATTCTTGCCGAACCAGGCCTCCGGCGAGGTGCCAAACAATTCCGGGGAATAAAAAGGAGACAGATAAGGACCGAACCTGAAGTGCTGCCCCTGCAACCCTGCCCAGGTCGAATAAACAATGAACGTCGAGAGCCCCAAAAATACGGCCAGCGGCTGGACCCACCAATTATCCGCCCGCTTCGTCTGGCCGAAGCCCGAGCGCGACAACGGTACGTCAATGTGAGACATCGCACCTCCTCAGGGTTGTGCTGCGGTTTCGTCCACTTGATGATGAGCAAGAACCGAGCTAGACATAATACAAGCAAAATCGTTGCGCCGTTTCGACGGGAGCGCGCGCAGAAGATCAGACAAATCTTTCAACCAGCGGCTAATTCTTGATTTAAGAACTGCTCGACCTCGGCGCGGGTGGGCATGGAAGGCTGTGCTCCATGGCGGGTAACAGAGATGGCCGCAACGGCGGTTGCATAACGCGCACTCTCGACTGGTGATTTTCCGTCGAGGAGCGCGGCCGCGAAGGCTCCATTGAAAGCATCGCCGGCAGCTGTGCTGTCGACGGCATGAACCGAGTAGGCTGGAATTCGCTCCCGAGTTCCGTCTGCCAAAGCGAGAAAGCAACCTCGGTCTCCGAGTTTCAGTATCACGTTGCGGGCCCCGAGTTTCAGCAGGGCTTCAGCAAAGCGCGGCACATCATCGTCGGAGATCTGCTGGCCCGCATCGCCGAGAAGCGAACAAGCTTCGGTTTCGTTGGGAGTCAGCCATTCAACATTATTAAGCAGAGCTGAAGGCAGAGCACATGCGGGAGCCGGATCGAGCACGAGCGGAATACGCTCTCGCCGCGCGATGTCACTGAGGTAAATGACGGTCTCAAGGGGAACTTCAAGTTGGGACAGTAAAACGGCTGCGCTTCGAATCACATCGATGTTTCGATCCAAATCAGACGAAAGTACCAACCCGTTAGCTCCGGCAATCACGGTGATCGCGTTTTGTCCTTGTTGGTCGGTCGTAATCAGCGCAACACCGGAAGGTCCCGGGGCAACCGCAACCGCTTGTATATCAACTCCGCAGCTTTGCAGGTTCGCCTTCAACTGTTCGCCAAATGCATCACTTCCGAACTTTCCGATCATGCTCACAGAAGCACCTACCCGCGCGGCGGCTACTGCTTGATTGGCGCCTTTGCCTCCCGGGAATGTTTGAAAGGTCGAACCAGCGAGCGTCTCGCCCGCGCGCGGAATGGCCGGAGCAAACGCCACCAGGTCGAGATTTATGCTACCCACAACTACAACGCGTTTCACTGTGTGCTCCGCTGAAGTGGCGAGCGTTCACGGCGAGTTGCTCATCGCTCGACCCTCTGAGAATGATTCCGTCAGGTCCCCACAATGGGCGCAACTGCAACCGCAACGAGTCCAATCACAAAAAACACAAACATCAAGGGGATCAATTTGCGGGCAGGCGCCGGAGCATTCGCAAACTCGCGCCAGACGAATACACCCCAGATCGCAGAAACCATAGTGGCGCCCTGGCCGATGGCATAGGAAATCGCCGGTCCGATAATCTGGGCATGCGAGGCCACAAAGTTGAAGACCGCGCCCGTACACCAAATCATCCCGCCTAGAATCCCCCACCAATGCCATGAAGGCTTCCCGCGAAAGTAATCAGCCATCGATACGGGAGATCTGCCGGTCAGTGGCTTGCGCATGAGGAAATAGTTCACCGGAATCGTGCATAAGGCCGTTCCCAGGGAGAAAAAGAAGGCAACGGCGTACGGGCCAAGTGAATGTTCTCCGCGAATGGCTTTCGCAACCAACGGGTAGAAGACTCCCATCAGCACGCCGCAAGCAAGGCTCAACTGGATGCCGAGCGCGCTCAGTTTCGATTGCGCGCTCTCACGCCTGCGGTAGGCAAGAGCGTCGAGGACGATCGCAATCAGAACCAGGAGGACGCCACCGAAGAGAAGCACTGGATTGCCTTGCGGAGAAATCGCGAAATTCAGCAGCACGCCGACGACCAGCGCCAGGCCTATACCAATGGGAAATGCAACGGCGAGGCCAGCAATGTCAATCGCCGCAACCAAGAGAAGGTTTGCGATGTTGAAGACCGCACCGCCCAGCATCGCGAACACTATGTGGGTTGAGTCCGCCTGGCGGAGGTCGTCGAAAAAGGCGAGGCCGGCCTGTCCGTGAGCGCCCAAAGTGATTCCCCACAGCAAACTGCCCCAGATGATTCCGATCACGTAGTCCCAATAGAAGAGGGGGAAAGGCCACCCGGGAGTCAATTTCATGGTGTTGGCCCAGGAACCCCAGCACATCATGCTGGTGATCATGAAAAGCAGCGCGATCCAATAAGCTTCGGGTTGGTACATGGTTCTAAAACGATCCGAACTCTTATACCACGCGACACAGCCACGATACGGGCTACTGTGAACTCCTCACTTCCCGGACCCATATATTGCGGAAACTGATCGGCGGGCTGGGATCGCCATGCGCCTGCAGCATGATGGGAGCGGCGCCGTGCGCTCTGTAATAGGGCTGGCCGATGTAGCGTGTTTCGCCCTTTAGCGCGAAGTGATTTTGCACCAGCACTCCGTTGAAGAACACGGTCACATAAGCGGGAGCTTTCACTGATCCATCGAAGTTGAACGTTGGAGCTTGCCAGGCAATATCGTAGGTTTGCCACTCGCCGGGTTTGCGAGTTGGATTCACGAACGGAATTGCCTGCTTGTAAATGCTGCCGGCCATCCCGTTCACGTAGGTTTGATTGTTATATGAGTCGAGGACCTGAAGTTCGTAGCCGCCATCTTCGGTACCGGTGGCGGCGAGAAACACGCCGCTGTTTCCACGGGCTTGGCCGCTGCCGGTCACATCTTCGGGCACCCGCCACTCGATGTGCAGTTGATAGTCACTAAACTTTCGTTTTGTCTCAATATTGCCGCCGGACTTGTTCACCGTGATCACGCCGTCGGCGACGGTCCACTTGGCCGGCGATTTATCCTTTGAGGAAACCCATTGATCCAGGTTTTTGCCGTCGAACAAAACGATGGCATCAGATGGTGGAGCGCTGCAATCGTCACCAGGCGTAACCACGCGAGGAACCGGATCCCAGACTTCGGTCTCTTCCGGTTTCGGTTTAGGCTGGCTCTGCTGTGCAATCAGGAACGCTGCTTGTAAAGCGATCCCAGCAATTGCGATTCTGGTGAGTGTTCCGGTTGGCATGGCGGTCAGCATACACCGAATGTTTCCTGATCGGCGGGAAATGGGATGCATTCGCGAAAATTTCTTTTGATCGTCTTAGCAAAAAGTTAAGATTGTTCACCCAAGATTCTGGAGGAGCGTTCCAGCATGCCGACTCGCCGCAGTTTTCTTATCTCCACGGGACTTACCGCGCTGGCCTCAACCCGCGTTCTCGGTGCAAACGACACAATTCGCCTGGGTGTGATCGGCGCGGGGCAAAGAATGAAATGGCTGCTCGACGCCGCAGAGAAGGTGCAGCCTTACCAGATCGTCGCAGTCAGCGACGCCTATGGACCTCATCGGGATGCGGTCAAGGAACGTTCCAACGGATTGGCGACTACGCACCTCGATTATCGTGAAGTGCTCGACAAGAATTTCGATGCTGTGATCATCGCGTCTCCCGATCACTGGCACGTTGCCATGGCCGTGGATTCACTGAAAGCAGGGAAGGATGTTTTTCTCGAGAAGCCGGTTACGCACACACTCGAGGAAGGCGCTGCCCTCACGCGCGCGGTCCGATCAGGCAAGCAGATTATGCAGTGTGGAATGCAGCAGCGAAGCTGGTCGCATTTTCGCGATGCGGTGGACCTGATTCAGGCTGGCAGTTTGGGTCGCGTCGTTCAAGTCCGAACGTATTGGTGGCAAAACTATCAGCGCGACTGGCCGAAAAAGCCTGTCGATCCACAGGGGCTCGACTGGAAAGCCTGGCTCGGCTCGGCACCGGATCAACCGTACACCGAGGAAAAATTCTTTCACTGGCGCTGGTTCTGGAACTTCGGCGGTGGCGCCATGACCGACTTGTTCACGCACTGGATCGACATCGTGCACTGGGCCATGAAGGCGGACCAGCCAAAGCGCGCGCAAATCCTCGCAGACAAATATGTATTTGATCAATGGGACTGCCCTGACACGCTGCAGGCGGCTTTTCGTTATCCCGGGTTCGATGTCATATACGAAGGTATGATGAGTTCGTCGATTGATGACGGCGGCCTGGAGTTCCGCGGAACAGAGGCGACGCTGAAACTTAATCGCGGCGGGTTTACGGTTCATCGCGAAGGGGCACAACGAGATCACAATCCGGTTCTCAGCGCCACCAGTTATCGCGATGGGACGATCGATCACCTGGAGAATTTCTTCGACTGCGTGAAAAGCCGCAAGGAGCCGAACGCGCCAGTGGAAACTGGAGTGGCTGCCGCGGCTGCGGGACACATCGCAAACCTGGCGCTGAGCCGCGGAGGGCAGATCAGTTGGCCAATGAAAGCAAGCTGACTGCCGGCTGAATCCGTATGCCTTTCAAATGGTTGAACAGTTCGCGCCGGAGATTCTTAAAAACTACGGCGCTCACAGGGGCTTGCCTGATGGGATCACGAGCGCTGGGAAAATCCGGACAAGAATCCGTAATCGTGGTCGGCGCTGGAGCGTTTGGCGGCTGGACTGCGCTCCAACTGCTTGAGAAAGACATGAAAGTCACACTGCTGGATGCGTGGGGTCCGGGGAACTCTCGGGCGAGTTCCGGCGGTGAGACGCGCATCATTCGCGCTACGTACGGACCGGGCCGAATTTACACGCAAATGGCTGCGCGCTCGTTGAAGATGTGGCAGGAGTACGAACATCGCTGGAACTTACAGCTGTTCTTTCGCACCGGCGTGTTGTGGATGGCCGGAGCGGATGATTCGTTCGAACGCGCCTCCCTGCCTCTATTGAGCGAAGCGGGCGTACGATTCGAAAAATTGCCGGCCTCCGAATGTGCGAAACGCTGGCCGCAGATCAACTACGACGGCATTTCGTGGGCGGTGTACGAGCCGGAATCGGGATATCTCGCTGCACGGCGCGGCTGCGAGGCGGTGTTGAACGCATTCAACCGAGCAGGTGGAGAGTATCGCCAGGCGGATGCCGCCCCCGGAGAGATCGAGTCGCATCGCATGCGGGCGATCAAGCTCGGATCGGGTGAGGCGCTGAGTGCCGATAGTTATGTTTTCGCCTGCGGCCCATGGCTCGGAAAGATTTTCCCTTTCCTAGATGCTGCAATCACTCCCACGCGGCAGGAAGTGTTCTTCTTTGGCACTCAGGGTGGCGACCTGCGCTTCACCGATGCGCAATTGCCGGTCTGGAGTGACGATGGTCAGCGAGAGCTAACAGGTTTCGCGGGCAAGCACTGGTTCTATGGAATCCCGGGAAATCATTGGCGCGGATTCAAGATCGCCGACGACACACGCGGAATGAAGGTTGATCCCACGACCATGGAACGCAAGATTTCCGAAGAAGGACTTGCCGCGGTTCGTGCGTATTTGAAAGTGCGCTTCCCCGATCTCGCCAAGGCGCCGCTCGTGGAAAGCCGGGTGTGCCAGTACGAAAACTCTAGCGATCAGAATTTCATTTTGGATCGACACCCCGAGGCAGAGAATGTATGGATCGTCGGTGGAGGCTCGGGTCATGGCTTCAAACATGGGCCCGCCATGGGTGAGATGGTGCGCGACGCGCTGCTGGGGGCGGAGGAACCGCCGACTGAATTCAAACTTGCCCGCCTGCTGAAGAAAAGCTCTTAGTCTGTTCCTATTGCGGCAAGTAATTTCCTTCAACCTTTACTCGAAGAGTCACGGTTCCGAGGCTTTTTCCGTCGGCGGCCGCGCTCCAACTCAGCGTTTGCCAGGTTCCTTTTTGCGAAACCGGCGCTTTCACCGCAAGTTGAATTGGATAGGAATCGTACGCCGCAACCGGGTAAGAGACCGCATTCGGCTCCTGGATCCATCCTGCGGGCAAGGTTGCGTGCAGTTCAATTTGCCTGGGCGAATCTGTGTCGTTCCGAATCAGGAGAGGGACCCACAAGGGTTCACCGGGCGCGGCCTGCGCTTCGGGTGAAAACAACTTCGCCAGGTGCTCAATTCCGTGCGCCCGCCAAAACGCGTGATAAAAAGCCCAAGGCCCGCCGAGTTCGATGGTGAGCTTCTCTTGCGGAAGTTCGTATCCGCGAGGCTTGGCGTAAGCAATCGGCGCAGCCGTGATTCCTTCGAATATGTCGCCGGTCGGACTTCCGGCTACGTGTGATTTGCCAAGAACCAGGC
>Ga0310810_10008539_pt1 | contig 11791 bp, 11 predicted proteins | sample NCmetagenome_FD_207641 | JGI IMG/M metagenome (GOLD analysis project Ga0310810, IMG submission 207641) | Soil microbial communities from experimental microcosm in Duke University, North Carolina, United States - NC | ecosystem: Engineered > Artificial ecosystem > Soil microcosm > Unclassified ...
ATTGTTGTCACTCGGCGGGAAGATGGGTTGGCCGGTCGTCTTGTGTGCGGTGGGATTTCGGCCAGGCCAAAGCTGTTAGAGTGTTCAGTATGAGGCCATACAAACGCCTCGATTCTTCCAAAGCTCTTCCCAAAGAAAGGAGACGCGCCATGACAACCGGTATGAAGCGATTGATAACACTCGCGGTCCTTTGTTTCGGCAGCTTCGCGGTGGCCCTTCTGCTCTCGTGGCATGTGTCTTCTGCCCAGGGAACACCACGAGTTCAATACCACGTGGTGGATGCTCAACCCTACCTAGATACTGATGCGTTGGAGGCTGAACTCAATGAGTACGGTCAAGCGGGGTGGGAGTTGGTCCTCGTACATCTGGGGAATGTCACAAAACCGACGCCGCGCTTCATATTCAAACGAATGTTACCGTAGGTATCGATGAGTGCCCGGCCACGGTAGACGTCTAAACCAGACAAGCTCTGGTGTTCTTGAGCGCGACTCAAGAATGTTTTTCTTCAGGCTGGAGGCGTAGGTCCGGCGAATCAGGTCATCCATCCTTCGAATCGCCGGCTGTGCGATGCATCTGTTTGCCGTACGACCGGCGCAGCAGGACCGTTAGCACGACCGCCAGCGGTGGATGCCTGCAAGAAACCAGTAAGAAAGCCCTGGAAGGACCCTGATGAGTGCGAGCATTTTGGAGAACCAAACGTCCGTGGCCCTCGGATATAACCTAGAGCTGTCGTCGGAAATGTTGTCTGTTCAGGAGCACAGTGTCCTAAGCCGACTCACAATCTTTGCGGGCCTCCTCTTCCTAATCGCGCTGTGCCTGCGGATTCTTCTGATGATCGCCGACTCTGGCTAGATGAGCGTGCGACCGCATGGCTCTCGGCCTAGTTGCGCGGTCCGACTTTTGCGTAGATGTATGTATCAACTTGAGGGGATGACGAGCGTGACTACCGGCGAAGGCGCCTCAGGGGTGGGCAGCGGCCCGATCCGCAGATGGCACCATGCATGGCGGGCGGCAGGCCTGACCGCGCCGCTTCATCCCATTCTTGTCCATTTCACCATCGCGCTATTTGTTGGTTCAGTCGGCTCCGACGGACTTGGTGCCATGTTTGGCTCTGAATCGCTATCCGAAGCGGCCTGGTGGATGATGGCCGGATCCACTCTCGTCACCCCGGCGACCCTCTTGACCGGAGCGTTGTCCCGGCGGCGATTGCCCATGCAGGAAAGTGAAGCCCGGTCATTTTTGCGAGCCCATATGGCTGGCGGGTTCGTGGTTTTCGGACTGTTGGTGATTCTGACGCTGTGGCGAGCGTCGTTCTGGGAACTCGGTGCATCTGTCACGCTTGCGTATCTTGGATTCGCTTGCGCGTCGGTGTTGATCATGACGCTTCAAGGGTATTTGGGCGGGGAATTAGTGTACCGCTATGGCAGCGAAGTCGGCAGCAAATTTCGGCAGTTGCCGGGCCATGAACCTGAACGTCGTCCTCCTGCGCTGTTTCCTGGACAATCTGTAAGAAACGCAAAGGTGTCTACACCGTCTCCATGACTCCATGATCAGCCGACGCCATTTTCTCTTGTCCGGCGGTTTGGTCCATTGGCCGAAACTTGTCGTCCCTCTCATCGGCTTCCCGCCAATGTTGCTCTACCGCCCGGGCAGGCGCACGCGAGGGGGCGTGCCGCATATTCGACGGCATCGTCACAGCCGCCTCGCATTTTCCCATGGATCGGCTTACCGAAGTCTTCTGCGGCTTCTCCCGGGAAGAATACCACGTGCCGATTCCCAATCCGCATGCGGAGCGCCCGCAAGCCTGGTCCGCCGGTGCTGTGCCGTACTTGTTGACGGAACTCCTGGGTTTGCGACCATCGGCTGAGCGGCAGGCTCGATATCGTGCGACCAGTCCTGCCCCCTTCCATCCAACAGCTGGATTTCCGTCGTCTCGCCGTCGGATCGGGGCATGTCGATCTGCGATTTCGCCGCAGAGCGGACGGCCATGCGGAGGTGGAGGTTATCGCGGCGGACGGCACCGTGGACGTCCGGGTTGTCCCCGGGGAACGCACCGATGACGCCATGGCGGGTCTCAAGATAGAAGAACATGAGGCGGCCGCGGGTGACCGGTTGACTAGGGATTGATGGGCGCTATCCACGGGTGGATGCCGATGGAAGCCATTGACGGTGGAGCACTATTGTAAAGTGTCCGGAGATTCGAGCCTCCTTATCCATGTCGTCCTTTCTCGGATTAAGCGCCTTTCAATGGCTGGCATTGATCATCGCAGCGACGACCATGCTGATCGCGATGGATGCGGTGGTCGGTCATTACCGGCATAGTTTTTCCTACCGGCTTCAATTTGCCCCGCTCCTAACCGCCCCGTTTCTCACTTTCACTGCCCTCTTGACGGTGGTCTTCCCCGAGGGAGAAGGCGTGAGGCAGGTGCTGAACGCCGCCGCATGGCTCGCTATCGTTACGGGAGTGATCGGGTTCGGCTACCATGCCTATTACGGCGTCCTGAAGAAGCCGGGGGGGCTCAAATGGCTGCTGCACTATCTGATGTACGGCGCGCCGCTGCTGTTGCCGCTCGCCCTCTCGGCGATGGGATGGCTCGCGCTCATCGTCGCGGCGGGCCTGTCCAAATCGCCGACAATTCTGGGGATGGCCATCCCCACGTTGCTGATTGTCTTCGTCGTCATCGTTTTGACCGGCAGCATCCTGCAGGCTGCGATTTTGCATTACCGCGGCGCGTTCAACACGCCGGCGATGTATGCGCCATTCACGATTCCGATTGTGACCGTATTCGCCGGCATCTGGATGGCGCTCGACCCGTCGCATTGGGCTCGTGCCGCATTCGCCGCCTTGCTCTGGTTGACGCTGCTGACCGGATTCATCGGATTCGGCATGCATCTGCGCGGGCTCGACCGGCAAATGGGAGGACTGTACGTGCCGCTGTTCAATCTGATGCAGGGGCCGCCGCAGGGAGCCCCTGGATTGTTCGTCGGTCTGGCCGGAGTCGGCCTCGTCGCGGTCTACCTGCTGTAAGGGCAGTCGTTGATTCAATTGGGAGAATGCCATGAGCACTGCACGCCGTCTGAAGCCGATTCATCAGACCCACCCCGAACCCGAGCCGTTCGTGTCTCGCTATCCGCACTTCAATGTGCTGGATAAGTGGGCGACGCCGGATTGGGACGATCAAACTCGAGACGTCATTCGCGCCCGGCTGGAAGACGTGCCGCCGATTCGATTCTTTACTGCGACCGAAGCTGCCACGCTGACGGCGGTCGTGGACCGGATGCTTCCCCAACCCGACCGCGACCCGTCTGCGCGGGTGCCGATCGTGCCCTGGATCGACAAGAAACTGTTCGATGACCAGCGCGACGGTTTTCGAGAAGAGACGCTTCCGCCTCAGCGGCAGGCATGGAAACTTGCTCTGGCGGCAATCGATGAATCCGCAAGAAGTTTTTATCGCGTTCGCTTTGCGGACATCGACGAGGCGTCGCAGGACATGATCCTCAAGCGGGTGCAGCAGGGCGATCCGCCGGGGGAGACCTGGAAACAAGTGCCTCCGAAACCGTTTTTCAGCAAGATGCTCATGTACAGCGTGCTCCATATTTATTACGCCCATCCCGCGGCGTGGAACGAAATCGGCTACCACGGACCGTCGTCGCCCCGCGGCTACAGCCGTATCTGGGACGGAGGGCTGGATCCCTGGGATGCGGTGGCGGAAGGAAACGGCGATGCCGCGTGACGAAGGCCCGGACTGGTCGCTCACCGCGCCAGGCATCCATGGCGAACGGGTCCCCATGCGGGACCTGTCGCGGCAGGACGTCGATTTTTGTATTGTCGGCGCCGGAGCCGCCGGCAGCGTGCTCGGCGCAAAGCTCTCGGAAGCCGGGTTTTCCACGGTCCTGCTGGAAGCCGGCGAGCATTGGGACCCGACGTCCGACTTTGTCTCGGACGAGAAGGCGGCGCACAAATTGTTTTGGACCGATGAACGGATCGTGGGCGGGGACCATCCCATCGAACTTGGATCAAACAATTCCGGCCGCGGCGTCGGCGGGAGCACTGTCCACTACTCGATGGTCGCTCTTCGCGCGCATCCCGAAGACTTCCACCGCCGCTCATTGGACGGTGCGATCGCCGGTGCGGATGTGGTGGACTGGCCGCTGTCCTTCGACGACCTCGAACCGTATTATGAGGAGGTGGAGGAGGCCTTGCAGATCGCCGGCCCGACATTCTATCCGTGGGGCCGCCGGCGCCGCCGCTATCCCCAGCGCGAACATCAGCTCAACGCGTGCGCCAATGTGCTGGTTCGTGGCTGTACGAGCATCGGCATCCCGGTGGCGCCTTGTCCGATCGCGACCTTAAGCGCGCCCCACGGAGACCGGCCTCCGTGCGTCTATCGAGGACTGTGCAACTACGGCTGTACGACGAACGCGAAGAGCTCCACGCTCGTGACCTACATTCCGCGGGCCGTTGCGGCGGGAGCCGAGGTGCGTCCAGGATCCATGGTCGCCCAGGTGACGCACGACAAACAAGGACTCGTTGACGGCGTGCTGTATTTCCGGCGCGGCGAGACGGAAGTGCGTCGCCAACGCGCCAAACATGTGGTCGTCTCCGGATATGCCATTGAAACGCCGCGCCTGCTGTTGAATTCGGCGACGGCGCGGTATCCGCAGGGGATGGCGAATTCGTCCGGTCTCGTCGGCAAGTACTTCATGGTCCAGCCGAGCGACCAGAGTTATGGCAAATTTAGGGAGCGCATTAATCAATACAAAGCGCCGCCGCCGGGTGGAGCGATCAGCGAGCATTTCAACCGGACAATGGCTGACGCCGACTTTGTCTGCGGATATGTCATCGAGGTCGTCGGCCCGCACCCGATCGAGTTTGCCAGCCGCATCTTTTCCTCACGGGGGTTGTGGGGAACCGCGTTGCGGCAGGAAATGGCCGACTACAATTTTTATTCGGGCATCGGCATGTGCGGGGAATGCATGCCGCAGGCAACGAATACCGTGACGCTCCATCCGACGGAGCGTGATCAATATGGCTTGCCGGTTGCCTACGTCCGGTTCGGCTATCACGAGAACGACACTCGACTGATCCAGCATGCGCACAAGACAATGGAGCAGATTCTGAAGGCGGCGGGCGCGACGGATATCTTTACTTCCCCGCGAACGGCACATTTGATGGGAACGTGCAGAATGGGCAACGATCCGGCTGCGTCCGTCGTCGACGCGGATTGCCGTTCGCATGACATTCCCAATCTGTTCGTCTGCGACGGCTCTGTGTTCCCGACCGCCACCGCCGTGAATCCGTCGGTGACCATTGAAGCCATTGCGGCGCGGACCGCGGATCGCATCGCTCAGATGGCGCGCCGGGGGGAATTGCGGCGCTAACGTACACTGTCGAGGTACACTCGTTCCATTCCGAACGATCTTCATGCTCACGCCGATTTCCGACTATGCCCTGCTCGGCGATCTCGAAACCGCCGCATTGGTGTCCCGACGGGGTTCGATCGATTGGCTCTGCACCCCCGCCTTCGGCTCTGGCGCCTGCTTCGCTGCCCTCATGGGGACCGCCCGGCATGGCCGGTGGCTGCTTGCGCCGACCGAGCCGGTCCAACGCATTACTCGGCGTTATCGCCCCGAGACACTGGTGCTGGAGACGGATTACGAGAGTCACTCCGGCGCGGTGACAATCACGGATTTTATGCCGCGCCGAAGCCGTCATCCCATGGTGCTGCGGCTCGTTCAGGGCACGCGCGGTGAAGTGCCCATGCATATGGAATGCATCGCCCGGTTCGATTACGGTTCTGTTCTCCCTTGGATCCGCTTGCGCGATGGCGCGGCGCTGATTGCGGCCGGACCGGATGCTCTCCGTCTTCAGACCGACGTCCCTCTTCGCAAGGCCGACGGGATCCTCTCGGGAGACTTTGTCGTGCGTGCCGGGGACCGGCGTTCCTTCGCCTTGACGGCGTATCCGTCCCATGAGAGCCCGCCTCCAAACATCGACGTCGATGCTGCGTTGGATGAGACAGAGGCATGGTGGCGCCAATGGACGGCCCGCTGTGCCTATCGCGGTCCATGGCGGGACGCGGTCGTCCGCTCGCTGATCATCTTAAAAGCGCTCACCTGCCAACCGACCGGCGGCGTGCTGGCCGCCGCCACGACGTCGCTCTCCGAAAGTCTGCGCGGATCCTTGAACTGGGATTACCGCTTCTGCTGGCTGCGGGACGCTTCATTGACGATGCGCGCCTTCTTGGAGAGCGGCTACGAATCGGAGGCGCGCGCGTGGCGCGAATGGGTGCTGCGGGCGGTCGCCGGAGCGCCGAGCGATCTCCAGGTCGTCTACGGCGCCGATGGGACCCGCCGGCTGCCGGAACATACCCTGGACTGGCTGCCGGGGTATGGCGGCATCGGGCCCGTCCACGTGGGCAATGCGGCGGTGCAGCAATGCCAATTGGACGTGTATGGGGAAGTCATCAGCGCATTGTCGTCCATGCTCGAGCGTGGAATTGAACCGGAAGCGGCCGCTTGGGATCTCCAGCGCAGCGTCTTGGACTATCTGGAATCCGAATGGGAGCGTACCGACCACGGGATCTGGGAAAGCCGAGAAGAACCTACACAACACACCTATTCCAAGCTGATGGCATGGGTCGCGGCGGACCGTGCCATCGGCGAAGTCGAACACTTGGGCTTGCCGGGGCCCACCGATACGTGGCGGCGCTTGCGGGCCGACATTCACGACGCGGTGTGCCGGCAAGGGTATGATCGCGAGCGCGGGTGTTTCGTTCGTTCATTCGGCTCCAAAGATCTGGATGCGAGTCTCCTTCGGATGCCGCTCATCGGTTTTCTGCCACCAGACGATCCCCGCGTGCAAGGGACCGTCGCAGCGATCGAACGCGAATTGATGGTCCATGATGGCTTGCTGTACCGGTACAGCCGGGATGGCAACCCTCAAGAGGGCGTCTTTCTCGCTTGCAGCTTCTGGCTGGTTGAGGCACGGGCCTTGATGAAACGGCACAAGGAGGCCGCCCGGCTCTTCGAGCGCCTTCTCGGGGTCGCCAATGACGTGGGACTCTTGGCTGAAGAGTACGATCCGGGCCGGCAGCGGCTGCTGGGGAACTTTCCCGTGGCGCTCTCTCACCTCTCGCTGATCAACGCGGCCCATACGTTGCAAGGTCACTGCGTGTCAGGAAACGGAGAGGCGGAGTGGGAAGAACGCGGCGATCACCAGGGCTCTCGCCAGAAATCCAAGCGGTAGGGATTCACGGCGAGCGGGCTTGTCGGGCGCCTCAGGCGCTTCTCATGAACGGTCAGCGGAATCTCTACACGGCGTACCGTTGGGCGTCCGCTCGTTTGAATTCGAGGCCCAAGCCCGGACGCGAGCGGTCAGGATGCAACGCCCCCTCCATCGGCTCTACGACCCCGTCGAAGAGCATATGCTCGATGCGGACGTGGTCGTAGAAATATTCCAGATGGCGCACGGGAATAGATGCGCAACAGACCTGCATGTGCAATGACGGGGCGCAGTGGGCGGACAAGGGAAGAGGCCTGGCTTCGCACAAGGCGGCGGCCTTGAGGAATCCGGTCAACCCGCAGCATCGTGTCGCATCGGCCTGAAGGACATCCACGGCTCCCGCTTCCAACATATGGCGAAAATAGAAAAGGTCGAACCCATATTCGCCGGCAGTGACGTCGATGGGCGGCGGCACCCGATCTCTCAACAGATGCAGGCCCTCCAGGTCGTCCGAAGACACCGGTTCCTCAAACCAGGTCACCCCATAGTCCTTGGCAAATTCCGAAAAAGATAGCGCCTGCTTCCTCGAATACCCGCCATTCGCATCCACGAACAGTTCCGGCTCCGGTCCGATAGCGGAGCGCACGGCCGCGATCCGCTTCCTGTCCTCTTGCTCGTCCCGGCCGATTTTCATCTTGACCCGAGGAATGCCTTCTTCGATCCAGCCGCTGAGTTGATGTTGCAGCCGTTCGATCGAATAGGATGTAAAGCCGCCGCTCCCATAGATCGGGACGCTCTCGCGGACGGAGCCGAGCAGTGAGACGAGCGGCAGATTCAGCAGCTTGGCCTTGAGATCCCAGAGCGCGGCATCAACGGCGGAGATCGCCATGGCGACCGCCCCCGGCCGTCCGACGTTGCGCACGGCATGGCGCATCGAATGCCAGCAATCGGAAATCGCCATTGCGTCGTGGCCGACGACGACATCGGTCAACAGCTCGTGGACGACCGACGCCGAGCCCAGGCTGGCATAAGTGTACCCGAGTCCCTTCTGGCCGCCGGCTTCCACCTCGACCAACACTAACATCGTGTGATGCCATACGAGGGTGCCGTCGGATTCCGGTCCGTCGGTAGGGATCACATACGCCGACACGTCGACGGACGAAATCGGGACATCGACCCGCTGTGGGCGGACGTGTTGTCCGCGGTGATTCTGTTTGATGTTGTGTTGCGCTGTCCGCAAGTTACCGAGGCCTCCGATTCAGCAATGCATCGACCGCTGGCACGTTTGCCGTATTCGCTGCTCCGGCTCTTTCACGCGCTACACGGTTTCCCGCACTTTGTCTTCGATCACGGTCTTGATGATGCCCCAGCGATCTTTCTGGCCTCGGGCCATCGCCTCTGCGAAGTGCAGCGCTTGCTTCATCGTGATTTTGCCGGGCATCGGCGCCTCGTTGGGATCCACTATGGCCTCGACCAACGCGGGGCCCGGATGTGAGAACGCCTCGCGGAGGACGTCCCGGACTTGGCGCGGGTCCTCCACCGTATAGCCTGCCGCACCGCACGCCTTGGCAAACATCGCGAAGTTGATCGGCTGCAGTTCGACGCCATACTCGGGATTGCCCTCGAGCACAATCTGCTCCCATTTGATCTGACCAAGATAATTGTTCTTGATCAGGATGATTTTGACGGGAAGATTGTATTTAACGAGCGTCGCCATCTCTCCCATGAGCATCGTAAAGCCGCCGTCGCCGATGAAGCAGAGCACCTGCCGGCCCGGATAGGCCATCGCCGCGCCGATGCTGTAGGGCAAGCCGTTCGCCATCGACGCCAGATTGCCCGATCCGGAGAACATCATGTCGCCTTTCATCTTGATATGGCGCACCGCCCAGGTCGTGATGGTGCCCGTATCGCAACAGACAATGGTGTCGTCGGCTAGGAATTCGTTCACCGCATGCGCGATGACTTGCGGTTTCATCGGCATATCCATGCGCGTGGCCCGCTCCTCCATGAGCTGGTTCCACTGCTTTACGCTGGATTGGATAGTCTCGAGGAATTTCCGGTCATTTTTTTGCTGAATGAACGGCAAGAGCGCTCGTAAGACGTCCCAGGACTGTCCGACGAGGCCCACCTCCACAGGGTAGCGGAGCCCGATGCGCGCGGCGTCGATGTCGATCTGCACGCCCTTGGCTTGGCCAGGCTTCGGATAGAATTGCTCATACGGAAAACTGCTGCCCACAATGATCAACGTGTCGCAGCTCTCCATCGCATCTTGCGAGGGCGCCGTGCCGAGCAAGCCGATGGGGCCGGTCGTGTATGGACTGTCGTCTGGGACGACGGCCGTACCGAGATAGGGTTTGATGATAACGCCGCCAACCTTCTCAGCCAATTGCAACACTTCCTTGCGCGCCGTCAAGCACCCACGGCCCGCCAGGATGACAATCTTTGAACCGGCGTTGATGATGTCGGCGGCTTCCTGCAAGAGCGGTTTCGGCGGGAGTGGGAGGGGGTCGGCATAGACGTCGCCGCTATGGTGGGCGATGTTCATCTTCGACCGCTTTCCGGCGCCGTTTTCCGTCCAGTCCTGGATGTCTTTCGGAATTGTGATATGGGAGACGCCCCGCCGAGACATGGCGGTTTTGATGGCTTCGTCCACCACGTTGTAGACATGGGCCGGGCCCATGATGCGCTCGTTGAAGACGGCAACATCGGCGTAGATCTTGTCCAAGTCGACATCCTGTTGGAAATGCGTCCCGATCAAGTCATGAAATGTGTGGCCGGTGATTGCCAGAACCGGCTGGCCGTCCATGTTGGCGTCGTACAAGCCGTTCAACAAATGAATGCCGCCCGGTCCAGAAGTCGCCACGCACACGCCTAACTTCCGTTTGAATTTGGCATACGCGCAGGCGGCAAAGGCCGCCGCTTCTTCATGCCTGACCTGCACGAACTTGATTTTGTCCTGATGGGTCCGTAGCGCTTCGAAAAATCCATTGATGCCATCGCCGGGGAACCCGAAAATGGTGTCAACCTCCCAATCCAGCAACCGCTCCACAAGCATGTCAGAGACTGTTTGCGCCATTGCGCCTCCTCTCACCATCCCGGCTCGATCCGCACCCACCCTGCGCGATGTGACTGAGATGGATGTTATGAAAGATGACAAGGCGAGAACCCGCCCAGCAGAAGTACATTTTTAAGTATTGGCGATCGTTGCCCCCAGGCGCGACTGTGGGCAACCCCCATCCGCAAGTCGAAATTCCCTTGGAAATCCCCTCGATGGATAGGGCGCTTTGTGACGGCAGCACCGCCCGCCGGACAGTCACGCCAAACACCGGGTCTCAGCCGGGTCATCAAGCGAATCGGCGGCATCTCGCCGCACCGCTCTCTTCTCCCGTTCGCGACCGAAACGTTCAAGGATAGGCACACACCTCGCGTCTCGTCGCGATTCTCGGCGCAATCGCGAATCGGAGAGCCGCGACGGTAGGGCGGCCACGACAGGTGCAGAGAAGACTGAGGATGCGGCGCGTTAGTTCAAGATCTTTGCGTTCTAGCCTCGTTACTGAGATACGACCATTACAACGAATCGAGAACACAACGAATCGAGGACGAATCAAGTGCTGCAAGTTATTGATAGTGAACGCCTTGTGTTGCTCCGATGGTGCCGATTCTTATTGGAGCCGACATCTGAGAAGCCGCCGCCTAACATAAGAAGCAAGCTGTGTCAGGAGGAGGGCTACCTAAGAAGTATAGAAATACGCTTCACTGTCAGGAATACTGCGCGCATGAGCGGTGCAAATCCCATTCGGGTCCTCCTGGCCGAGGACCATCCGATGGTCCGCCAGTCATTACGGATCGTTCTGGAGGCCTTCCCAAATGTGCAAGTGGTCGGAGAATCCATTACTGGCGAGGAGGCGGTGATACAGGCAGGAAGCCTTCAACCCCATATCGTCCTCATGGATGTCAACATGCCGCTCTTAGATGGAATTGCCGCCACGCGCCTGATCAAAACGAAATACCCTCAGATTGCCGTCATCGGCCTCACCTGCCATTCGCGTGGAGACCTTGTGTCTGCTATGACAAGGGCTGGTGCTTTTGAAGTCGTGCCGAAGGAAAAGGCGCTTGATTTGTATGAGGTCATCGAAAGAGCTGTCATAGGTTTCCCGCTCCCTCACGGTGGTTCGATACGTGTCGATGACCCGCCCATCGGCACATCATTCTTGCCGTAACCGGCGGGCGCATTGCCTTCCAACCGGTTGTTCAGCGGTACATCGGTATCCCGAGAGGTTCATCATGCCGTTCGTTACCCAGGCCTGCGGCCACTCGGATTAAGGTGTAATGCCGATAGCGTGCCCGCTTTGAGACAGGACGAAGAAAAGAAACTTTTGAGGTCGAGTCATGCTGCCGATTTCGAGGAATGATTCTGGGTTGCGGTCAAAACATTCGGCAGGCCGGCCTGAGTAGCCAGAGACGACTGTGCGATAGCTAAGAGCTCTTTGCAGTAGTACGCGACGATTCTCGCCTCGCTTTGGGTAAGCGGCTTCTTGCCAAGCGAGAAAAGAAAATGTTCACATG
>Ga0310810_10008540_pt1 | contig 11791 bp, 13 predicted proteins | sample NCmetagenome_FD_207641 | JGI IMG/M metagenome (GOLD analysis project Ga0310810, IMG submission 207641) | Soil microbial communities from experimental microcosm in Duke University, North Carolina, United States - NC | ecosystem: Engineered > Artificial ecosystem > Soil microcosm > Unclassified ...
GATGGCGTGGCATCTACCCGACCTTGCGTTTGCGTCCGAGGCGTGGGCGTTGTTCGAGCTCACCTTTCCACTGAACGCCCCCGGGGACGACGCGAACCCGTTGCCGATCACCATCTCGGTTCAGGCAGCGACAAACGACAGCACCCCGCTTTTCCTGATGGGGACATTGCCGGACCTGTCCGTGATCGTTCGTTCGCAAGGGGAAACGAGGGCCGTCGATCCTCTGATCGCGCAGCGCGCGCTTGAGCTCGATGCGGCCGACGCGCTCGTCGCCGTGCGTGCTGCGATCGAGACGGACGACTGGAAAAAGGCGAAGCGGCTTGTCGCGGCAGCCGCCAAGCGCTTTGCGCGGCATCCGTGGGCGTCCACGATCATCGCAACGATGCAACGGCTGATTTCCGAGCGCGACAAACGGTTAGCGGTCAAGGAAGCAGCGTTCTCCGCGCGTCGAATGCAGAACCGCCTCGCATCGCCGCATGAGCCCCCATCGTTCTGCATGGCGGAGGAAGCGCATCTACCCGTGTTCCTGCAGCGCAAAAGCGAGCAGGGCAAGGGTCGGCGCGATCACTGAAGCGAAACAGCGATGACCAACGCACTCGAACGCTTCGTCACCCGGCACGCGCTGGCGCGCATGCAGCAGCGCGGCATCGCGCCCTCCGCACTCGATTACTTGCTCGACTTCGGTCGCGAGCACTACGATCATCATGGTGCGACCCTGTTGATGCTCGATCGTACAGCCCGCAGGCGGATCGTACGAGCGGGTGCTGCCTGCGCCCGGCAGGTAGACGCCTTGCGAGGTTTGTACGCGGTCGTCGCTGCGGACGGGCGCGTGCGTACCGTCGGTCATCGGACGCGGCGGCTGCGACACTAGCGGCAACGCCCGGCCCCGAGGGAGTCCAATCGCTCTGGTGCCCTGAAGACAATACCGACGTACCACTCTTCGGGGAGCCCAGCCAACCCCGGTGCACTCAGGCCGCCGGATGCCACGCAAGCTGCGGGTAACGCAATTCCCGGGCCCGCTTCTCGCTTAGTGCAATCGAGTCGTCCGGAGCTGATCGCCGAGAACATCGCGGCCGTGATCTGCTCCGCGGTCAAGGCGATCGCGATTCTGTTCGTGCTGGGATTGATTCCTCTCATCATCGTTGGCACGTTCATGGCGGGTCTTTTGCACGCCGGCCGGGCCAGTCGCCGTCGAGGGCGCATATGGTGAACTGCGATTGCCCGCATTGCGGGTCACTCCGGACGCAGGCGCTGCCGATGCTCCACGCGGCCGGCATTCGTCGGTACGATTGGCACTCCAACTCATTGTTCTACTATCGCGGCGCGGCTGGTATCCGTTCGACGCGCGGGCGTGGGCGATCCCAGTCGCATCTGTCCGAATTGTCGAGACCGCCCGTCGCATCGACTACGGCCGCGCTGCGAAGTGGCGCAGCTTTCGTAATCGTTATCCTCACCATCTTCGGGGGATGGTCAGGTTTCGGGCTGGCGGTCGGCGGCTTGCTGGTTCTGGCGATCGTGAGGGGCATTGCGGAGGGCGACGATCATGCACGGGCGCTCGAAGACTGGCATGTGTCATTTCGCTGCGCACGCTGTGGAACGATCTTTCGGATACCGACACCATGATCCATCGTCACGAGTGCGCTGACCTGAAGCGCGCGTTCCTTGTCAAACCGTATCAGGGAGCGTCTCCCGAATCGGCCAAGTACCTGTTCGTCGGCCTCGATGCCAACTACGACAAGGATGTCGCAGACAGCGAGATCTTCGCCACGCTGCTCGAGTATCTCGACGATGGCGTCGCCTTCTGGAAACGAACGCGTGTTCACCATCCCTTCCTCCTTCCCAAGTACACCGGCGACGGAAAGTTCTATCACCGGTCCTTTGCGAAGATCGGATTCCTGCCGGAGGACGCGAACAAGGTCTGCTTCGTTGAGCTGACGGACGTGCCGACCTTCGGACAGAGCAAACTCGCTCTGAGCGACCTCAATCCGGATCACTTGCAGCGTCTGAATCTCGCCATCGTCTCCGGCGTCGCAAAATTCACGTTTATTCCTGATCGCGTCGGGAAGCTGATGAAAGCGTCCGGAGCCTTTCCATGGATGTCCGCCGCCCCGCAAGTTGATGGAGAAAGTGCGTTGAAGATCTGGTACCGGGATGGCGAGCGGACCGTCTCCTGGCACTACCATCTATCTGTCTACGGCAAGTGCGAGCGCGACAAGAGCCGCCAACTCGCGGCAATGCGCGCCCTCGTGGCGCGCGAAGAAGGCCGTGCTGAGATGCGAGCCACCGACAACGCTTGATCGACGCATGAATCGGACGGAGCGCTTCTACAAGATCGATCAGTTGCTGCAGGAGCGGGGCGTCGTGCCTCGCAAGCAGTTTCTGGACGAGCTGGAAATTTCGCCGGCGACGTTCAAGCGGGATCTCGAATACATGCGCGATCGGTTCAACGCGCCGGTGATCTGGGATGCGGATTCGGGTGGGTACCGTTATGGAAAGGGCTCCCAAACGGGACCGCAGTTCGAATTGCCGGGGCTATGGTTCAACGAGTCGGAGGCGTTCGCGCTGATGACGATGGAGCATCTTCTGGCCTCGCTGGACCAGGGTGGGTTGATCGGTCCGCACATCGCGCCGCTGCGGGCGCGTCTCGCCGCGATATTGGGAACCGGCGAAGCCTCGGCCGGGGAAGTCAGGAAGCGAATTCGTCTTCTCGCATTCGCCCCACGCAAGCTTCCGGTGGAATGCTTCGAGCAGATCGGCTGCGCGACGATGAAGCGTCTGCGGATCCACATTGTCTACTATGCACGCAGCACCGACGAGCATTCGGAACGCGATGTGTCACCTCAGCGCCTCGTGCACTATCGGGGAAACTGGTACCTCGACGGCTGGTGTCATCTTCGAAACGATCTGCGGACGTTCGCGTTCGATGGGATCAAAAGCGTCAAAATGCTCGACGAGGCGGCACGCGATGTCTCACTGAAAGCGCTGGATGACTATCTGTCGACCGGCTACGGCATCATGCGCAGCGGCGACGATGTCACCTGGGCGAAGCTGCGGTTTTCGTCCGAGCGCGCCCGCTGGGTCGCCTCGGAGGTGTGGCACGCGGATCAGCGAGGCTCACTCGACCCGTCCGGGCGCTATACGCTCGAACTTCCGTACCGCGACGATCGCGAGCTGCTCCTCGAGATCCTGAAGCACGGGGCTGGTGTCGAAGTGCTTGCCCCGCAGGGTCTGAGAACGAAGGTGAGGGAGGCGCACGTCAAGGCCGCAGAAGCAAACCGCTGAAGCTCGTATCGAACGACTTCCCGGCTGGCTCGCTTTACGGAGGGAAAGGCAGCTTCGATTGATTTTGTGCTGCGAGGGGGCAAACCTCCTACGTGCTAATGATCCAAATGCGGACAGCAGCCTGAACGCCGACAACCGACACTGTGGGTCGCTCGACGACCGAGCAATCAACCATAGGATTCGTATGAACCCCACAAATGTAAACAAGGCACAGGCCAATCGTGACCCCATCTCCGGTGCGCCGGGTGCACACCCTGTCGGCACCGGACTAGGAGCGGCGGCAGGCGGCATCGCGGGAGGCGCCGCGGCCGGAACGCTGGCGGCAGGACCCGTCGGAACCGTCATTGGTGCAGCGGTCGGTGCCGTGTTGGGCGGGCTCGGCGGCAAGGCGATCGCGGAGCATTACGATCCGACCGTCGAAGAAGCTTACTGGCGCGGCAACTTCGAACGGGAGCCGTACTACCAGCGCGGCATGACTTACGACGATTACGCGCCTGCGTATCGACTGGGCGGAGAATGGCGAAGCCGGACGGCGGACCAGTCTTTCGAAGATGTCGAGGGACAATTGGCTGAGCAGTACGGCCAGGTGCGCGGTCAATCGCGCCTTGACTGGGAACACGCCAAACAAGCGACTCGCGCCGGATGGGATCGTCTCGACGTTGCCGCAACGCGTAACGATTAGCGAGCTTGCGTAGTTACTTTCGGGCCCCGCTTCGGCGGGGCTTTTTGTTGCGTCCAAAAAAAAGTACACCATCTGCCGGGATGGTGGTAGGATGGGCACAGGATGGTAAAAGGAAGCGACGCGTGAGCGATTTGAAACCCAGGCTGCCCGACACGGAAAAGATCACGATCAACGTCGGCGCCATCGATCTGGGGCACATCGACCTGCTTGTGCAGGAAGGGTTTTATTCGAACCGCACCGATCTCATTCGTACGGCGATTCGCAATCAGCTCGCAACACATGCCGAGGTGCTGCGCCAGACCGTCGCTCGGCGCACGCTGGTGCTCGGACTGCAGGATTACTCCAAACGCGATCTCGAGGCCGTGCGCAAGTCCGGAACCAAGCTGCGCATTCAGGCGCTTGGGCTCGTGCGCATCGCTCAGGACGTTTCCCCCGCGCTCGCCAGGGACACGATCGAATCGATCGCGGTACTTGGTGCATTGCAAGCGAGCGCAGCGGTAAAGGCCGCTCTCAACGATCGAATTCACTAAGGATTGAATGCCGCCATGATTCCGGATATGAAACGCACGATGCAAGAAGCGATGGAACTGATGCGCGCGGGCGATCTGCACGCCGCGACCAAGGCAATCCTTGGTCGCCTGGGTGGCGGTCACGAGTCGGACACTGCATCGGATATCGCAGATCCCGAGCCGTCCAACGCCGCCGGCGCGGACGTCATCGAAGGCTCCTATCGTGTTCTGTCCAACGATTCGCTCGGCGTCGCGCCATCGTTTGCAGATCCTGCGAAGGCTGCGCGCAGCGCGCGCGACGAGGCCGGCGTATTTAGCGAACACCGCTTCGCCTGCGAGGCAACCGAAATTCGCTATAAGCTCTTCATTCCCGCCGGTCGTCGCGATGCCGCGCCGCCGCTCGTGGTCATGTTGCATGGCTGCACGCAATCACCCGATGACTTTGCGCGCGGCACTCGGATGAACGCGCTTGCGCAGGAGCATGGCTATGTCATCGCCTATCCGGCGCAGTCGAAACGCAGGAACGCAACCCGATGCTGGAACTGGTTCCGCAGTGCGGATCAGCAGCGCGATGGCGGGGGAGAAGCCACGCTCATCGCCGCGCTCACTGTGCATCTGGTCAAGACGAATGGCCTCGACGCGCGTCGCGTCTATGCGGCGGGATTGTCCGCGGGCGGGGCAATGGCCGCGGTGCTCGCCGCCGCTTATCCCGACGTGTTCGCCGCAATCGGCGTCCACTCCGGCTTGCCGGTCGGCGCGGCGCGCGATCTGCCATCCGCATTCGCGGCGATGGCAAAGGGCGCCGCCCATTCGGTAAGTTGTGGACCGCACTCCGTCGTGCATCGGGTTCCGGCGATCGTTTTCCATGGGGATCGTGACCCGACGGTCGATCCAAGCAACGGCGCGGCGGTCGTGTTCCAGGCGACGGCAACCGGGACGCTGATGTCGGGCGGCGAGTCCAAAGCGCGCGAGACGATTGAAGAGGGATCGGTCCGCGGTGGACGCTCGTACACGCGCACGATCCATAGAAACGATGCGGGAAGCGTGGTCGCCGAACAGTGGACCGTTCACGGTGGAGGGCACGCCTGGTTCGGCGGCGACAGCGCGGGGTCTTATACCGACCCGTCCGGCCCCGACGCATCGGAAGAAATGCTGCGATTCTTTGCGCAGTGCGCGCGCGCCGCGGTCAACTAGGGCGCGTTAACACTAATCAACCGTAGTGGTCGAGTCCGTTGAGTACCCATCAGCACCGCGCATCAACGAGCGATGCCGAGCGCCTTCCACAGGAACACATAGGAAATCGCTCGACGCCCCTCCCGCTGCGCCTGTTGCGTCTCGCTCGCTTCGTACCTGCGCAGCAGTCCTTTCACCCGTTCGAGGCCCGCAGGGGTCCGGATCGCTTGCCGTGGCGTCTTGCCGCCGAGCGCAGGGATCGGCTCGTCGGGCCAGTTTGCGTACGACTGACGGATGGTCTTCTCGATGAGCTCGGCCATGGCCGCCGGAGACAATTGGGGTGCAAGTCGGCCGGGCTTCTGCCTCTGCGTGACCGACGCGCGGGCCAGCGCGCCCTTCGGATCGGTTAACTCGCGCGCAAGGTACCGGACGGCATCGCGCGCCAAGGCCTCGAACCATGAGCGACCTCGGTCCGCGTACCCTTGGGTCCTGTAAAACACGGAGATCCGGTCAGCGTCCGTTTCGGGGTTGATGCTCACGACCGGGCGCATCTGCTCATCGCTTCCCTTTTCCAGTCGGTTCCAGCCCATTTCGCGATCGCCGGCGACATCGGGTTCGGCGGTCAGCGACTGTCGCAGCGCCTCCCAATTCTTCACGCGGTAGCGGTCGGTGACGAGCAGCAGGGGTTCGCCGGTAAGGGCGTCCACGATGGTCGGAATGGAGACGGCGGCGAAATATTGCGCAAGCCAATGTCGTCGAATGGTCGAGCTCAGGTCCGCAGCTTGACCGGCTCGCGGTCCGCGCTTGCGGCTGGCTTTGCGCATGGTGGCCATGACCCGCGGTCCAGCCAGCGCTGAGAATGGATAGACGGCGCCGGACAGCTCGCGATGATCGCCGACGTCCATGATCCGGACGCCGACCTGCGATCCCACCAGCGATTCCTGACTACCCGCTCGCTCGACCACGACGATCGGTGCCGCCTCCGTGTCCAGCGCATCGCACAGCGTCATCTGGCGGCCCGGCACGACGTCGGTCACGTGGTACAGGCGCAACGGCCGTTCGCTCAGCTGCGCGATCCATTGTCGCTGCTCCATCGTGAACAGCGGGCCGCCGGGGCCGAGCAGCAGATCTGCCACTCGCGTCGACTTGCCGAAGACATCGATCGCGCCCTCGGCAAGAAGCCACTCGTTGGCGTTGAGATGAATCTGCTGCCAGGTTTCGTCGTGCTGCGTTTCCAGCGTGACCCGCTCCTCGTCGGTCAAGCCCCCGAACAGCATCGCCTCGATTGCTACGCCGGCCGCGTTCCGATGACGGCTCGCGAGCCAGTCCAGCGCTCGCTCGACCGCTCTCGCGTGGCCTTTCGCGTCAGCCTCACTAGTCGTGGCGCCTCCGCCGCAGCAGTGCTTGTACTTCCGGCCGCTGCCGCAGGGGCACGGGTCATTCCGCATGGAACGGGTTCCCTCCCGGCTCACGCGAATGCGATGCCGGCCCTTCGCGCAGCTTCGACGAGTGGACCATCCTTCGCGGCCGATGCAAGTTCCAGCCGAATCGCCAGCGCCAAATAGACGGCATCGTAAGCTGACAGCGCGTAGCGCCGGCGCGTCGACGCGATCGTTCTCGCCATCGGTGGCGCTCTGTCGGTCACCGGATTTGACGCCTCGAATTCGGTGAGAATGTCGCACATCCATGATCGCTCCCGCTCAAGGGTGGACAACAGCGGGGTGACGTCGAAATTCCGCAGCACCTGGGTGGATCTCGAAGAAGCCATGAGGCGGGGGCGAGCCGGCGTCCGTGTAGTCAGCGACGGCTCGCGGCAAATCAGCGAAGCGTGCAATCGAGAAGCCATGGCATCATGGCAGTAGGACGGATGCACGATTATCCCGCGCGGTCATACGGCCTTGAGCGAAACCGTCACCATAGTCATCGGCCATCGCCTCGGCAAGGCAGAGGTGGTCCGCCGCATCAGGGATGGCTTCGCCCGCGGGAACGGTCCCCTGGGACCGATGATTGCCATGGAGCAGGTGAGTTGGGAAGGGGATACGTTGCGCTTCGTGATGCGCGCGCTCGGTCAAACGGCCCCGGCGAGCGTCGAGGTTATGGAAGACGCGCTGCGCATCGAAGTGTCGTTGCCGTGGCTGCTGGCCAAGGCGGCAAAACAACTTCTTCCGATATTGCGCAAGGAGGCAACGCTCCTCCTGGAAAAGAAATAGCGCGCCGACGAGATGGAGGGATTCGCCCGCCGTTCTCACCTGGCGCTTGATCCATCCTCCAATCGGCACTCGACCACTTCGATGGCCCGCGAAGCCGCTCTGCTTTTCACCGACATCGTCGACAGCACGTCGACGACGCAGCGGCTGGGGGACGACCGCGCAGCCGCGCTCTGGGCCGAGCACGACCGGCGCGCGCGCGATCTGCTGCGTAAGTACAACGGTCGCGAAATCGGACGCTCGGATGGCCTTCTGACGCTGTTCGAGGCCCCCGCCGACGCCGCTCGGTACGCACTCGACTATCGCGCGGAAGCGGCCGAACTCGGGCTTGCGGCGCGCGCCGGCATGCATGTCGGGCCGATCGTCCTGCGCGAAGCGTCCGCCGCGGACGTCGCGCTTGGCGCACAGCGCATCGAGGCGGACGGACTCGCACTGCCGCTCGCATCGCGCCTCATGGCGATGGCGCGCGGCGGTCAGACGCTGCTGACGCAGGCGGCGAGGACCGCGCTGGATCCAGCAGCGCTGCATGGCGCGGTCGAGATACGCAGCCACGGTCACTATCGTCTCAAGGGCATCGACGAGCCCGTTGCGATTTTCGAGATCGGCAACGCCGGGCTCTGCAGCTTCGTTCCCCCGCCCGACAGCGACAAGTCATACCGCGTCGTCCGGCGTGGCGAACTATGGCAGCCGGTGCGCGATATTCCGCACGAGCTTCCAGCGGAGCCCGACTCCTTCTTCGGTCGCGCATCGGACCTGGCAGCGATCGCCCACCATTTCAACGAAGGCTCGCGGCTTTTGACCTTGCTGGGTCCGGGTGGCACCGGCAAGACGCGTCTTGCGATCCGGTACGGCCGCGGGGCGCTCGGCGAATGGCCCGGAGGCATCTGGTTCTGCGACCTGTCGGATGCATCGACGCTCGACGCGATCCATTACGCAACCGCCAGCGCACTCAATATTCGGCTGGGCAGCGGAGATCCGGAAGCGGAACTCACCGAAGCGATCGCAGGACGGGGCCGCTGCCTCATCGTGCTCGACAACTTCGAGCAGGTCGCAGAGCATGCCGCGGCCACCGTTGGTCGATGGCTCGATGCACACGATGCAACGTTCATGGTCACGAGCCGCGAACGCTTGCATTTGCCGGGCGAGGTCGTTCAGGTCGTCGAGCCTTTGCCGGTCGACGGACCCGCGATCGACCTATTCGTCGCTCGCGCACGCGCCGTGCGCCGGGAGCTCCTGCTCGATGAAGCACAGCGGAGTGTCGTCGCAGAAATCGTGAAGCTGCTCGACGGTTTGCCGCTCGCCATCGAGCTGGCGGCGGCGCGCATCGTCGCGCTTTCGCCGTCGCAGTTGCTCGAGCGCCTGCGCGATCGCTTCAAGCTGCTGGCGGGCCGCCGAGGTGCGAGCCGGCAGTCGACGCTGCGCGCCACAATCGATTGGTCGTGGCAGCTGCTTGCGGCGTGGGAGCAGTCTGCGCTCGAGCAGTGCTCGGTGTTCGAAGGCGGTTTCACGCTGGCCGCGGCCGAGCGGATCGTCGAGCTCCCGCACTGGACGGACGCTCCGTCGATCCTCGATGTCATGCAGGCGCTCGTCGACAAGAGCCTGCTGCGACGGTGGATGCCCAGCGATGCGCCGTCGCGCCACGACATAGACGAGCTGTATTTCGGGATGTACATCAACATCCATGAGTATGCGGCCGAGAAGTGTCGTGCGCACGGGAGCGAGCGCCTCCGCTGCGTGCAGGAACGTCACGGACGTTACTTCGCGACCTTCGGTACCGACGAGGCGCTCGAGGCGCTGTTCACGCACGGGGGACCCAAGCGCATGCGTGCGCTTCGCCACGAGCTCGACAACCTCGTGTCCGCATGCCGCAGCGCCATCGCACGTGTCGACGCCGCAACTGCAGTCGCGTGCTACCGCGCGGCGTGGGAAGTGCTTGCGCTCCAGGGGCCGTTCCGAATCGCGGTGGCGCTCGGCGACGAAATTCTCGCGATGCCGGCGCTCGATGGCCATCTTGCCGAGCAGGCGCGGCTCTCGCTCGCCGAAGCTTTGGCGCGCGTCGGTGCCACCGAGGGACTCGAGGGTCGCCTGACGGAAGCCCTCGAGCGCGTGCGCGCGATCGCGGATCGCAAGCTGGAGGTGCGCATCCTCGGTCGTCTCGGCAATCTCTGTTTATGGTCGGGTCGCGTCGAGGAGGCGGGGTCGCGCTATGAAGAAGCGCTGCAACGCGCGCGTGCGATCGAGCATCGCCTTCTCGAGGCGCGCATGCATGGCAATGTCGCAATCGCGCACCACGAGCGAGGCCGCCATGACGAAGCGGCGACGCACTACGAGGCGGCGCTCGCGATCGAGCGCGAAATCGGCAGTCTTCGCGACGAAGCCATCACGCTCTGCAATTTCGCCGACCTTCTGGGCGCCCGAGGTCAGAGCGATGACGCGCGGCAGACGTTCGCGACCGCGCTTGCGCTGTTGCGCGAGCTCGGCGACCGCGACACCGAGGCGATCACGCTCCAGCAGCTCGGCGAGCTGGAGCTCGGTCAGGGTTTGATCGACGAAGCGTTGCCGACGCTTCGTACCGCAGTCGATCTGTCGCGTGCCATCGGCAACCGAAGGGTCTATGGCCAGGCGCTTCGCGGGCTGGGCGCTGCGCTTCTCGAGCGCGGCAAAGTCGACGAGGCGAGATCGGCATTCGAACAGGCCCTCGCGATTGCGCGCTCGACGACGAACCGGCGCATCGAGACGACTTGTCTGTCGGCCATGGGCGAGCTCGCCTTGCGCGAGGGTCGTTTGGCGGACGCCGCCACGTTACTGGCCGATGCCGAGACGATCCTGCGAGAGCTGGGCGACCAGCCGCTCCTCGCCGAACTGCTCTGCGCGCGCGGCGAACTCGATCTTCGCCGCGGCGATCGATCGGCGGCGGAGGGTGCGCTCTCGGAGGCGAAACGGCTTGCGGTCGGAATGCACAGCGGCGAGGCTTCGACCCTGAGTCGTGCAATGGAACGGCTGCAAGGCGCGCTGCAAAGTAAAACAGTCCGCTTCTCTTGATGCGCTGGCGTTGTTTGGCCTCAATCGTTGTCTACTGACAGCACGAGCGCCACCACGCCTCTCGGCTCCTCAAGCGTTGACTTGGGGCAAGAGCCAGGGAGAAGTTCAAGGAACGCCCGTCCAGGGAACGGCGCTCTCGGAAGGGAACTGGATTAGATATCCGCCACCGCCGCCGCCGTCTCCTTTGCCGCTCATTCCCCCATCGCCAGTTCCACCGCCCATCGTCGTGCAGCTGCTCGGGGCAATCCCGATCGTGCTGACCAGCACGATCGCCACGATCGAATTGAACACAATCGCTCTCCTTCTTGGTTGGAGAACAGCGTGCCGACTGCGAAATTCCGCTTTCCACTGCATCGCAGGGCAAGCAACTGGCCAACGGGATCGTTTGGCCGCACGGGCTGCGGCTCAATCCAGCGACATCTTGTCGATACAGATGTATCCCACGCCGCAAAGCCCGTCGTTCGTCCGGACATATTGAAACATCGGCATTTGCCAGAACTGGCACCGGGGAACCTGCGGGCCGTAGAAAGTATCGGGCCAACCACCCCTCGGCCCAACGAGGATTGGCAACTGTCCGGCGCTCTTCATCTGGGCCTTCAGGGCACTGCAGGATACGGTTTGCGGATCGATTGGCGCTGGATACTGCGGCGCGGTTGGGGGGGCGCTCGCGCCCGGTCCGGCCTGACCGCGGCTGGCAGGCGTGCCGAGACAAAAGGTCGCGGCAGCACACATCACCATCAAGCGGCGGAGGGAAGGCTTTACGAGTAAAGGGAACCGCGTCGTGCGTCCTGGCGACATGAGGGGTTCTCCACGAGGAAGGGGTGATCCGACCGCTAACACACCCGGTGGGCGCCTTGTTCCAAGCGGCAGGGGGCGCTTTCTAACCGGTGAATTAT
>Ga0310810_10008541_pt1 | contig 11789 bp, 12 predicted proteins | sample NCmetagenome_FD_207641 | JGI IMG/M metagenome (GOLD analysis project Ga0310810, IMG submission 207641) | Soil microbial communities from experimental microcosm in Duke University, North Carolina, United States - NC | ecosystem: Engineered > Artificial ecosystem > Soil microcosm > Unclassified ...
TCCACGCGGCATCCCTTCCCCAGCGTGACGTTCGGGCCGATCGTCGCGTTCGAGAGCGTCACGCCGTCCTCGATGAACACGGGATCGTGGATCGTCACGCTCTTCTCGAGATCCTTCGGCCGCCGGGCCGCGCCCTTCTCGAGCACGATCCGGTTCGTCTCGAGCAGCGTGTCGAGCTTCCCCGCGTCGAACCACCCCTCGACGTCGACGACCTGCAGCTTCGCCCCCTTGTCGATCATGTACTGAAAGGCGTCGGTGAGATAGTACTCGCCCTTGTTCTTCGGCTGCTTCAGCGTCCAGTCGATCCCCTCGTACAGCAGCTTCCAGTTCTTCACGTAGTACAAGCCGATGTTCGCGCGCTTCGAGATCGGCGTGTCCGGCTTCTCGACGATCTTCGTCATGTTTCCCTGCGCATCGGTGACGACGACGCCGAAGCGCTGGTAGTCCTCGACCTCCTTCACCCAGATGATCCCGTCCGCGTCGGTGCGCTTGATGACGGAGAGGTCGGTCTCGAAGATCGTGTCGACGAAGATGATCAGCACGTCCTGATCGACGTACGGCTGCGCGAGCTTCACCGCCCCCGCCGTGCCGTCCTGCACCGTCTGTTCGACGAACACCGAGGGCAGCGAGAACTGCGTGCGCGCGTACTCCTCCACCTTCTCCTTCAGGTGGCCCGTCACGTAGATCACCTGCTCCACGCCGCCGAGCCGCTCGAGGTCCTCGAGGATGTACGCCATCACCGGCTTCCCGGCGATCTTGAGCATCGGCTTCGGCACCAGATGCGTGTGCGGGCGGAGGCGGGTGCCCTTCCCGGCCAGCGGAATGATCACTTTCATGGTGCGCTCGTCCCCTCGCGTCCGTAGCGGTCCTTGAGGCGGACGACGTCGTCGAGGTGCGGCGTGCTCGCCTCGAGAACGTCGCAGTCGGTGACCGCCTCGATGTAGTGGATGGTTCCCGGCGTGATCCGGAACGCCTCGCCCGTGGTCAGCCGCATGTCCTGCAGCTCGTCGCTCCCCTCCAGCTGCACCCAGTACCTCATCTCGCCCGAGAGCAGATAGACGGTCTCGTCCTTCACCTCGTGATACTGCACCGAGAGCGAGTGTCCCGCGTTCACGTGCAGGATCTTGCCGACGTAGAGCTCGTTCGAGGCCCAGATCGTTTCGTGTCCCCACGGCTTGGGGACGGTGCGTACGGACGTGCGGCCGCTCATGGCGTGGGGGCGAGGGTGTCGGGTCTGCGGCGGGGGTGCAAGGAGCGCACCGGCCCCGGGCGCGCGGGAGCCGCAATATGCCCCGTCCCTCCCTCGCACGGCACCCCCGATTCCCCTCTGCAGCGCCGCGCGTTGGCGCCCCGTAGCTTCCTCGGCCAGTTTCTTGCCGCTCGCGCTCGTCTCACTCAGCCAGGGATCCCATCGTGCACGCCAGTACCACACGCATCCCGCGCGGCGGCGTCGCCGCGCTCCTGCTCCTCGCGGCATGCGCCGGCGGCAACGACGCCGCGCGCCGCCCCGACTCCACCGCGTCCGCCGCCGCGACGCCCGCTCCCTGCACCACCGGCACCGCCGACCTCACGCTCCCCACCGGATTCTGCGCCACCGCGTTCGCCGACAGTCTCGGCCACGCGCGCCACCTGGTCGTCGCATCCAACGGCGACGTCTACGTCACGATCGAGGGCACGCAGCCCGCCCCCGAGAAGCAGATCTCCGGCGCGGAGGGCACGCCGGCGCCGAAGGCGTCGTTCGTCGCGCTCCGCGACACGAACCAGGACGGCCGCGCCGACGTCGTGAAGCGCGTCGGCACGCTCGGCAACACGGGGATCGGACTCGCGAACGGCTACCTCTACGTCGACGAGGGGGCGCAGATCGTCCGCTACCAGCGTAGCGACACGGCGCTCGTCCCGGAGGGAAAGCGCGAGGTCGTCGTCAGCGGCATCCCGATGAACCCCGGCCACCGCTCGCGCAACTTCGCCATCGGCAGCGACGGCGCGCTGTACTACAACGTCGGCTCGGCGACGAACGCCTGCCAGCGGAAGGACCGCGCCAACGAGTCGCCGGGCGTCGATCCGTGCAAGGAGCTCGAGACCCGCGCCGGGATCTGGAAGGCCGACGCCAACAAGACGGGCCAGTCGTATTCTCCGCAGGCGCGCTACGCCACCGGCATCCGCAACGGGATGGGGATCGCCTTCGGTCCCGACGGGAAGCTCTACGCCACCCAGCACGGGCGCGACCAGCTCCACGACAACTGGCCGAAGATCTTCCCGACGACGCAGTACCAGGCCCAGAACCCGGGTGAGGAGCTGCTCCAGGTGAACCAGGGCGACGACTTCGCCTGGCCGTACTGCTACTACTCGATGGACCAGAAGAAGCTCGTCGACGCGCCGGAGTACGGCGGCGACGGCACGAAGGCCGACCGGTGCACGTCGAAGAAGGGCCCCGTCGCGGTGTACCCGGGCCACTGGGCGCCGATGTCGCTGCTGTTCTATCACGGCACGGCGTTCCCGGAGCGCTACCGCAACGGGGCGTTCATCGCCTTCCACGGCTCGTGGAACCGCGCGCCCGAGCCGCAGGCGGGCTACCGCGTCGTGTTCCAGCCGATGACGGGGGGCGCGGCGTCGGGCGAGTACGAGACCTTCGCCAACGGCTTCGCCGGTGTGCCCGATTCACTGCTCCAGCCGGGGACGGCCAAGCATCGCCCGGTGGGACTCGCCGAAGCGCCGAACGGCGCGCTCTACGTGAGCGACGACATGGGCGGCCGGATCTACCGCATCACCTTCGGCCCGCCCACCGCGGGCACGGCGACGACCGCCGCGAAGCAATAGCAGCCGGCTCGCCTCCGGCGGAATGCTCGGCGCGCGCTCAGCGCGCGAGCATCTTCCGCCGGAGCGCGCCGAGCCGGCGGCGCACCGAGCCGTCGAGCACCGTGTCGCCGACGTGCACGACGACGCCGCCCATGATCGACGGGTCCACCGTCACGTGCGGCACCACGTCCTTGCCGAACATGCGCGAGAGCTCGCGCGCGATCGCCGCGCGCGCCGAGTCGTCCGTCTCCTTCGCCACCGTCACGCGCGCGTGCAGCCGCCCCTCCGCCGCGTCGACGAGGTTCATGTACTCTTCGGCGATCTCGGGGATCAGCATCTGCCGGCGGTGTCGCACCAGCGTCTGGAGAAAGCGGAGCATCAGCCGCGGCATCCGGTCGGCGAACGCCTTCCCGATCACCTCGTTCTTCTGCGCCGCCGACACCCGCGGCGACTCGAGGAAGAGGCGCAGCGTCGGGTTCTCGCGCACGGCGTCCGCCACGTCGTCGAACAGCGCGCCCCAGCCGCGCAGGTCCTCGGCGCGGCGGGCGAGCGCCAGCAGCGTCTCGGCGTAGTTCCGCGCGATCGTCGTGTCGCGCATCGTCAGCGGCTCGCCGTCACGGCGTCGGGGGACACGCTCGCGAGGAAGCTCTCCACGAGCTGCCGGTTCGCCGCCTGATCGAGGTTGCGCTCGATCACGCGGCTCGCGCCGGCGATCGCCAGGTCAACCGCCTCGCGGCGGAGCTGGGCGATGGCGCGCCCCTTCTCGATCTCGATCTCCTGGCGCGCGCGAGCGAGCATGTTGGTCTGCTCGGTGTGCGCCTGCTCCACGAGCTCGGCGCGGACGCGCTCCGCCGTGGCGCGCGCGTCGACGATGATCCGTTGCGCGTCGCTGCGCGCCTCGTCCAGCGCGGCCCGCTGCTGGGCGAGCAGCGTCGCCGCTTCCTCGCGGTCGCGCTTCGCCGCGTTGATCGCCTGCTCGAGCGCCTGCTCGCGCGCCTCCACGGAGCGGGTGATCGGCCCGAAGGCGAACTTCGTGAGCACGAACGCGAGGACGACGAAGATGATCAGCGTCCACGCCATCAGCCCGTAGTTGGGCGAGAGCAGGTCGACCTTCTCCCCCTGCGCCAGGGCAGGCGCGGCGGTCACGGCGGAGAGGACGAGCGAGCGAAGGAGGATGCGCATCGGAGTGTCGATGGATGAGAGCGGTGCGCCGGCGCCCCGGGGCGCCGGCGTACCGAACGATGTCAGAGCTTGCCCTGGATCTGGAACGCGATGACGACGCCGAACAGCGCGACGCCCTCGATGAGCGCGGCGAAGATCAGCGCCGCCGTCTGGATGCGGCCGCCCGCCTCGGGTTGCCGGGCCATTCCCTCGACGGCCTGGCCGCCGACGCGGCCGATGCCGATGCCGGCGCCGATCACGGCGAGCCCGGCGCCGAGGCCGGCACCGACCGCCATCAGGCCGCGCGGGCTGGCGACACCGGCGTCCGCCGCCGCCTGCAACAGGGGAAGAATGTGCGTCATGTTCTCGTTCTCCACGTCGTACGATCGTGAACCCTCAGCGCCCCGCGGCATCCGTCGCCGCCGTCCGTCGCCGAGACCCGGGTCTCAACGGACTTCCCCGGCCGCTCGGCCGGGTACCTGACGCGCGAGAGGGCGAGGTTCGCGCGCATACTTCATCGTTCTTCGGTCGACGGTGCTTCGGTTCACGGCGGGCCTCGGGATGCCTCGTGCCCGCCGTTGCAGTTCCTGCTCGCTGACGTGAACCGATCAACCGTCAAACCGTTCACCGCCCTCAGTGCGCCGCCTCCCTGATCTGGCCGATGAACACGCTCGCCAGGAGCGCGAAGATGAATGCCTGCAGGAACGCGACGAAGATCTCGAGCAGCATGATCCCCACCGCCATGAAGCCCGGCGCGATGCCGATCAGGTAGCTCTTGAACGCGAAGATCAGGCTGATGAGCGCGAGCACGACGATGTGGCCCGCGATCATGTTGGCGAACAACCGGATTGCCAGCGCGAACGGCTTCGTCAGCTTGCCGACGACCTCGATCGGCGACATCAGCGCGAACATCGGGATCCGCACGATGAGCGGCAGATCCTTGTTCCAGTAGAAGATCGTGCTGAAATAGCCGAGGCCCTGCGCGCGCATCCCCGCGAGCTCGACGACGATGAAGGTGATGATCGCCAGCGTCGCCGTGACCGAGATGTTCCCCGTCGCGGTGGACCCGTACGGGATCAACCCGAGCAGGTTCGCGAGCAGGATGAAGAAGAAGAGAGAGAGGACGAACGGCGCGTACTTCTCGCCGTGGTGACCGAGGTTGGGGATCGCCACTTCCTGCCGGATGAACAGCACCATGGCCTCGATGCCGGTGGCGAAGCCCCTGGGCCTTCCCTCCTCCTCGGTATCGCGCACGTGCGAGACGGCGGCGCCGATGAGGATGAGGCAGCAGAGCGCCGCGGCGATGAGCAGCATCACGACGTGCTTGGTGGGCGACATGTCGATCGTCAGCCCGCCCACGTGGAACGGCTCCCACTGCGGCAGCACGTGCTCCACCGGCTTCCACAGCTTCCACCCGTGCTCGGGGAGCTCGATGCACCGCGAGTCGGTGATGTGCGGCGTGATGATGTCGTTCGGGTCGTGGGCGCCGCAGGCCTCGTGCTCCGCCGCCGCGCCGGCGTCGTGCTCGGCGTGCTGCACCTCGGCGGCGGTGACGGCGCTGGTGTGCGCCGCGGCGGTATCGAGCGCCGCGGAGGCGGGGGCCTGGGCGCGGAGCGGCGATGCGGCGAGCAGCAGCGCGAGAAGGAGAGATCCCGTCTTCATAAGGTCAGGAACGGCGGCTCGATCAGCTCGGTCAGAAAGAAGAAGGTCGCCAGGCTCACGAGTGCCGCGCTGGTCGGCAGTTCGAGTGCCCGGCCCACGAATCCATACACGACGAGAACCGCGAAGCAGAGCGCGGCCCCCAGACCCCACCCAGCGATCCCGCTCCCCCGGTCGGCCATCAGCCGGGCGAGCGCGAACGCGACCATCTGCACCGCGAGCGCCACGAGGGCGCTCACGCCGACCGCCCCGCGCTCGGCGGGCGCCCGGTAGACGGTGACCAGCACCGCGGCCGCGAGGCCGATCGCGGCCACGCTCGCCAGCGCGTAGAACGCGATCGCGCGTCCCGGTCGTCCGCCGCTCACGAGGGCCCTCCACGCCGCGCGCTCCGTGCCTCGTCCGCGCGCGCCTGTGCGGCCATCAGCTTGCGGTACATGCTATAGAAGCCCAGTCCCGCGCCGAGGAAGACTCCGATGATGAGGAGCCAGGGAGCGGTGCCGAGCTTCCGGTCGAGCCACTGGCCGAGGTAGAGGAAGACGAGGATCGCGAGGGCGAACTGGATCCCCACTCCCGCGAACTCGGAGGCGGAGGGCCCCGAGTCGGGATCGTGACCGCCGGGTCGACCGGCGCCCGGACCCCCACCAGGCGAGTGGCTCATCGGGGGCGGAATCTAGCGCTTGTGAAATTTTTCGCAAGCGATTCCCGAACCAAAACCGAACACCCCCCGAACATCTGTGATGTACCCGCAAGTGTAGCGGCCATCACAACTTCCCTGTGACTATCCGAGTTGCCGGCTCGTCGGGCTGTTGATAACTTCGGTGCCCAAGCGATGCACGAGCGGACGGCCGCTCGCCGCCGCCATCGAGTCTCCGCCGGTTCGTCCGATGAACGTCCGCACTCTGCTCATCCCGCTCCTCTGCCTCGGCGCCGTCGCGTTCGCGTGCGGACCGCGCTCGCATTCCGAGGCGTCGCTCGTGTCGGTGAACGTCGTCCGAACCTCGCCGGCCGCCGCGACGCAACCACAGACGAGCAGACGCGCGACGACGCGCCTCGCGCCGAAGTTCGCCGTGCAGGTGGATCACGAGACGATCCGATTCGCGCTCGACGTGACGAACCCGTCGAAGAAGAATCTCGAGCTCGAGTTCCCGAACGGACAGACGCACGACTTCGTCGTGCTCGACAGCATCGGCCGCGAAGTGTATCGCTGGGGCGAGGGCCGCATGTTCACGCAGTCAGTGCAGAACCGGACGATCGACAGCGGCGGCACGCTGCACATCGCCGAGCATGCGCCGACGTCGCTGCCGCAGGGAAGCTACGTCGCCGTGGCGACGCTGCGCAGCACGAACTATCCCGTGCAGGAGCGCGTGGCCTTCGAGCTGCGCTGAACCCACGTGGCGGGGCCGCGCCCCGCCGGACTGTCGTGCGCCCGGGGGGCCGGCTTATTACGGCAGAAACTGCGCGAGGCGATCTCGAAACCGCCGGCTCAGTCTCGCGCGCGTGCCGCTCCGCATGATGACAACGTAGTCACCGTGGCCCCACGGCTCGAGCGCGACGACCTGGTCGGTGCGCACGATCATCGAGCGATGAATTCGCACGAACGCGCGAGCGTCCAGGCGCGCTTCGAGACGGTCGAGGATCGCACGCACGCGGAACGTTTCGGTGGCGGTGTGCACGGTCACATAGTTCCGCGCGGCCTCCAGGCGCTCGACCTTCGCCAACGGGATCAGCAGTGATCGCTCCTCCGTTTCAACGAGGAGCCGCTCGAGCGGAAGACGTCGTTCAGTCTGAACATCAGCGAGCGCCCGTTCGAGCCGTTGTCGCTCGGCGCGATCGATGCCGCGCTCCATGGCATCGGTCGCACGCGCGAATGCTCGATCAAATCGATCCGCGTCGTACGGCTTGAGCAGATAATCCACCGCGTGTGCATCGAACGCACGCACCGCGTACTCCTCGAACGCCGTGACGAACACGACGAGCGGCCGGGCACTCGCGTCGATCGCTTCGATCACATCGAGCCCGCTGACGCCCGGCATTTGCACGTCGAGAAACACGAGATCCGGCGCTTCGGCCCGGATCAGCTCGACCGCCTGAAGGCCGTCCTCGGCTTCGAAAATGACGACGCCGTCGGACCTCGCCGCGATCAACCGACGGAGTTTCTGCCGTGCCGGGCGCTCGTCGTCAACAATGAGAATTCGGCACCCTGACGTGGCCGACGCGCGTTCGCCCATCACGCGGTGCGCCTGTACGGCAGCCACACGAACGTGCGTGCGCCGCCGTCCGTCCTCGATTCGATTCTCACGCCGGCACCGGTGCCATACAAGTGCGCCAACCGTCGTGCCGTCGTGCCGAGGCCAATCCCTCGACCGCTGCGTGCGGCGTGTCCAGCCGCGGCCTCGCTCACCCCCGGACCGTTGTCTTCGATCGCCAGCTCGAGGCATTCCTGGGCCCGCCTCGCGCTCACCGTGATGAGCATTGCCGTGCCCGGACCGGGATCCCCGTGTACGATCGCGTTCTCGAGCAGGGGTTGAAGCAGCAGTGCCGGAACGACGGCATCGCGAAGGTCGACCCCGACATCAACGCGAACGCGCAGACGATCGGCGAATCGCGAGCGCATGATCCCCAGATAGAGTTCGAGTGTTTCGAGCTCGTCGGCAAGGGGCACTTCGGCTCCCCCGTTGCGATGAAGCATGCGCCGAAGCAGATCCGCAAGGCGGCTGAGCATCGCATCGGCTGCGTTGGGGTCATCGTACATCACCGACGAGATGGTGTTCAGCGTGTTGAAGAGAAAGTGCGGGCGGAGCTGTCCTTCCAGGGCTTCGAGCCTCGCTTGTCGCAGCTCCGACTCGACGGTCGCCAGCCGCACCTCGCGGTCGCGCGAGGTGCGATAGCGCACGAAGAGATACGACAGCCCCGCGACGAGCGTATAGAACAGCACGTCCGTAGGGAATTCCATCGCGAATCGCAGCGGCATTCTGCCGTAGTCGTAGGGACCCAAGCCGGCGAGGGGGAACAACGCGCTCCTCGTCGCCCAATTCCACGAGGTATGCACGACCGAGATCACCAACAACACCGCGGTATGCACGGCAAGGCAGCGGCGCGGGCGCCAGTGTTGGCGTTGACTCTGGCGGTTGACCCAGATCGCCGGGAGGAAGCAGACCGCCGCCCCATACGACGCGGTCATCTCCTCGATGAATTTGATGCGGAACGTCTGCGCGCCGCCACGCACGAGAACGTCGAGATAGTAGTGAGTGAACTCGAGGAGCCCGAGCACGGTGAACGCCGCGCTCCACAACGCGGCCCAGCGCAACCGCTCGCGGCGACTGGCGTTCACACCGAGGCTCCCGCGCATGCTATCGCTTCCGGCGAAACACGAACGCGGCGGCTTGGTGCCCCTGCTCCGCGCACGGCCCGTCGAGCGCTCCTCCCCCCTCGAGCAACGATCCCCCGTTCCAGATCGCCACGGTCGTCGTCACGGTGGCAACGCAATTGTGCTTGGCCGGATAGCGTATGGGGAACATCAGCGTCACGCCACGCCCGGAGCGGTGAGCGCGCACTGGTCCGGCTACCTCGACCGAATCGAGTCGCGCAGTCGCCACCACAGCATCGACGGCATGTGCCGATGCGCGGATCGTCACGTCCGCACCGAAGGATGCATCGCCGATTCGCATCTGCCCGGTCCAGTCTCCGATGACGACCGTTCGGCTCCCAGCAACCGAGTCGACGGCGGAGGCGCCGCGAAGTGGAAGGGCAAACGCCACCACATAGTCGCCCATCGTCGTGTGCAGGCGATCGTGTCCACCGGCGGCAATGACGACATACTGTCGTCCGGCCGCCATGTACGTCATCGGCAACGCGTGCGCGCCCGCGGGGAGCGGAGCATTCCACAATTCCTTTCCCGTTTCAATATCGATCGCTCGGAGATGTTCGTCGAGCGTGCCTGCGATGAACACCAATCCGCTCTCCGTGAGCAACGCACCGCCGAGGTTGACGGAGCCCCACGAGCGCCCCGCCGCGAGGCTCGCGTATTCCGGCATCCAACCGAGAGGCACCTGCCATTTCACCATGCCGGCGTTGACGTCGACCGCGGTGAGGGCGCCGAACGGAGGTGGCGTGCACGTACCAAGATTGTCCCGGCTCATCGCGTACGGCGTTCCGGTCTGGCGCCCGTACTCGATGCGTGCGTTCGCGGTGTACGCCGCACGCAGGCTGTCGCGCGGAATCAAGCGCACCACCATCGCGAGGCGATTGGTCGGGGCGATGAGAATGCCGCGCTGCTCGTCAACCGAGAGTCCCGACCAATTCATGCCGCCGAGGTTGCCGGGCCAGATGATCGTGCCGCGTTGCGAGGGTGGGGTGAATACCCCCTCGTATCTCAGAGCGGCGATCCGCGCACGACAACGCGCTCGCGCGGCCTCGGTGGCGCCGAACGCCTCGTTCGCCGACAGCTGCTCTGGCACCAACCGGAACGGCGGCGGAGGAAACGGCTGTGTCGACGCCGCCTGTTCTCCAGGAACATCGCTCGTGGGCACCTGGCGTTCTTCGACGGGGAAGAGCGGCGTACCGGTGAGCCGGTCGAGGATGAAGACGTGGCCCATCTTGGTGGGAACAGCCACAGCGGGGATCGTGCGGCCCTTCCGCCGAAGCGTGAACAACGTTGGTTGTCCTGGAACGTCGTAGTCCCAGAGGTCGTGGTGTACGACCTGGAACGCCCAGACGAGCGCGCCGGTCGATGCGCGTAGCGCGACGACGGAGCTGGCATGGCGATTGTCGCCGCGCCGTTCTCCTCCGAAGAAATCCGGACTCGCGCTGCCGACGGGAACAAAGACGAGGTCGCGCGCGGTATCGGCTGAGAAAATGCTCCACGCATTCGCTGCGCCGGTGTTGTGTGCGACTGGACCGACCCAAGTCGCGTATGCGGGGTCGGTCGGGTTGCGGGGAATCGGGTCGAAGCTCCAACGCAGCACACCCGTGCGCACGTCGAACGCGCGAATGATCCCTTCGGGTGCGTCCGTTCTATGGTTGTCTGGAACCGCGGATCCGACGATGACGACATCGTGAACGACGACAGGCGGCGATGTCACGCCGTATTCCCAGTGGTACGCGGGAGCGTGGGTCAGCCCGTTCGTCAGATTGACCGTGCCAAATTCGCCGAAATCGGCGCACGGTCGGCCGCTACGGCCGTCCAGGGCGATGAGGCGGGCGTCGACCGTCGCAACGAATACCCGAACGGAGCACGGTTCGCCCGACCGGCCCGAGACCCACGCGGCGGCGCCGCGGTTGGCAAAATCGCCGTAGTCGTTGTATCCGAATTGAACGCCACCGTCGAACTTCCAGCGTTCGACGCCGGTGGCTGGATCGAACGCGATTACGCTTCCGAGCGGCGTGGATACGTACAGCGTGTGGTCGACGAGGATCGGCGTCGCCTCGAATCTGCCGCGGTCCGTCAGGAAATCGCCGGTGCGTGACATCCACGCGAGCTGCAACGTGCCGACGTTGTCGCGAGTGATCTGGTTCAGCGGGGCGTAGCGGCTGCCGCCTGGATCGCGACCGTACGCGGGCCAGGTCTCTGTGCCGGCGGACGCCTGCGCGTGGATCACGTGCGTCATCACGACCAGCATGGGCCCGGCCCACCAAGGCATCTTCATGTATCGGTTCCCGTTCACGGGTGCGCCATATGCTACGCACCTGCTGGGGTGGCATCCAGCCAATCGGGACGAGCGCGGCACAACGGGGACGAGCGGCGCCAGCACTACCTCCCCACATCCCGGCCGCTCCTCAGCTTGCTCGCCGCGCCTGCGCCGGTAGGCTGGGGGACACGCGTCGCGAGCGCTGGGTCGCGTTCGAGCTACGCTGACGCGGAGGTGACCGGCTTGCCCGCCCGGGGGTTGTGCATCGTAGAGGGCTCCCACGCCGTTCGGGTCTTCCGGGCGGCGTTCGTGCTTCAGGCACCGACCCCCGACCGATCATGACACGCTCACTCCGCTCCAGCGCGCACCACATTGCGACGCTGACCCTCGCCGCGCTCGGCGCCGCGTGCGCGAACGACGCCACCGCGCCCGATCCCGTGCAGGGCGACGCCGCGCTCGCGGCGCAGACGTTCAGCCACATGGCCGATTCCGTCACGCAGAGCGGCGGCGATCCGCAGATCGGCGGCGCGTACGGCAACATCGCGA
>Ga0310810_10008542_pt1 | contig 11788 bp, 15 predicted proteins | sample NCmetagenome_FD_207641 | JGI IMG/M metagenome (GOLD analysis project Ga0310810, IMG submission 207641) | Soil microbial communities from experimental microcosm in Duke University, North Carolina, United States - NC | ecosystem: Engineered > Artificial ecosystem > Soil microcosm > Unclassified ...
GGCGCGGTCCATTGGTCGAGCAGAGGGATGATCGTGTCGTCGAGGATGGCGGGGCGCTTCCTGCGCCAGTCCTCCCACGGAAAGAAGCGATACCACGGCTCGAAGCCGGCGCCGCTCGCCTTCAGCGCGGTGGCACCCGGGATGCGCGTGAGCGCCAAATATCCGACCGAGACCATGTGCGCCTCGTCGGCGGGGCCCGCGTGGCGCCCGCGATCGCCGAAGGTGTAGAGCTGTTCGACATAGCCGACGCGCAGGCCAGTCTGCTGCTCGACCCAGGCGCGCAGGCCGATCTCGAAAGTGCGATGCGCCAGCGGGTCGAACGGCCCGAAGGGCAGCCCGGCGCGCGGCTCCGCATGCTCGTCGCCCGCGACAAGGATCGCGGGCTCGCCATCCTCCACGCCGACAATCGCGGCGGTCAGCCCGATTTCGATCGGCGTGAGGGTTGTTTCCGCCATCGCTATTCGAGGTCGAGGCGGAACGGCTCGCTCGCATAGGCGGCCATCCCGGGCCCGATCGACCGGATCGCCAGCACCATGCGGCCATCGCGGCCGAGCATGCGATCGGCGAGCGACACGATGCGCAGGTTCGGCATCGCGGTCGGCGAGGCGGCGCGCAGGGCGCGCGCGATCCTCATTTCGTCGCGCTGCGGGTTGAGCGCACAGGCGGTGACGAACGCCCCGGCCGTCGAGCGACTGATGCCGGCGTAGCAATGCACCACCAGCGGTGCGGTGCGGTCCCAGGCACGCACGAAGCGCAACAAGTCGCCCACATGACCTTCGGCCGGCACGACGTAGCCATCGATATGCTCGCTGATGTCGTCCATGTCGAGCAACAGGTGATTCTCCGGCGCGATGCTCTCGGGCCGGTGCACCAGCGAAACGTCCTTGATCAACGTCACGACATGCCGCGCGCCGGTTGAGCGCACGGTGTCATGGAGGCGGGCAAGCGAGCAGACGTGAATCATTTGGATCTCATGCCGAGACCCGAGTTATTCACTTTTGGCCGTCTCCGCAAACCGCTTCACGTAGCGTGCCTCCGCCTCTCCCGCGCTCCATGGCACGAGATAATCCCGCTCGAGCTTCGGCGGAACCTGCGGGGGCGTGCCAAAAAAGCGCTTCGCCTCCGTTTCGCCAAATCCGGCAAGCCGCGTCGCCTCGAGATGGGCGGCGGCGCGGTCGGCGCTCTTGATCAGCCTGGTCAATTCGGCCGGCAGCACGGCAGGCAACCCGAAGCGCAGGTGAATCGCGGCAAGCAGCCGCCGCTCGATCGCCTTGTAGGCGTCGCCAATCACCGCCTTGAACGGCGTGATCATGTCGCCGATCACGTACTCGGGTGCGTCGTGCAGGAGAATCGCAAGCCGCGCGCGCTGATCGAGGCTCGTCGCCCGCCGCGCGATCGCCTCGACGAGCAGCGTGTGCTGCGCGACCGAAAAAATGTGCTGGCCTGAGGTCTGCCCATTCCAGCGCGCGACGCGCGCCAGACCGTGCGCAATGTCCTCGATCTCGACATCGAGCGCCGATGGGTCGAGCAGATCGAGCCGCCGGCCCGACAGCATGCGTTGCCAGGCGCGCGGCCGAGGTTTTTGCGCTGCGCGGTCACCTGGCACAATCAGAGTGTATCAGATTGCCGTTTTTACGGGCAGCAAATAAGGCCGATTAGCGCTCATCGATTGAATTGAAATGTCGATAACCGTCTGTAAACCGCGAAGACGCGTCTCTGACAATGCAGGGTTGCTTTGCATCGGCACAGTGAGAGTATATGAACGAGCGAAGTCGATGCGGCCTATACTCCATAAATGAATCTTGAAACGGGGCGAGTACCGTTGCTCTTGGATTTGCCGCATCCGCTTTCATCACGCATATCCCCAACCTGAAAGGTCGATCATGGCAAAGAAGGCCAAGCGGCGAGGCCGGCCACCGGGCTCGAAATCTCCAGATAAAATGGATGTCGGCCAGCTCCGGCAATATATCGATCGCATGGAAACGCTGTTGAAGAAGAAGGTCGGCGAGCAGCGGGCTTACTTCGAGGGAAAACTCAGCGAGTTGTCCGGCTACGCGTCGGCCAAGGCCTCCGGCGTGATGCGGGCGATTGGGGCGGGCAGGAAGCGCACACGGCGCAAGGCGACACCGAAATACCGCTCGCGCAAGAACCCGAAGATCGTCTGGTCCGGCCGCGGCGTAACGCCGGTCTGGATGCGCGACGAGATGAAAGGCACCAAGCTGAAGAAAGATGATTTCCTGATCGCGAAGGCCTAGCGCTCATTCGGGCGTGATCTTTTCCGAAAACCGGTACCCACCCCGGATCAAGTCCGGGGCAGGCTTTTTCGGGATCACGCCCCAAATCCCCGGGCTATTTTCCCCGACGGCCGCTCAAATTTTCGTGACGGTAGCAGTCGACCAGATGGTCATTGACCATCCCGGTCGCCTGCATGAAGGCGTAGACGATCGTCGGCCCGACGAATTTGAAGCCGCGACCTGCAAGCTCCTTCGACATTGCTTTCGAGATCGGCGTTTCGGCAGGCACCTGTTTGACCGAGCGAAAGTGATTCACCTTCGGGACGCCGTCGAGAAACCCCCACAGCAGGGCCGAAAAACCCGGACCCTTTTCCATCGCATCGAGCCAGGCGCGCGCTGAGGCGACCGCGCCTTCGATCTTCATGCGATTGCGCACGATGCCGGTGTCCTGCATCAGACGCTCGATTTTCTTCGGCGTGTAACGCGCGATCTTCTCCGGCTGAAAGCCGTCGAAGGCTTTGCGGAAGTTCTCGCGCTTGCGCAGGATTGTGATCCAGGACAGGCCGGCCTGAAATCCATCGAGCACCAGTTTCTCGTAAAGCGCGCGGTCGTCGCGTTCGGGCACACCCCACTCATCGTCATGATACGCGACATAGAATGGATCCTGCCCGGGCCATGGGCAGCGGCGCTTGCCATCGGGATGGAGAGGGGCGGCCAAGGCCTACTCCGCCGCCTTGGCGTCGCCGGGCCAGTCGAAGTGGGCCCATGACGGCTTGACCGGTCGTAGCACCAGTCCGCCGGACATCAGCGGCGTTCCCGCCGCAATCGCGTCCGCCACGCGATCGAGCCGCAGCATGGCAAGCCCGTACCCGCCGCCGGGCACCGACGTCCCCATCACGCCGATATCCGTGTCGCCGGCTTTCACAGCGACGCCGGCCTCCGCCGCAAAGTCCTCGAACGCGACCGGCACCACGCGTTTGCGTGCAGTGCCGCGGTGTTCGACGCGCGACACGACTTCCTGGCCGACATAACAGCCCTTCTCGAAGTCGACCCCATTGAGCTGATCCATGTCGGCTTCGTGCGGGAAGGCGTCGTTGTAATTGAAGTCGAGCCCGCCGCGCGGCGCGCCCAACAGGATGCGATGTGTCTCGTAGTCGGTTGCCTCGAGGAACGTGGCGCCGAGATCGGCGGCAGCCTCGGCGGCAAGGTGCGGCGGCAACATGCAGCGCATCCCGAGATCGGGGAGGCGCGGATCGGCATAAGCAAGCCCATACTCGGTCTCGCCCAAGCTATCCCAGACGGCCATGACGCCGAGAACCTCCGACAGGTCCTCGGCGATGACTTTGGCGCGCAGCTTGTAGAAGTTCAGCCGCTCGACCAGCGTGCGACACAGCGCGCGCGGGCAATCGAGGAAGAAGCCGCCGCCGTCCTCGGCCGGCGCTTCGGCCACGATCATGTCGACCATGATCTTGCCTTGCGGCGTGAGCAGGGCCGCATAGGCGGCGCGCTGCGGGCTTACCTTCTCGATATCGGCCGTGAGCAGTCCGTTGAGGAATTTGCGCGCGTCGTCCCCCGCAACCTTCACGACGCCGCGGTCGGGCAAAAGGGCAGCTTTCATCTCGAGTACGATCCTCCGTCGGCCACAAGCTATGGCGCGAAGCGGAACGGCTCAAGGGCGGACGGATTGGAAGAGCTAAAGGCTACTGGCGCGAGATGCGCACGGAAAATTCGCCGTTGCGGATGCGGGCAGGGAGGCCTTCGGCGTATTTGGCGGTCGCATCCTCGCCGTAGGTGGTGACGAGCTCGGAGAGCGCGCTGAACAGCGAGGCCTGCGCCAGGCAGTCGCCGTCGACGCCTTCGTGACGCGCTTCGTGCCACGCTTCGAGCAGATAGCTGAGCGCGATCTGCTTCTGCTCGGTGTCGGAGGCCGGCTCGCGGGCCGGGTCCAGATGTGGCGCAGTCGTCATTCGTTCAAGCCCCAGCGCGGCGTCATCGCGCCGTCCCAGCACAGCGACGTTAGCATGCGATGTCGGGGCGAATAGCCAAGACTTTAGGAAAGGTTAACGGGCGAATAGCAATTTCGGTTAGCGGCAATGCGACAATTCAATTCGCATAGCGCGCGGTGATGTCGCGCGCGATCCGGGAGCCTTCGTCGAGATACCGGCGGATTGCGTAGTCGGCGGCCGGCGTGCAGGTGCGGTAGGTCTGCTGAAAGCCGCGGTAGCCGCGGTTGAAGCTTGCAATGAGCCGCTCGCGCCGCTCGCCGCTCGGCGCCTCGGCATCGACCAGCGCCTGCATCTCGTTGCGCCAGATCTGCCCCTCCTTGGCGCCACACAGATCGCGCAGATAGTGCAACGCGCCCAGGATCTCGGAGAGGCGCTGCAGATCGTTCTCATACGGCGCGCGGCCGCCGGCCGAGGGTTGGGCGTGGGCGGGCGCGGCGAGGAGAGAAAACACCAGAAGAAGGCGCGCAAGCATCGAAACAAACTCCGTCGTCATCGTCCGCGTAAGCGGACGATCCAGTAACCACGAGAGGCTGTCGGTTACTGGATGCCCCGCCTTCGCGGGGCATGACGCTGACCGGTATGCCCTGCCGGATGCGGCGAGAGCAAGGCAGCGTCTTAATCTTCCATCTGCGCGAACGCGGCCGCAATGATGTCGGCGAGGCCTTCGGTTGTTTTCAGGCCCGCGATTTCGCTCGGGCGCATCCAGCGCAATTCGGACAACTCCTCGATTTGCGGCGTACCTTCGCCTGCGAGCCAGCGCGCCGCAAAGCAGAGGATCACGAAATGCCGCGAGACGCGCCCACTCTCGTCGCGCGTGATGAATTCGCGATGCCCCGCGAGCGCGATCGGCTCGATCGCGATGCTGGTCTCTTCCGCGATCTCGCGAACGACCGCCTGGTGCAGCGTCTCGCCCGCTTCCACGACGCCGCCCGGTAGTGTGTAGTAACCGGTGCTCGCGCCCTTGGCACGTCGCGCGACCAGCACGTGGCCGTCGCGGATGATCGCGGCGCTCACTGCGAGATACGGCCGCTCCGGATACATGCGGGGGTCGGACATGCTCAGGTCTCCAGCAGCGCGTCCACCGTCGCCTGCTGTTCGCCCGTCGTCATCTCTTCCGTCGTTTCGAGGTCGTAGCCGTTGATCACCGCGCCGGCGCGCGCGACCAGCGGCTTCAGCCGCGCCGCCGTTTGCTCCGCGAGCGCGTTTGCGGACTCGAGTGAAGCGCGGCGCTGAAATGTCTCGCAGGTCGCGACGAGCAGCGCGTTCATCGTGTCGGCGAGCTCGTCGAGCTGGGCGCGGGCGGCGGGGTCGGCCATGCCATAAGCGGCGATCGCAAGCTCCTTGTCCTTGAAGTGCGAATTCGCAAAGTGCTCCTGGTAGCTCAGCGGCTCCCAGCCGATCAGCTCGACGATGCATTCCGGCGTTTGCGGCAACAGGTCGAGCAGCATGATCGCTTCGCTGAAGTGATTGAGATAATCGCTGGCGAGCCCGGTTTTGGGATTGATGTTGGCGGCCGCAAGCCGCGCCGGATCGAGCGCGGGCGAGCCAATTGGGTCGTGCAGCGAAAGTGAGGCGGTCATGGAATTCACAGGCCAGAGCCCTATCGTTCCTGGTTGACTCAAAGTCGGGCTCTAGCTTCTTGTTCGAGCATGATCTTTTCCGAAAACCGGTACCCACTTTTCGGGACCATGCTCTGCCAGTGTTGCCGGGCATGGTTAAATCCGCATTAACCAAGGCATTCGCGATGTGCGGCCGCTACGCCATAACCACCGCGCCGGAGGCGATCCGGCAGCTTTTCCGCTACCTGGAGCAGCCGAATTTCCCGCCGCGCTACAACGTCGCGCCGACGCAGCCCGTTCCGATCGTGCGCATGACTGAAGGGAAACGGCAGTTCGCGCTGGTGCGTTGGGGCTTGATCCCGGCCTGGGTGAAGGACCCGCGCACGTTTTCGCTCGTGATCAATGCGCGGGCCGAATCGGTGCTCGACAAGCCCGCGTTCAAGAATGCGATGAAATACCGGCGCTGCCTGTTTCCAGCGGACGGGTTCTACGAATGGAAGCGCAAGGCAGAGCGCAAACAACCCTATTTCGTGCGGCGCAAAGACGGCGGGCCGCTCGCATTCGCAGGGCTCTGGGAAAGCTGGATGGGACCGAACGGCGAGGAGCAGGAGACGGCCGCGATCATCACCACTGACGCGAGCCCTTCGATCGCGCACATTCACGATCGCATGCCGGTGATCGTTCCGCCTGAGGCATTCGATTTCTGGCTCGATCCCAAGGTCGATGCCGAGATGGCGGCGGCAGTGCTCCGGCCCGCGACGGACGGGACAATCGAGCATCATGAAGTGTCGCGCGCGGTGAACCGGACCGAGAATGATTTACCGAAGCTCGTCGAGCCGCTCACCGAGCCGGAGCCGGAAGAAGAGCCGCCTGCACCGAAGCGCGCGAAGAAGGAGAAACAGGACGACCGGCAGGGGAGTTTGTTCTGACTATTTCCGCTCGTCCCCGCGGAAGCGGGGACCCAGAGCCAAACATGAAGAAGAATTGGATTCCCGCTTTCGTGGGAATGAGCGGCGACCGCAGCTACGGCGTCATCGGGCGGCCATCGAGCCACTTGGCGTAGATCACGCGCTCCTGCGTCGCGTAGCCAAGCCTGTCGTAGAACGCGCGCACCTGATGATTGTCCGGCCGCACCATCAGCTGGACTTTTTCGATGCCCTGCGCGCGCAGCCAGTCTTCCGCCGCCGCCATGATGATGCGGCCATAATCCTGCTTCCGGTGGTCGGGATCGACCGCGACGTAATAGACCCAGCCGCGGTGACCGTCGTGGCCGACGAGTGCGCTTGCGACAATTGCGCTCTCGGCCCGGCCGACCAGGATCGCGGCATTCGCTCCACGCCGCGCCAGCGCGATGTCAGCCGCCGGATCGTTCCACGGCCGCGTCAGGTTACAGCGCTGCCACAGCGCGACGACCTGCGGCACATCGGCGTCGGTGATGGGGGAGATGGAGAGATTCATGCTGGTCATTCCGGAAGCCGCGAAGCGGCTGTCCGGAATCCATAACCACGAATCCATCCGTATCGCGAGGGCGGTGGCTATGGATTCCGGGCTCGCGCCTACGGCGTGCCCCGGAATGACGCTAGAGAACCTTGCCCGGATTCAAGATCCCATTGGGATCGAGCGTGCGCTTGAGCGTACGCATCAGCTCCATCGCGACCGGGTCCTTGATGCTCGGCAACAGGTCGCGCTTCATGATGCCGATGCCATGCTCGGCCGAGATGGAGCCGCCGTATTTGAGCACGACGTCGAACACGACCATGTTCACGTCGTGCCAGCGTTCGAGAAATTTTTCCTTGTCGGCAGCGACCGGCTGCGCGACGTTGTAATGGATGTTGCCGTCGCCGAGATGGCCGAACGGCAGCGGCCTCGCGCCGGGGATCAGCTTGATGACCGCTGCGTCCGCTTCGCGGATGAAGGCCGGCACATTCGCCACCGGCACCGAGATGTCGTGCTTGATCGAGCCGCCGACCTGGCGCTGCACCTCGCCGAACATCTCGCGGATGCGCCAGAAGGCCTTGATCTGTTCGAGCGTCGCCGCAATCGCGGCATCGGCGACGATGCCGCGCTCGACGCCTTCGGCAAGGATCGCCTCCATCGTGTCGCGCAGACCGTCACGCGCTTGAGAAGACAGTTCGATCAGCACGTACCAGGGATGCACCGCCCCAAGCGGGTCGCGCGACCCTGAATCGTGCTTGAGCACAGCGTCGAGGCCAAGCCGCACCATCAGCTCGAACGACGTGACGCCGGGCGTCGCCTCGCTTGCGATGCCGAGCAGCTCCAGCGCGGCTTCGGGCGACGCGACACCCACGAACGCGGTCTCGACCGACCGCGGCCGGGCAATCAGCCTCAAGCTGGCAGCGGTGATCACGCCGAGCGTGCCTTCTGCGCCGATGAACAGGTTCTTCAGATCGTAACCCGTGTTGTCCTTCTTGAGCTTGTTGAGATTGTTCAGCACGCGCCCGTCCGCGAGCACGACTTCGAGGCCGAGCGCTTGCTGGCGCGCAATGCCCCACGCCACGGCGGTGGTGCCGCCCGCGTTGGTCGAGAGGTTGCCGCCGACCGTGCAGGTGCCTTCGGACGGAAGAAGCAGAGGATAGAGCCGATCGACATTCGCCGCTGCCTCGCGCACGCGCCCGAGCGAAACGCCGGCTTCAGCTGTGATCGTATTCGAGGTGGCGTCGACCTCGCGGATCTTGTCCATCCGGTTGAGCGAGAGCAGCACCTCGCCATTGTAGGGGAGTTGCCCGCCGACCAACCCCGTATTGCCGCCCTGCGGCACGATCGCGGTCTTCGTCTCGTTCGCGAGCTTGAGAATCGCGGAGACCTCCGCGACCGAGCCCGGCCGCAGCACCATCGGGGTATGGCCGCGGTAGAGGTCGCGCATCTCCTTGAGATACGGCTCCTGCATCGCCGGATCGGTGATCGCGTAGCGCTCGCCGACAATTTTGGCGAAACGCGAGAGGAGATCGGGCGAAACCGACGGTTTGACGTGCTCGTTCATAGGCGCGTTCTAGCGTGCCGCGCGATCAGGGTCGAGGCGCTGCCGCCCGCGTGAGACGGTCATTGATGGCCTCGCCGAGGCCCTCGGGCGGGACCGGCATCACCGCGATGGCGCGCGCGCCGGAGGCGTCGAGCGCGCGAAGGTGCGAGAACAGGTTGGCGGCGGCTTCGACGAGGTCGCCTGAGGGCGACAGATTGAGAACGCACTCCGCCTTCGGCGCGTCGCGGCCGAATGCCAGCAAGGCTTCGCCGGGCTGCACGTCGCGCGCGTTCAAACGCAGCGGCCTGCGTGGCGCGTAGTGCGACGCGAGCATTCCGGGCGCGAGCGGCGCCTCATTCTCCGATCCCTGGGCCGCGACCAGCGGATGTCCGAGCGCGCTCTCGATCTCATCGCGCGCCAACCCACCGGGCCTCAGCAAGGTCGGCGCGTCCAGGCACGAGACAATCGTTGACTCCACGCCGACGCTCGTTGCGCCTCCATCGACGATCAGATCGATGCGCCCGCCGAGATCGGCAAGCACATGCGCCGCGGTCGTTGGTGACACATGACCCGATTGATTGGCGGAGGGCGCAACGATCGGCTTTCCGAACGCCTCAAGCAGTTCGTGTGCGACCGGATGGTCCGGAACGCGCACGCCAATTGAATCGAGGCCCGCCGTCGCGAGGTCCGCGACGGGGCAGGCGTCCGTCTTCGGCAAGACCAGCGTCAGCGGGCCTGGCCAGAAGCGGCCTGCCAGCAGCCGTGCGTCCTCGGAAAATTGGGCCAGGCATGTCGCGGCGTTGAGGTCGCCGACATGCGCGATCAGCGGGTTGAACCGCGGTCGCCCCTTCGCGGCGTAAAGCCGCGCGATCGCCGCGCCATTCGTCGCGTCGGCGCCCAGGCCGTAGACCGTCTCGGTCGGAAATGCGACGAGCCCGCCGTCAGCGAGCACACGTGCGGCCGCCGTGATCGCATCGCGATCCGCGTTGAGCACACGCGTGGTCAGTTCGACAGCCATGGCGCCTTTCGCTATGGGAAGGCGGCTACATTGGCCAGCAAGCCTGAGCCGTCAAGGGTTACCGCCATGAACTACCGCGCGCCGGTCTCCGACATCGCCTTCACGCTCAAGCATTCGGCCGGGCTGAAGCAGGCGATGGACGAGGGGCTCTACGGCGATCTTTCGGAGGATGTGGTCGACGCCGTGCTGGAGGAGGCCGGCAAGTTCGCCACCACCATGATCGCGCCGCTCAACACGGTCGGCGACCGGCAGGGCACGCCCTTCAAGGACGGCGCGGTCACGATGCCGCCCGGCTGGAAGGAGGCCTACACCGCATGGGCGCAGGGCGGCTGGAACGGGCTCGCAGCACCGGAAGCGTGGGGCGGGCAGGGATTGCCGCATGCGCTCAACTCCGCATGCCTTGAAATGTGGAATTCGGCCTCGATGGCGTTCGGCATCGGGCCGGTGCTCACCATGGGTGCGATCGAGGCGCTGGAGAAGCACGGCGCGGACGCGCTGAAGCAGAAGTATCTTGGCAAGCTCACCACCGGCGAATGGATGGGCACGATGCAGCTCACCGAGCCGCAGGCCGGCTCGGACGTCGGCGCCCTGCGCTCGAAGGCCGAGCGCAACGCCGACGGCACCTACCGCATCACCGGCTCGAAGATCTTCATCACCTACGGCGAGCACGATCTCACCGACAACATCATCCACTTCGTGCTCGCGCGGCTGCCCGATGCGCCGCCCGGCACGAAAGGCATCTCACTGTTCCTGGTGCCGAAGTTTTTCGTCAACGACGACGGCTCGATCGGCGCGCGCAACGATGCGCGCTGTCATTCGATCGAGCACAAGCTCGGCATCCACGGCTCGCCGACCTGCACGATGGTGTATGGCGACAAGGGCGGCGCGACCGGCTGGCTGGTCGGCGAAGAGAACCGCGGGCTCAACTGCATGTTCACGATGATGAACAATGCGCGGCTCGCGGTCGGACTGCAGGGCGTCGGCATCGCGGAGCGCGCGACGCAGCAGGCCTATGCCTATGCGAGCGAGCGCAAGCAGGGGCGCGCCGGCGCGAACGCATCGGCGCCGATCATCGCCCATCCGGACGTGCGGCGCATGCTGCTCACCATGCGGGCGCTCACCCATGCGGCGCGAGCGATCTGCTATGCGACCGGCGCCGCGATCGACCGCGCACACCGCGGCAAGGACGAGGCAGCGCGCAAGGCGGGCGATCAGCGGGCTTCGCTGCTCACGCCTATCGCCAAGGCATTCTCGACCGACGTTGGCACCGAGGTTGCGTCGCTCGGCGTGCAGGTGCACGGCGGCATGGGTTTCGTCGAGGAGACGGGCGCGGCGCAGCACTATCGCGATGCGCGCATCGCGCAGATCTACGAAGGCACCAACGGCATCCAGGCGATCGATCTGGTGACGCGCAAGATTCCGATGGTGGGCGGTGCCGTGATGCGGGGCTATCTCGATGAGCTGCGCCGCACCGTCGCGGCCGTGAAGGGAACGAACGATCCGGCTTTCGGCGCGACCGGCGCGCGGCTTTCCGATGCGGTCGAAAGCCTCGACCGCGCGACTGCGTGGTTGCTCGGCACGCTCGACAAATCCGCCGATGCGGCGCTTGCGGGCGCGACGCCTTATCTGCGGCTGTTCGCCTCAGCGGCGGGCGGCTGCATGCTGGCCGAAGACGCCCTCGCCGAAAGCCGCGGCGGCAACGGCAACGGCCGCGTCGCGTTGGCGCGCTTCTTTGCCGAGAACGTCGCCGTGCAGGCGGGTGGGCTCGAGACCACCATCACCGAAGGCGCGGAGTCCGTATCGGACGCCGCGCTGCGCGGCGCAGCTTGAGGGGCAGCATGACCGAGCACGTCATCGTCACCGACGAAGGGCCGATCCGTATCATCCGGATGAACCGCCCGGAGAAGAAGAACGCGCTCACCTTCGCGATGTACGACGCGATGTCGGAGGCGATTACCAGCGCGGGCGGCTCATCGCCGATCCGCTGTCTG
>Ga0310810_10008543_pt1 | contig 11787 bp, 9 predicted proteins | sample NCmetagenome_FD_207641 | JGI IMG/M metagenome (GOLD analysis project Ga0310810, IMG submission 207641) | Soil microbial communities from experimental microcosm in Duke University, North Carolina, United States - NC | ecosystem: Engineered > Artificial ecosystem > Soil microcosm > Unclassified ...
GGGGTGGTGGTGCTCGATGACACTGCCTGCATCGTGAAATTTGCCCTGCGCACCATGAAGTTTTATCAGCATGAGAGCTGCGGATGGTGCATTCCCTGCCGCGAGGGCACCGATTGGCTGAAGAAGACGCTGATCCGTTTCCACTCCGGCGGCGGCTTAATGAAAGACATCGACAACATGTATTACCTGTCGGAAAACATGCTGGGACGGACCTTCTGCCCGCTGGGGGACGCGGCCGCCATGCCGATGATGGCGTTCATAAAAAAGTTTCGCCAGGAGTTTGAGGACCATCTGGAAGGACGGCCGTGCGCGTGCGAAGGCGCAGCGGTTGAGCAACTGCCAGTGATGGCGGATTGAATTGAATGCCTGACGTAAATATCACCATCGACGGCAAAAAAGTTACGGCTCCCGCGGGCACGCTTCTGATCGAAGCCTGCAAGAGCGTCGGCATCGAAGTGCCTTCCTTCTGCTACTACCCTAATCTTTCATTGCAGGGCGCCTGCCGTATGTGTCTGGTAAAGATTGAGAAGATGCCCAAGCTGCAGACTGCCTGCACCACCGTCATCACCGAAGGCATGGCGGTCTCGACCGACACCCCCGAGATTCACCAGGCGCGCAAGGGCATGGTCGAGCTTCTGCTCGGCAACCATCCGCTCGATTGTCCGGTGTGCGACGCAGGCGGCGAGTGTGAACTGCAGGACATGACGTTTTCTTACGGGGCTGCGGAGTCGCGCTACATCGAGCCCAAGCATCACCGGGAAGAGCAGCAGTGGTCACCTGTGGTCTATTTTGATCGCCCGCGCTGCATTCTCTGCTATCGCTGCGTGCGTGTGTGCGGCGAGGGCATGGACGTGTGGGCGCTGGGCGTGCAGAATCGCGGCGTAAGTTCGATCATCGCGCCCAACCAGGAAGACCACCTCGAGTGCGAAGAATGCGGCATGTGCATTGATATCTGCCCGGTCGGCGCACTCACTTCGGGAGCTTATCGTTACAAAACCCGGCCCTGGGAAATGAACCACGTCGGCACGCCCTGCACGCATTGCGCTGACGGGTGCAAGACAACTTTAGGGGTTCGCCGCTCCGATACCGGGATGGAAATCGTGCGCGGTGACAACCGCGATAAGAGCGGCATCAACGGCGACTTCCTCTGCATCAAGGGCCGTTATGCTTTTGATTTTGTCGACAGCGCCGAGCGCATTACCCGGCCGCTTATCCGCAAAGATGGCCAACTCACACCGGCAAGCTGGGAGGAAGCTTTCCAACTGGTGGGGCGGAATTTCCGCGAAACCCTGGAGCGTCATGGGGGCCAGGCCATCGGCGTTTTCGGGTCTAACCGTACTACCAACGAGGAAAATTACCTGCTGCAGAAGTTCGCACGCGTCGTTCTGCAGACCAACAACATTGACCATCACCGCACGGCTGACTTCCCTGCGCTGGCCGCCGCCCTCGCGGGAAAATCCGGTCGCACCGCCAGCATGCGAGATGTTTACAGCGCGCCTGCCATTCTGCTGATCGGCAGTGATCCGACCGAGCAGCATCCTTTACTGGCCTGGCAGATTCGTAACAATGTTCGGCTACATCGCGCGCGTTTGTACGTCGTAAATTCACAATCGATTAAGCTGCGACGCCAGGCCACGCTGTTCGCGCAGGTCCCTGAAAGCAGCGGTGAAGCTGCATTTATCGACTTCCTGGCCGGCAACGCTGCCCATGCGGGTGAAAACGCAGCCCAGCTTCAGGATCTGCGAGACAAGGTTCGTGCCGAGCCTGAGCTGGTTGTGATTTTCGGTTCAGAGTTGCGCGGCGAAAGTATTGCTCGCCTCGTAAACGCACTTCCGCAGGCAAAGTTTGTCTCGCTGGGCGACTACGCTAACTCGCGGGGCGCAGCCGACATGGGGCTTTATCCGGACCTGCTACCCGGCTACTTGCCGCTTGATAAGGGATCCAGCTTCGCCGCAGACTGGGGCACGCTTCCCACCCTGCCAGGACTTAACTTCCTTCAAATGTCCGAAAGCGCCAAAGCTGGGCAGCTCAAAGCGCTTTACGTGGTCGGCGCCAATCCGATCAATCGGTTCAAGGTTGATCCGTTTGCATTTTCGAATTCACTGGTGGTAGTGCAGGACATGTTCCTTACCGAAACCGCGCTCATGGCAGATGTAGTTCTTCCCGCAGCGAATGCATACGAAAAGTCCGGAACGATCACTAACACCTGCGGCGATCTGCAGATTGTGAAGAAAGCTGGCGAGGTGTCCGGCTGCAAATCAGATTTCGAGATGATTGTGCGCATAGCGGATGCCATGGGCTTCGAAGTTCATAAGCTTGTTCCCTTCCGACGTGGAGAGCCGGCCGATATGGGCCAGTCGCGGGGCGCGCAATCCGGGGAAGCCGACCGGCACGCAGTCTGGCTGGAGGCGCACGGCCTGGAACCGAAGATGAGCCCGTTTGATCCGATGGCAATTTTTGATGAGATCCAGCGACTGGTTCCCGGTTACGAGGTCGCTCGCCTGAATCTGATGGCGGGCAATGACCAGCACACGGAATTTTCCGGCTTGGGCGCTCTGCAGGATCCAGGTTTGATCGTTCCCGCCAACGATGGACTTTTTACTTCGGGAACTCTGGGCAGATACTCAAAAGTTCTGAATTCCGTAAGCGAAAATCAACATCGGACCGAGCAAACGGAAGTTGCGGCGGATTAGGTTTCCCGTCATGTAGTCTTGTAAGTTCTTAGCACCACTGCAATCAGACACGGCGCCTTGAACGTTCAAACTTACATAATCGTTTCTTTAGTGAAGATCGTCCTCACCATCTTCATACTGCTGACTGCGGTCGCTTACAGCGTCTGGCTGGAGCGCAAAGTGGTCGGCCACATGCAGAACCGCTGGGGCCCCACGCGCGTCGGTCCGTTCGGACTGTTGCAACCGCTGGCCGACGGCCTGAAATTCATTTTCAAAGAAGACCTGACGCCGCCGCACGTGTACAAACCGCTGTACATAGCTGCACCCATGCTCGCGGTAGTTTTCGCGCTTACGTCTATTTCAGTTATTCCGATTGGTAATGCGATTACGGTGGGCAAGTTCTCCACCCCGCTCCAGATCACGGATGTAAATATCGGACTGCTGGTGGTGCTTGGCATTACTTCGCTCGGGGTTTACGGGGTGGCGCTCGCCGGCTGGTCTTCAAACAGCAAGTACTCGCTGCTGGGAGGACTGCGCGCCAGCGCGCAGATGGTGAGCTACGAGATTTCGTTGGGCCTATCGCTGATCGGCGTATTGATTCTCTCGGGCAGCCTGAGTTTGCGCGAGATTGTGCTGGCGCAGCAGGGAACGTATTTCGGATTCATTCCCCGCTGGTTCTTTTTCCAGGGCCAGTGCTTTGCGTTCTTTGTTTATCTGACATCGGCGTACGCCGAGACCAATCGCATCCCGTTCGATTTGCCTGAGGCTGAAACTGAGCTGGTGGCCGGATACCACACTGAATACAGTTCCATGAAGTTTGCGATGTTCTTCATGGCTGAGTACGCCAACATGATCACGGTCGCCTGCCTGGCAACCATTCTCTTTTTTGGCGGATGGCTGGGACCTATGTTCGGGCCGGCGTGGCTACAGCAGACGGTCCTGCCCGTGCTTTACTTCATCGCCAAAGTTTTCGTCTTTATCTTTGTTTATATCTGGGTGCGCGGGACGTTGCCGCGCTTCCGCTACGATCAGCTGATGGCCTTCGGCTGGAAGTATCTTCTGCCGCTGGCAATTGCCAACCTAGTGATAACAGCCTTAATCGTTGCGTTGCGTTCTTAAGTGATTCGCGGGTTGTGTGGCGCGGACGCCTTGCCGGCGACTGAATTAATAAAATGCTGCACCTGAGCTTATTTCTGATTTTCGGAGCGATTTGCATCACAGGAGCGATCAACCTGCTGGTGCAACGCCACCCCATTAACAGCGCGCTGTCACTAGTGGTGGTCATGGGATCGCTCGCGGTCGAGTATCTATTGCTCGGCGCGGAGTTTGTAGCGGCCGTGCAGGTGATCGTTTATGCCGGTGCCGTCATGGTCCTTTTCGTGTTCGTAATCATGCTGCTGAACGCGGGCGAAGAAGAACAGACGAGTGGCAGCCGCGTGGCCATCCTGTTCGGGATTCCGGGAATGATTATCGGCAGCGTGCTTCTCGCATGGGTCCTTGTAGCGCGTTCGGGAACCGGTGAGGTTGCTCTGGGCGCGCTTCCCGGTAGTCCCCGCAGTATCGCCAGACTTCTATTTCGGGATTTTCTGCTGCCGTTTGAGGTCACATCCGTGCTGGTGCTGATCGCAATCATGGGCGCCGTGGTATTGGCGGCCCGCCCGGAAGCGGTCGAGCACACAAAGAAGGAGGGGTAGTTGGTACCGCTTAATTACTACCTGCTGCTCAGCGGGTTCCTTTTTGCCTGCGGAGTGGCCGGCTTCTTGATCAAGCGCAACATCATCACCATCTTTATGTCGATCGAGCTGATGCTCAACGGCGTGAATCTTTCATTTGTGGCGTTCGCGGCGCACTGGCATGCGTTAAGCGGCCAGATCTTTGTCTTCTTCGTGATGGTCGTGGCCGCAGCTGAAGCTGCTGTTGGGCTGGCCATCATCATCGCTGTGTACCGCACTCGCGAGACCCTGAACGTAGACCAGGTAAACCTGCTCAAACTATGACGCCGAACCTGCATCTGTGGTGGATTCCCCTGCTGCCGCTGATTGGCGCGGCCATCAACGGCCTGTTCGGGAAGAAGTTTTCGCGCCCGGCGGTAGCTGGAGTGGCCCTGACCTTCTGCGGTGCAGCTTTCGCCTACGCTTCGTACATCGCCTCGCGTTTTTCCTCTCTCGCAATTCCCTACTCTGAAACGCTCGCCCACTGGATGCGCGCCGGCTCCTTTCAGGTCGACTTCGCCTTTTATCTCGACCAGCTTTCACTGGTTATGCTGCTGGTTGTCACCGGCGTCGGTTTCCTTATTCACATCTACTCGGTCGGCTATATGTGGGAGGAGGGCGGCTTTTACCGCTTCTTCTCCTACCTGAACCTGTTCATGTTCTTCATGCTGATGCTGGTGCTGGGCAGCAACTACCTGGTGATGTTTATCGGTTGGGAAGGCGTGGGACTGGCGTCGTATCTGCTGATCGGGTTCTTTTTCTTACGTGATTCTGCCGCGGCTGCCGGAAAAAAAGCATTCATCGTAAACCGGATCGGCGACTTCGGATTTCTGATCGCCCTGTTCCTGATGATCAGGCACTTCGGGTCGCTCGACTTTTCGCCGGTGTTCCAGAGTGTTGCCCCGATGTCCGCAGAGACGGGTGCGGCCGGCCTGCTCACCGCGATCGCACTTTTGCTGATGGTCGGGGCGGCAGGTAAATCGGCCCAGATTCCGCTCTATGTCTGGCTGCCCGATGCTATGGAAGGCCCCACACCGGTATCAGCCCTGATCCACGCTGCGACCATGGTGACCGCGGGCGTGTATATGATTTCGCGCTCGCATGTGATCTTCGAGCGTGCGCCGATGGCCTTGACTGTGGTTGCCGTTATCGGGACGCTCACAGCACTTTTCGCGGCCACGATTGGAATTACGCAGACCGACATAAAGAAAGTTCTGGCTTACTCCACGATTTCGCAGCTTGGGTACATGTTTCTTGCCTGCGGAGTAGCTGCATTCTCAGCTGCCATATTCCACCTGATGACCCATGCCTTCTTTAAAGGCTTGCTGTTCTTAGCGGCTGGTTCTGTTATTCACGCCGTCGGTGGCGAGCAGGACATGCGCAAGATGGGCGGCTTACGAAAGAAGATTCCCTGGACTTCTTGGACCATGACTATCGGAACAATTGCGATCGCTGGTATTCCGCCGCTGGCTGGTTTCTTCAGCAAAGACGAAATCCTGTGGCGCGCGTATCAGGCCAGCTGGGTCTACTGGCTGATCGGATTGATCACAGCGTTTCTGACTTCTTTCTACATGTTCCGGCTTTGGTTCCTCACCTTTACCGGCGAATATCGAGGGAGTCAGGACGCTCAGAGGCATGATGCCGATACGCCAGCCGCAGCATCGGTCCCGCACGGCGGTCATTCCCACGGCGTGCATGAGAGCCCAATGGTAATCATCGTGCCGCTGGTGATTCTAGCGGTGCTTTCTTTCGTAGGCGGATGGATCGGGATACCGGGGTCGCTTGGCGGCAAAAACCAGTTCGATAAATTCCTGGCTCCGGTGTTCCACGCTTCCACTCCGGCGTTGAATTCCGCACACACAATGCCCGGCGAAACAGCGCCTCCCGAGCAACAGACCGAAGGGCCTGAGCCTCAGACAAGCCGAACCACTGAATTGACATTCACTGGAATCTCAGTGGTCGCAGCGCTGCTCGGCCTGGGGCTTGCGTGGCTGCTTTACTCATTCCAGCCGGAGCTCCCGCAACGAATCGCCGATACCCTCAATGGTCTTTACACAACGGTTCTGAACAAATATTACGTCGATGACATTTATGCCGCAGTCCTCGTCAAGCCGCTGCTCGCCATTTCAACCAAAGTTTTATGGCACGGCGTCGACCAGAATGTAATTGACGCAACACTTAATAACAGCGCCGATGGTGCCAGGCAGCTTTCCGACTCCGTCCGCCACATGCAGTCGGGCAACATCCGCTCCTATGCGGGATGGGTGGCGGCCGGCGCAGCTGCCGTGATCTGCTACATGGTCTGGCTGGGGGTGCGTGCGCAATGAACGTCCACGATCTTGACCCCGTCATCCTCAGTTTGATCACCTTCACTCCGCTGGCGGGCGCCATCCTGCTGCTGTTTCTTCCCCGCCGTGATCGTGAAATCCGGTGGTTCTCGCTGGGCATTTCGCTTCTCGCCTTTGTTGCTTCGCTTCACCTCCCGGTCCACTTCCACCGAGCGGAACCGGGATTCCAGTTCGAGCTCGACAAAGCGTGGATACCGACGCCAAACATTCATTACCACCTCGGGGTGGATGGGGTTTCATTGTGGCTGGCCGTCCTTACCACTTTCCTCACCCCGCTCTGCGTTCTGATCTCCTGGAGATCGGTGAACGAGCGCGTCAAGGAATTCTTTATTCTGCTTTTGGTTCTTGAGACCGCGCTGATCGGCGTTTTTGTCTCTCTGGATCTCTTCCTTTTTTATTTCTTCTGGGAAGCCACGCTGATTCCGATGGCGCTGCTGATCGGCATGTACGGCCACGGGCGGAAGATCTATGCCGCCGTGAAATTCTTTCTGTACACCATGATTGCTTCCATGTTCATGCTGGCGGCGATACTGTGGCTGTATGCAAAGACGGGTACGTTCGATTTTATTGCTCTGCAAAGGGCGGCACAAGCCGGCCAGATTCCCGATTTTCCGAGCGCCGCAGGCTGGCTCTTTCTGGGCTTCTTTGTTGCCTTCGCTGTAAAGGTCCCGCTGTTTCCATTTCATACCTGGCTGCCGGATGCCCACGTCGAAGCGCCGACCGCAGGTTCCGTCCTTCTCGCGGGCGTGCTGCTGAAGATGGGGACCTACGGAATGTTGCGCTTCAACCTCGGACTGTTCCCTCTCCAAGCGCGAGCTAATGCAGGTTGGATCAGCGTCCTCGCTCTTATCGGAATCATTTACGGCGCGCTGGTCGCCATGATCCAGCCCAACCTGAAGAAGCTGATCGCTTACTCCTCAGTCAGCCACCTGGGATTTGTTGTACTCGGAATTTTCAGCTTCACGGCAGCCGGCCTCAGCGGAGCAACCTTCGTAATGCTGGCGCACGGCGTCTCGACCGGCGGCCTCTTCATGCTCGCCGGCCTGCTCTACGAACGGCGGCATACTTACGAAATCAGAGAATACGGCGGCCTGGCAACTCCCATGCCTGTCTATTCCGCAACGTTTATGGTGGTCATGCTGGCGTCTGTAGGCCTACCACTACTGAACGGATTTATCGGCGAGTTTCTGGTCTTGAGTGGAGCCTTTCAGAGCCGGCCTTTGTTCGGAATTCTTGGCGCCACCGGCGTGATCTGGAGCGCCTGTTACCTGCTGTGGATGTATCAACGCGTATTCTTCGGCCAGGTCCGCAATGCGGTGAATGCTGGACTGCTGGATATTGACGGACGTGAGCGCACCGCGCTGTGGCCTACTGCAGTAGCAGCCCTGGTCATGGGCGTGGCTCCGTTACTCTGGCTCAACAGCATCGAACCCTCGATCCACTCCATGCTCGTTCCGTTCACTCAGGTCGCCAGTAAGGTGGTGGGCCAGTGACGCTCTTGCTTCTGCAAGCGGCACCCGACCTTCCCCGAGCGGCAGACTATCTCCGAATTCTGCCCGAGCTTGTGCTTTGTGTCTTCGCCATGGTCATCATGGTCATTGACCCTCTGCTTGATGAAAAAAGCAGCCAGAGGACCTTGAGCACAATTGGGCTGATTGGCGCGCTCGCCGCGCTCGCCGCAACTTTGCCGCAGGCGCACTCCCCTGGGTTTGCGTTCTGGTCGATGGTAAAAGTCGATGCCTTCAGCATCTTCTTTCATATCCTGATCACGGCCATCGCCGCTGTGGTGATTCTGATGTCGTATGAATACATGGCCACCCAGCAGATTCGCGCCGGTGAATACTACAGCCTGATTCTGCTGGGCGCGGTGGGCATGTGCCTGATGTCCTCGGCTGTGGAATTGGTCCTCATCTTCATCGCGCTCGAAATTTCCTCGATCTCCACCTATGTGCTGGCCGGCTTTCGACGGCGTGCTGCCATCAGCAGCGAAGCTTCAGTTAAGTATTTTTTGCTGGGATCGTTTGCGACAGCCTTCTTCCTGTACGGCGTGGCGCTGATGTTTGGGGCAACCGGTTCGACCAGCATCTCGGTAATCGCGCAGTCATTGCGGGCAGAAAACACTTCCACGCTGGCGTTCGCGGGAATCGCCCTGATGTTTGTCGGCCTGGGATTCAAAGTGGCAGCCGCTCCCTTCCACATCTGGACGCCTGACGTCTACGAAGGCGCGCCCGCCCCGGTAGTTGCGTTGATGTCGACAGGCCCGAAAGCCGCAGTATTCGCAGTGCTGTTGCGGGTTCTGTTTGAAATCAATGCACCGGGCCGCCTCGGACTCATCTGGGTTACTGCCGCACTGTCTATGACCCTCGGCAACCTCTCCGCGCTGGTGCAGCACAACGTCAAGCGGCTGCTGGCGTATTCGTCCATCGCGCACGCTGGATATCTGATGATGGCCTATGCGGCTCTGCCGGCGAACGGTATTCCCGCGGTGATGTTCTATACGGCTACTTACGCTGCCATGAACGTGGGTGCTTTCGCCATCGTCAGCCATCTGGCCGGAGCCGGTGAACGCTATGTAACGATCGAAGACTATGCCGGCCTGGGCCGTCGCTCTCCTCTTCTCGCTGCCGCTCTCAGCATTTTTCTGCTGTCCCTTATCGGCATTCCCATGACCGGCGGTTTTTTCGCCAAGTTCTATGTCTTTAGCGCCGCATTTCAGAACAGCCTTACCGGCCTGGTGATCATCGGTGTTCTGAATTCCGCCATTGGCGCCTACTACTACCTCCGCCTGCTCGTGGTTATGTATATGAAGGAGGGGGGTCAGGAAATTCCAATTGCGCCTACACCCCTGGCCTTGCATGCGGCGCTGGCGATCAGCATAGCAGCTACCCTGTATCTGGGAATCCTTCCGGGGCGGGTGATCGAGTTCGCTTCCCAGTCGGTACGCGACCTGACGCAGTAAACGTTTGCGACCAGCCTGCATCTCAGTAGGGGGCTTAATGCTAATAATTTCCGCTTGTTTGGCGAATTCCTTCATTTGACAAGCGGGGTATGCGAGGTCATCATTGTTCTCGATTGACATTTTCCCGATAGCTGCGGAGGTCGCTATGCGAGAGCTGTTTCGAAAGATGTATTTCGATGACTCCGGGCAGGATATTGCCGAATATGCTGTGATGCTGGCAGTGATTCTGGTGTTAGTAGTGGGAACGATCCGTCTGGTCGGTTCGCACGCCAATAATACGTTCTCCAGCGTTGCCAGTTCGGTTCAGTAACCTCTGGCCTTTCTACTAAGCCGCACAACCTTTACCCACATCGACTAAGACTGGGAATTGGAGTTCGTGTCTTCTCACCGCTCACTTCGGCGCCGGCCGGGTGAACAGCTCCACCAGCATCTTGTAAAACTTTTCGAGATTCAGATCCTGCTGCACGATTACCTGCTGCTCACCCAAGCCAGGCTGGGCTCCGGGCATCCACACCAGCGTGTTGCCATACCCAGCGGTGTGCGAGATGTCCATATCCATGAAGAGGCTTTCCTGCCTAGTGATAATGCTCGAATCGAGCCAGGCCGCGACCGCCAATTCGTCCCACAGGAACTCTTCGTCCGCCCAGTCCCGGATGTAACGCGCCGACGGGGTATCAGATTTTCCAATCTGCTGGATCATCTCTTTCGTGAATTTGGTTTTGACCGAAATGTCTACAGTGGTGACAGTGATCTTCTTCCAGGGCGCATGCAAAACGATGTGAACCGCCTCCGGGTCCCACCAGAAATTGAACTCGCGGCGGTTAGCGGTCTCCCAGCTCATGGGCATCTGCGGCGCGATCGAACCGCCCATAATCACAAGCTCCTGTGCGAGCTCGGGCGCGCGTGGATCCAGGCTGACCACCTGGGCAAGGTCTGTCAGCGGGCCGCCGGCATAGATGGTGACTTCATGCGGATACTGGTGCAGCGTGCGAATGATGAAGTGCGCCGCATCTTCGGTTTCGGCCTTCAGCGTGGGATTGCCTTCCGGCAGGTCGGGCACCTCATACGGACTGCGATATGCACCTGAATTCCAGGCGCCCGTGTAGGCGGTTCCTGCGGGAGCATGAATCTTGTGCTGGTTCCAGGCTCCCTGATAGTTCACTGCTCCGTAGAGTTTTTCCCAGCGCGCGATCTCTTCTTTGCTGTTGATCAAAGGGAAGACTGCGCCCGGATAAACCTTGGCATTTTTATGCCCAGTAAGCTCCAGCATGCGCAGGGTGTGGGCGATTTCCTCGTCGCGCCACTGGTCCCCGCTGACGATTGTGATGCCTAATACGTCAACGTCGGGTGACTGCAGGAGCATCAACATTGCCTGCTGGTCAGTGGTTGCCGGACCACGCGCATCCTGATCGATGATGACTTTTCTTTTGGTTTGGGCGAAAGCTGAAGTCAGAGTTAGGACAGCAGCAAGCACTGCAAGAACGATTTTTCTCACGGTTTGTGTTCGTTTCCTCTGTTGTGGCCGACACCAATCAACGCGAGGCGCATTAAAAATTGCTTGGGCGGCTACTGTCAAGCCCTTATCTGGTTGACACTGCAAGCACAAATGGCATATCGTGGCGCGCATCGTCTTACGTTAAAAATTGGTGACCGTGGGGAAAACAATTCGCGTTCGCGTTTTTCGGGCTGACATACGGCCCAAATTCCAGCCGCCAGGTTTGAGATTCAAAAATAATCTCCTGAATGCCGAGGTTGCGCGCTCAGGCGGTGTCCAACTTTTCATGGGGAAAATGCACACTCGTCCGCCACTTGACGAGTAATGCCGGAGGGGAAATCGATGTCGCTGACCAGAAGGTCGCTGATTCTGCTTGCCTGTTGTCTCTTGGTTGTTGGCTGCGCACAGGTCTTCGGACAAGCCACCGGAAGTCTTGCCGGGACCGTCTCAGATAAAACCGGCTCTGTGATTACCGGGGCGAAGGTATTAATCACCTCGCAAGGAACAGGTATTTCGCGCGAAGCGAAGACCGACGACTCCGGCCATTATCTGGTCCCGCTGCTTCCGGTTGCTATGTACACCATTCGGGTGGAAGCACAAG
>Ga0310810_10008544_pt1 | contig 11787 bp, 9 predicted proteins | sample NCmetagenome_FD_207641 | JGI IMG/M metagenome (GOLD analysis project Ga0310810, IMG submission 207641) | Soil microbial communities from experimental microcosm in Duke University, North Carolina, United States - NC | ecosystem: Engineered > Artificial ecosystem > Soil microcosm > Unclassified ...
GAGAAACAACGTGATGTGGGAACGCAGATGAATCGTGCCCGAGACAAACCGGCCCGGTGGAATCAGGACCTGCCCGCCGCCGGCGGCCGAACAGGCCCCGATAGCGTCATTGATGGAGCGTGTATTCAGAGTCACCCCGTCGCCTTTGGCCCCGAAAGACGTGATGTTAAAGACGTGATTGCCCGAGTCGAGTGTCGCGTTCTCGGCGGCGTGAACAGCGACACCAACAATAACGGCTAAGCACAGTCCCATGGCTTTCCGACAGCGGCTCAGACGGGTTCTCATTGCCAGCAAGGTACTCACGTCGCTCTCATGTTAAAAGTTTGAAGCAGCGAAAAGGCAAACACGGTTCTGTGGACTAGAGATGATCGAATTGCTATCCCATGGGGTCGAATGTCGGCGAACTGTGGACACCGGTAACACAGCTTTTATTTTCCGAGCTCGTACAAGTACTCCACAAAGGACAGCACGGCGCCGTCGAAACCCTGCACCTTGCTGTTAGTGGACTCAATTACATAGTACTCGTCGGGCGCATGCGCCCCGCTGCCATGGCCAAGCCCAAAATGGCCCGCTGCCAGTTTGAGCGGTTCCCCCGTAAAGACGTAACCAGGATAGGAACCGGCATTCCGCGGCCAAAGCACTGGATCGATGCCGGAACGCTTCAGCACTGTCATTTGCGCCTGGATGAGCGGAGCAGTCGCGGCCGTGCTGGTCGGATCGTAACCGCCGGTGACGTTGACCTCGATGTCCACAAACCCACGCTTTGCCAGGTGCGATTTGAGCGCCGCAACCGCGGCGGTGAAGGTCATGTCGGGCACCAGGCGCAAGTCGATCTTGGCAACGGCCCGATGTGGCAGAATAGTTTTGCCTCCCGGCCCGGTGTAACCACCCACCAGTCCTTCGATGTTTACGGTCGGTTGGGACTCGAGCCGCTCATTTGCCGCTTCCCAGGGTAGATCGTCGATCCAATGTTTCACTTGAAGCAGCTCTTTCATTCGGGCCTCGCTGCGCCTTTTTGATGCCTCAGCAATCATCGTCTTTTCTTCGGTATTGAGCGGGCGCGGCTTTGGATAATCGTCGATCGTGATGGTGTTGCCGTCAGCGGAGACCAGCGAATCCAGCGCCTTGACGAGGTGCCAGGCCGGGCTGTCAACCATCGCCTTCAGCGAGGAATGAATATCTTTGCCCGGACCACGGCCCCAGGTCTCGCCTGTTGAGATCAACTCAAGTTCCACTATCCCTTTGGCACCGAGGCTCACGGTGACAATGCCGTCGGGGTCCTGCGACGCTGCCGGCATGAAAACACCCGTACACTTGCGGAGCGCGGATTCGACCTGGGGATCGTGAACCAACTGCCCGATATGAGGCGAACCAATCTCCTCCTCGCCCTCCGCGACCAACACAAGATTGACCGGCAGCTTCCTGCCGGCGCCGCGAATCGCGTGCAGCGCTGCCAACAATGCCGCTTCCGGTCCTTTCTGATTCACCGCGCCGCGGCCGACGATCGCCTTGCCTAATCCCGGCTTTTCCACCATGCGCCCCTCCAGTGGCGGCGAGGTCCATTCGCTCGGGTCGAACTGTTTGACATCGTACATGAAGTAAACCCCGACTGTCCTGGCGGCACCCGCATCCAGTGTCGCAAAAACACCCGGTTGGCCCTCTGTTTTGATAATAGCGGTCTGTTGAAATCCAGCGTCTCGCGCCAATTGCGCCATGTATTCCGCCCCAGCCGGATAATTGCGGCCCTCGGCGGCAATCGAAGGCAAGGCAATCCAATCCCGCAGTCGCTTCACCGCTTCTTCGTGACGCTTGCTGATTTCACCCCGAATGTTGGCGAGGTCTTCGCCAGCAGCGCATGCATGGATTGAGGTAATCAGAGAGGCCGATGCCGCAATGAGGCAGACCGCAACCTTTCGCAAATTGGGAGTCATACGGGGCCAAGTCTAGAATGCCTTACGCCTCGCGGCAAGGCCTTGGCAGAAACCCATTCTACATCATTCCTTAACTGTTGCAGCGCAATGACACCGAATTCCCTTTGATCCCGAATTCCCTTGCTGGCCGAGCCCCGCCGTTGGAACCTGCCCCGCAAATGATTCATCCAGAAAAAGTCGTCACTATTCACCCATACTTCAGAGTATTCCCAGGCAAGATGACGCAGGTGAAGGAACTGCTCCGTCAAATGGTCGCCCGAACCTTAACCGAGACTGCTAATCTGTATTACGACTTCACCATCAACGGTGATGTGGTGTTTTGCCGTGAAGCCTATGTCGGCGCTGAAGGGTTGCTCACGCACGTCGAAAACATACGCCCGCTCCTGGCAGAGGTCCTGAAGCTAGCAGATGTTCTTCGGCTTGAGGTGCATGGCACAAGTGCCAACCTTGAAAAGGTCAAAGGTCCTTTGGCCACCTTGAAGCCGGAGTGGTTTGTCTTTGAATGCGGCGTGGTGCGATAAGATGGAGATCCTGCGGGGGGTGATTTGTGCGCCGCCAATCACTTCCACTTCGGCCAACTGACTTAGCACAAGCGGTAGAATTTTTGGGGCTCGCCCGGCTGGTCAGATACGGACTGCTCGCGTTGGGCAGCGTCGTAAAATTGCCTTGCGGAGTCGGACTACTCTGCAGTTTGAATCCACCAGTCCAGGTTAACTGCAACTGCTCGCCGATCCTGTATCATGAAACCATTCACAAACTCACTAATCACAGTTTGACGGACCGTGACCAAGGAATGTTGGCGCGCGCCGCTATTGCCAATCATCGAAAGCGGCCCTCTAGCTTCCCTGGGTCGGCGCTCGGGACGGCTCCGGCGCCTATGGCTTCACTGCCTTATTCTCCGTGACCTGGCGATCGTGATGACCTATGCTGGCTAGCCGATGGATCGCGATGTTTTGGATCGTTGGTGCGAGCGCGGCATTCTGAGCCTGGTGCTTGCCATTCTGATTTTTGGGCCGTTAGCACTTGGCGGGGTTCATGGACTGACCTTTGGAATCATTCTGGGACTGAGTATTGGCGTGCTGGCGCTCTGGGGGCTCCGGCTTTGGATTAACCCTCGGACCCAACTACTCTGGCCTCCGATTTGTTGGGCCGTGATCGCCTTCTGCCTGTATGCCATCATTCGGTATCGGACGGCTGATATCGAGTATATTGCGCGCCAGGAGATAATTCAGGTTCTGCTCTACGGGTTTTTGTTTGTGGCGATCTTGAACAATCTCCATCGGCAGGAATCGACTCAGATCATCAGCTTTACTCTTATCTTCGTTGCGATGGCGATTTCGTTTTACGCGATCTATCAGTTCGTCACGGATTCCAATTACGTCTGGACCCTGCCAAAAAAATACCCGCATCGCGCTTCAGGCACTTACATCTCGCCTAATAATTTGGCCGGCCTGCTCGAAATCCTCCTGCCACTGGCCCTCACTTACACTATTGCAGGACGCGTCAAACCGCTCACGCGCATACTGCTCGGTTACGCAAGCCTGGTTATGCTGGGCGGACTGGCGGTGACACTCTCTCGTGGCAGTTGGTTCGCCACTGCGGGCGCGATGCTCGGCCTGTTTGGGATTTTGATATTCCAGCGCGGTTATCGCATCCCCGCGGCACTGGCCCTGATCGCATTAGTGGTGGTGACGGTTTTTATGGTGCCTCGCAGTTTTTCGCTTCAAATGCGCATCCGGCGCATTGTCACTGAGCAGGGGACAATTGATGACAGCATGCGTTTCGAGTTGTGGCGCCCGGCGTATCGCATGTGGCAGGATTATCCCTGGTTCGGTGTGGGTCCTGGCCACTTCGATGCCCGGTTCCGCGCGTATCGCCCCGAAGGCGTCCAACGCGCCCCGGACCGGACGCACAACGATTACCTCAATACCCTGGTCGACTGGGGAGTGGTTGGCGCGGTCCTGGTAACCTCAGCCTGGGTTTTGCTGGCGATTGGAATTGCTAAATCCTGGCGATCGATCCGTCTTTCATCGGGCGACCTCGGCTCGCGTTCCGGAAGCAACAAGTTCGCTTTTGTAACCGGCGCATCCTTGGGATTAATCGCGATCCTGATCCATTCGTGGGTCGACTTCAACATGCACATCCCGGCTAATGCGATCCTTGTCGTCACGTTGATGGCCATGGTTACAGGCCACCTGCGTTTCGCCACCGAACGTTGGTGGCTCAGACCTGCGATTCCGATGAAAGTATTTCTCAGTGTGGTTCTCTTAGCAGGTATAGGCTATTTTGCGCCGCAAGCCTGGCGACAGGCGACGGAGTTTGTGTGGCTAACTCGAGCCGAACACGCTTCCTGGTACTCCCGCCAGCAGGTAAATTTCCTGAAACAAGCGTTTGCCATTGAACCAAAGAACTCTGAAACCGCTCGCGCCATTGGTGAAGCCTTGCGCCATCAGAGCGAAGAGGGGGGCGAGCATTATCAGGGACTGGATGGAGCAAACTACCGCCAACTCGCGCAAGACGCGATGCAATGGTTCCAGGTCGGAATGAAGCTGAATCCGTGGGATAGTCGCAATTACTCAGGTTATGGCTGGTGCCTGGATTGGCTGGACCGGCAATCTGAATCGGCACCGTACTTCAGCCGGGCCGAAGAACTCGACCCTAATAATTACTTCAACCTGAACAGAATTGGGGTTCACTATGTGCAACTGGGGGATTTTGCGGCCGCGAAGGTCTGGTTCGAGCGGTCATTCCGGCTTAATCCTGGCGAAAATCCGATTGCGCAGAATTATCTCACAATAGTCAATGCCCGAATGCTGGAGGCTGCCACCAACGAGATTCGCGCCAAATTGGATTTTTCGAGGCCATAGCCGGGAAAATAATTGGCCTAAAACTTGCAGAAAATGAGCGGTTTGAACGTGGCTTTGGCCTGACAAAAAAAATGTACAAAACTCATTGACAATACCCACTCTCCAACTAGAATTCCTTCAAACGATTGCAGCATACTGAGCAGGAGCAAACTATGAAAGAAACGCGAAGCCTGATTAACCGCATCGCCCTGTGCGCTGTTTCACTGGCGATGGTTTCCACTCTCACCGCTCAAACCATTGGCACGGCGAAGGTGATCCGTATTAAAGGCCCGGCGCGATATACTACCGGGAACAATATTTGGCAGCCACTGGGTCTGGGCGCGGCTCTTCAGCCCGGCACAGTTGTCCAGACCAGTACGGAGAGAGGATCGTACGTCGACCTTGCTCTGGGTGATGAAAGCGTCGCTGTGGTTCAGCCGATCACTTATCGTCCTGCAATCATCTCCTCGATGGCCTCCGGCACCAGCTATCAACCCAGCGCCGACCAGAACGTAATTCGAATTTGGGAGAACTCCGCGCTTGGCATCGATAAACTGTCATCGATGCAGACCGGAGCGGAGACTGTGGGCGACACGCAACTGGACCTGAAGGCGGGCCGCATTACCGGCAACGTGAAGAAGATGTCGGCCGCCTCGAAATATGAGATCAAGCTGCCGGTGGGCGTTGTTGGGATTCGTGGCGCGCTCTACGACATCTCTGCGGAAGGCATTGTTAAGGTTTTCGTCGGCTCGGCGGTTGCCGCTGCCGTGGATTCCAAGAGCGGCAATGTGACGACTCAGACCGTTATGGGCGGTCAGCAATATGATATGCGCAGCAATCAGGTGACCCCGATTCCTCAGGCGGAAATCTCGGCGATCACGTCCATAAGCGCCTCGATGCTAGTAGTCTCAACCACCGCGCCGGTCATCCTGGCTTCGGACAAGACGGTTATTCCTCTCTCGATAGTCAGGTAAGCGACTAAACGCGGCTTCGCGTCGTTTTTCAAACCAGAGCAGCCTTGTGTTGCTCTGGTTTTCTTATTTAGGTCCTCGCAAGAACCTGAAAGTAGAGAGACACTCGGACGGGTCGCCCGGTTCCGTTCTCGGTTTAATTTGTCATCCAAATGTCCGTCTGCTACAGTCTGCCTAATGCGTACGGTGATCTATCCGGGAAGTTTCGATCCACTGACCAACGGGCACTTGGATTTAATCCAACGGGCGACCAAGCTCTTCGATAGAGTCATTGTCGCGGTCGCCCTGAGCGAGAGCAAACAGCCCTTATTCAGCCTCGAGGAGCGCGCGCAAATGGTGCGACGCGCGGTGCGTGATTTGCCCCAGGTCGAAACCGATTCTTTTGAAGGATTGCTGATTGAATATGTCGAGCGACGTTCCGCCCAGGCAGTCATCCGCGGCTTACGGGCGGTTTCGGACTTTGAATTTGAATTCCAATTGGCCTTGATGAATCGTAAGTTGAACGAAAGCATCGAGACGATTTTCATGATGCCCAAGGACACTTACACCTTTCTGAGCTCGCGGATTGTGAAGGAAATCGCAAGTCTGGGCGGTGATGTAAGCGCCTTTGTCCCGGCGCACGTGCGTACGGCCCTTGCCGGCAAATTCGCCCCGGCGCCGGTGTAGCAGGAGTTTTATGCCATTGGTGGTTAATTTGCGTCATTTAGACGCTCACAACGTCCAACTCCAGGGGGAGTTGCCGGTCGAAGAGCTCGACATCACCCCATATGATGAGATGATCCGTGCTTCCCGGCCTCTGAAATATGACCTGGAAGTGCAAAAGGTTGAGGATGGCCTGCTGGTGCAGGGCCGCTTGTGTTTGCCACTGCAATGCCAATGTGTGCGCTGCCTCAAGCCCTTTTCCAGGAACCTCGAACTCGGCACCTGGACTCGCCACCTGGCTTTTCAAGGCGAGGAATCTGTCCCGATTGTCAATGACTGCGTAGACTTGACGCCTTTTGCCCGGGAAGATATTCTGCTGGAGTTTCCGCAACATCCGTTGTGCAAAGCGGATTGCAGCGGACTGCCCAAATCAACTGTGGGCAAGGCGCAGCACACCAGCAATACCGGCCAGCTCGGGGCAGGGTCGTCCGCCTGGAATGAGTTAGATAAACTGAAATTTAAAAAAATTTGAAAGTAAGAATTTATGGGTGTCCCAAAGCGTAAACCGTCCAGGAGCCGTCAGCGCATGCGGCGCGCATACAATAGCGTCTTAAAACTTCCTCAATTGAGCACCTGCCCGCAATGTGCGGCGCCTTATGTGCCTCATCGTGTTTGCCCCGCCTGTGGCTACTACAAAGGACGCCAGGTGATTTCAGTCACGGCCGGAGCGTAACTCACAGCAACGACGGGCTCTGACCTGCCCGCCTGTCCATCTTTATGCGGATTGCAGTGGATGTCATGGGTGGCGACCATGGTTGCGGCGTCGTCATTGAGGGAGCGATTCGCGCAGTTCACGATGATAAGAGAGTGAACGCCCTTTACCTTGTAGGACGCCGCTCCGAGATCCAATCCGCGCTTCCCAAAGGAGGCTTCCGCGATCACCGCGTCCGCGTCGTGCATGCCAGCGAAGTACTGACCATGGAAGACAAACCGGTCGCGGCGGTGCGAAGGAAAAAAGACTGTTCGATCGTGCGAGCGATGGAACTCGTTCATGACGGGAAGGCGGACGCTGTCGTTTCCGTTGGCAATACCGGCGGGATCTTCGCCGCGGCAACCTTCAAATTGGGGCGCATTGATGGGATCGACCGTGGCGGGATTGCCGCCATCATTCCTACTCCCCATCACTATTTTGTGCTGCTGGACTCAGGGGCGAACGTCGAATGCAAACCGATTCATCTGGCCCATTATGCCATCATGGGCAGCATTTTTTCGCGCCAGATCCTAGGATGCAAGAGCCCACGCGTCGGCATCCTTAGTGTCGGCACCGAGGACACCAAAGGCAACGAACTGACGCTCGAGGCCTTTAAACTCTGCAAGCAGCTCGATTTGAACTTTATCGGAAATGTCGAGGGCCACGATCTTTTCAGAAACCACGTCGACGTTGTCGTTTGTGACGGGTTTGTCGGAAATATTGTGTTGAAATCGTGTGAGAGCCTGGCAATGGCAATTTTCTCGATGCTCAAAGGCGAGTTAACGGCCAACCCGCAACGTCAACTCGGCGCATTGCTGGCGCAAAATGCTTTCCGTGCAATCCGGCGCCGCATGGATCCGGAAGTTTATGGCGGGGCGCCCCTGCTGGGCTTTAACGGAACCGTCCTCAAAGCCCATGCCTCATCGCGCGAGCGCGCAATCGCCAGCGCGATTCGGGTCACGACCGAAAACCTTCAGTGTCAGGTCAATCTACTCATCGCCCAGGAGATAGCGCGCTCGGCCGAGCGACTTGGACCGATCAACGGTTCCGGCTCCCGCGCCTCCCAGGACAAATGAATGTCCGCCAACGTCGAACCAGAATCCCAACCCTCAACCCCTAAAGGACTAGTTCCCCGGCTCCCGCCCTAAATGACTTCATCGTCCAAACCGAAATTCAGAAATCCCCGCGCACGTTTCAACTTTCAAGGACGTACCTGCTCCATCGCCGGCGTCGGCTCTTATGTTCCCGCAAAGATTCTGACCAATGCGGATCTGGAAAAAATGGTCAATACGACCGACGAGTGGATTACGACCCGGACCGGGATTAAAGAAAGGCACATCGCGGCCAAAGATGAATTCACTTCCGACCTGGGCACCAAGGCGGCCCTCAAGGCAATGGCCCGCGCCGGTGTGGTCCCCGAACAGATTGATTTGATTGTGGTTGCGACTATTACGCCCGACATGCCATTTCCTTCCACGGCGGCGTTGATTCAGCGCAAGATTGGGGCTTATCGCGCTGCTGCGTTCGACCTTGAAGCGGCTTGTTCCGGGTTTATTTATGCCTTGGAAGTTGCTCAGCAGTTCATCATGTCGCGTACCTACGATACCGTGCTGGTCATCGGAGCCGAGAAACTTTCTTCAATTGTCGACTGGGATGATCGTAATACCTGTGTCCTGTTTGGTGATGGCGCCGGTGCCGCCGTGTTGCGGAATCGCGCCAATGCGCACGGCCTGCTCACAGCAGTGATGGGAGCCGACGGCCGCAAAGCCGATTTGCTGTTCATGGCCGGGGGCGGCAGCCGCTGTCCCGCTACTGCCGAATCAGTCGCCGCTCGCATGCACTTCCTGCGTATGGAAGGAAAGGAAACTTTCAAAAACGCTGTGCAGGCGATGCAGACGGCGGCCGAAGAGGCCTTGCGCCGCTGCGAACTGGATATTTCCCGCATCAAACTGATTATACCGCATCAGGCCAATGTCCGGATCATCGATGCAGTCGCCGAACGGATTGGCGCCAAACCCGAACAACTTTTCATCAATCTTCACAAGTTCGGCAACACTTCGGCGGCTTCTGTCGCCATCGCGTTGGATGAGGCGGTCCAGTCCGGACGCGTGCAGCACGGCGACCTGCTGTTGCTGATTGTTTTTGGGGCCGGATTGACCTGGGGGGCAGCCGTCATAGAGTGGTAAGGCCTTATTGACCTGAGCGCAGGCGTATGCTAAAGTAAGCTTGTTGTATGAGCGCGAGAAAAGTTGAATCGGCGGGCCCGTTGCATCAAGTCACTGTAGAAGCGCGGCAGACGCGCCTATCACTTTCGCCGGACTCGGTAATATTTCATAAAAACGGCATCGAATTTCGCAGTGCCACGCCCTTTTCGCCATGGGCGGAAATGACCTTGACGCTGCACTCTCCCCGAGACAATGGCCGGATCCACTGTAACGGAGTGGTGATTGCCTGTACGGGCAGCAAACATACCGGCTTCCACGTTTCGATGGTATTTACCAGCCTGTCGAAACATGCCGAAGCGCGCCTTAGCGCAATGGCGTTCTCGCAGCTTGGTTGAGATCAATCAGGCCTCAGTCTCGGCCTGATTGCTCGCCCCCCGCTACTCGTTAGCCGCAACGCGCCAAATGCGTCGTGCGGTCGCCTGATTTTCATCATTGGATGTGCGTCGCTCTTTTGCTATCCTCTTCCTATGGAAATGTTTCAACGCATCCTGAAAACCGCAGTTGAGGGTGGAGCATCGGACGTCCACTTGAAAATTGGAACTCCGGTTATCTTCCGAATCAACCGGCAACTGATCGCGATTGAATGCCCGTTCCCGACGGAAGAGTGGATGAACAAAATTGTGGAGAATGTTGCCCCAGTCCACTTGAAGAAACGGCTCGAGCAGGAGCGGGAAATTGACTTCTCTTACTTTGTCCCGAGTATCGGACGTTTTCGGACCAACTTGTTCCAGCAGCGCGGGCAATGGTGCCTCGCGATGCGGTACGTCAAGACGGTGGTGCCCAGTTTCCAGGAACTGGGCTTATTGGAGCAGATCCGCAGAATCGCCGAATCACCTCGCGGGATTGTCCTGGTGGCAGGTTCAACCGGGTGCGGGAAGTCGACGACTTTGGCGGCAATGATTGAACACATCAATGCTAACTTCAAGAAGCACATTATTACTCTTGAAGACCCAATTGAGTACGTCTTTGAAGATAACCAGTGCGTCGTTGAGCAGCGCGAAGTCGGCCTGGACACGCTCTCTTTTCATCACGCCCTTAAACACGTGCTGCGCCAGGACCCGGACATTATCATGATTGGTGAAATGCGCGACTCGATCAGCTTTACCGCCGCGATGAGCGCTGCCGACACGGGTCACCTGGTGCTTTCGACTCTCCACACCACCAACGCTGCGCAATCCGTCAACCGCATCCTGGATTTCTTCAAAGCAGATGAGCGCGAGCAGATCCGCCGTCAATTGGCCGGCACCCTCCAGGCGGTGATCTGTCAACGCATGGTCGGGACAATCGCCAGCAGCATGACGCCTGCCTTGGAGATCATGATCAACACGCCGACGGTGAAGAAGCTGATTGAGGAAAACCGTCTTGATAAGTTGCCGGCAGCCATTGAGACCGGCAGCGATGACGGCATGATCAATTTCAACCAGGCGCTGTTCAACCTCGTCAAGGAGGGCAAGGTCAGCGAACAGGAAGCTCTCAGCAAGGCGTCAAACCCCCAAGCGCTGGAGATGAACTTCAAAGGTATCTTCCTGGACGAGGGCCGCAGGATACTTACCTGACGCCGCAAGCCGAGCAGGAGTAGGCCTACAACTGCAAAACCTGTTTGACTTTGATCAGCAGGTCGCGACTGGTAAACGGCTTCTGCAGATATGCTGTGTCGGTTTCCTGGCCTCCAGGACGCACATAGCCACTGGTGCACAGGATCGGGATCGAGGGCCAGCTCTCGTGAATCTTCTCGATCAACTCACGCCCGCTCATCGCCGGCATCACCATATCCGTAATCACCAGATCAATGCTTTCTTTGCCGGATAGTATCTCGAGCGCCTTCGGGCCAGAATTTGCAGTCAAGACGCTGTAACCATAAGCCGAAAGGATTGTTTGCCCCATCGTGAGCAGAAGATCCTCATCATCGACGATTAAGATCTTTTGGTCACCGCGTAACTGTTCCAACGCGCCGCCTTGATCCTGTACGATCCGATCTTCGGCCGGCAAATAGACTCGCACCGACGTGCCGGCGCCGGGCTGGCTCGATACGGCTACCCCGCCGCCGTGATTGGTGATCACACCGTAGACCCATGCCAGTCCCAAGCCGCGATGTGGCCGCATTTTGGTCGTGAAAAACGGCTCGAAAATCCGCGGCAAGACCTCCGGAGCAATCCCTTTGCCATTATCCGAAATCTCCACACAAACATGCGCCCCCGGCCCCAGGCGAACGTTCCGGTCTTGAGCGACCTCGGCCAGCTCGACGTTGTGAGTTTGCACCGTGATGCGTCCACCGTCCGGCAAGGCTTCGACTGAGTTTTCGACGATCTTGATGAAGGCCTGCTGCATTTTGGCTTCGTCGAATTTCGTCGAAAAAAGGCTCTTCTCCAGCAACAGCTTCCAGTCTATTCCCTCAATGGTTTTGTTTCGCTGAAACACTTC
>Ga0310810_10008545_pt1 | contig 11787 bp, 13 predicted proteins | sample NCmetagenome_FD_207641 | JGI IMG/M metagenome (GOLD analysis project Ga0310810, IMG submission 207641) | Soil microbial communities from experimental microcosm in Duke University, North Carolina, United States - NC | ecosystem: Engineered > Artificial ecosystem > Soil microcosm > Unclassified ...
AGATAGTTGGCAATACAAATATCATTAGAGGTTTACGCGCGAACGATTACATCGATGAAAAATTTGGTTTGCCGACAGTCACTGACATTTTACGTGAACTCGAAAAACCCGGTCGTGACCCACGACCAGAATTCAAGACTGCTGCATTTAAAGATGGAATTGAAGCTATCAGTGATTTAACTGCCGGCATGATTCTGGAAGGCGTCGTCACTAATGTCGCAAATTTCGGTGCTTTCGTTGATATCGGCGTGCATCAAGATGGTTTGGTACACATCTCCATGCTGGCAGACCGCTTCGTAAAAGATCCCAACGAGGTGGTTAAGGTTGGCGATATCGTCAAAGTAAAAGTTCTGGAAGTAGATGTAAATCGAAAGCGCATTCAACTCAGTATGCGTTTAAATGATGCTCCTCAACAAATACCACAACAGCGCGGCATAACGAATAAGACAAGAGAGATAAAACAACCTTCTGCTCCTAAATTTGATACTGCCATTGGCAACGCATTATTAAGTGCTCTGGGAAGAAAATAGCATGACTGATAATCGATAAATCAGGATGTGATTAAATGAGGACACAGTTTATGTTAAATTACCATTTTAACTAAGCGACAGCATCCATGCAGCTAAACGACAGTGAATTACACGTATTTTGCATGCAATTAACTGATGTCATCTCAGACAATCGATATGCCGTTTTAGATGATGAGGAACGACGCCGTGCAGCACGATTCGTTGCACCCTTGCATCAGAGAAGATTCATAGCTGCTCATGTGATGCTGCGTGAAGTTCTGGCAAGGTTTCTTCAGGCTGCGCCTGATGCTGTCACATTCACATTTAACTTGAACAAAAAACCCTCGCTCTCTGGATCATTCGCCAATCAGCTGCAATTCAACCTTTCTCACAGTGAAGATTTTGCAGTTTTAGCGATAGTGCGTAGCGGAGATATCGGGATTGATATCGAGCATATCACCGCTGATAACAAGCTTGATATCGCAGAACGTTTTTTTAGTACCAATGAAATCGCAACCCTCTCGGCAATGCCGCAAACCTTGCAGTCTGCGGCTTTTTTTCAGATATGGGCTCGCAAAGAAGCAATTATTAAAGCCATCGGTAAAGGACTTGAACAGTCTTTATCTTCATTCTCCGTTTCAATCAATCATGAGATGGAAGAAGTCACGGTAGACCAAAGAAAGTGGCTTCTATACCCGCTGGAACTCCATCCAGACTTTGCAGCAGCTGCGGTATCTTCAGCACCCTTTTCCAAAGTATTTATCTGGGATTGCAGCGAAAATGCACCCATTTTACGGTCTTCAAACAATATCTAACATGACATCCAGTACACAATCATCCCCCACTTTATGAAGCAAAAAAGTGACTGGTTAACAGACCCTATGACTTCATCCTAATATTTAAGCTATAATGTTGTCTTTTCGACGTTATTCAAGGAGGAAAGAATGCCGTTAATGGAATTTCAGCAAAACCTGAAAATGTTTACTGATTTGATCAACCAAATTCCGCATACCAATAATGAACAACTGGATATTCTTGTCAAACGCTATGTCGAACAAAACCTGATCGTGATGAATGATGTTTTCACGACTAGTATTGAAAATCTCAAACGCCTGCAAAAAGCGCAACAACCTAACGACGTAATTTGCATACAAGCTCGCTTCACAAATGAAATCAGTAAGAAACTGGCTCTTAGTGCCCAACGATTTTTAAACGCGTCACTTGGACATATCGCTGATTACAATGAATGGCTCAAAGCACATTGTGATCTTGCCACTGATTAACTGGAACTAGCCATGTCTTGTCTTTATTATAACGACAACCAATTATTTATCGAACATGTATGCCTTGCTGACATTGCAGAGCAGTTTGGAACACCATGTTATCTCTACTCCAAAAAATGCATCATTGATAATTACCGTGCATTCAGAGATGCATTTGCTGACATCCCTCATCAGATTTGTTTTGCTGTTAAATCCAATTCGAATATCGCCATCCTGCAACTGCTTGCGGACATGGGAGCAGGTTTTGATATCGTTTCAGGAGGAGAGTTAAAACGTGTCATTGCTGCCGGAGGTGATCATAAGAAGGTGATTTTTTCCGGTGTTGGTAAAAGTGAACAAGATATTGAAGAGGCTATTCGAATTGGCATTTTCTGTTTTAATGTCGAATCTGAGCAGGAACTTGTGCGCATTGCACATCTTTCGGCAAAGCAAAATAAAATCGTTAATATTATGCTGCGTGTAAATCCGGATATTGACGCAAAAACACATTCATACATTTCCACTGGCATGAGGGAAAATAAGTTTGGAATCGAGTTGATCGATCTCATTACGCTTCTCAATAAAATATCGGAACTAACTTCTATCAAACTCATTGGCATTGGCTGTCACATCGGTTCACAAATTACCGAACTTGAACCCTTTCTTCTCGCAATGGATCATTTGCTAGCGATTAATGCCACACTGAAAGAGCAAGGAATCAAAATTCAATATCTCAACATTGGCGGCGGTTTAGGAATCGTATACCGGGATGAAACACCACCATCCGTAACAGAATATGCCGAAGCCCTGCAAAGAAAGGTCAGTAATACCCATTTGAAGTTAATTCTTGAGCCTGGGCGCTCAATTGTAGGCAACGCAGGAATATTACTCACTAAAATAGAGTATATAAAAAATACAGGTGATAAACATTTCGCTATTACTGATGCAGGAATGAATGACTTACTGCGCCCTGCGCTTTATAATGCGTGGCAAAATATAATGCCGGTGACTGAGCATCGAGGCCCGGAGCTGAGTTATGATATTGCAGGCCCCGTCTGTGAATCATCTGATTTTTTAGGCAGAGACCGTAAACTCGTCATTCAGCCTGGTGACTTGCTGGCGATAGATTGTGCCGGCGCATATGGCTTCTGTATGAGTTCTAATTATAATTCGCGCTGCAGACCGGCAGAAATCCTGATAAGCGGACATGATGCCTATTTAATCCGACGCCGAGAAACTATTGAAGACATGATTGCATTAGAGCAATTAGTAGTAGAGTGAGAATAAAGATGAATTTCAAGTTAAATGAAGAACAAATTGCTATTCGAGACATGGTTCGTGATTTTGCTGAACAGGAAATCGCACCGTATGCAGCCGAATGGGATGAAAAACATATTTTTCCAGTGGAAACACTACGCAAAGCAGCTAACCTTGGTCTGGCAGCAATTTACGTCAAGTCTGATGTTGGCGGCACCGGCTTATCACGCTTAGATGCCGCAATAATTTTCGAGGAATTATCTGCTGCGTGCCCATCAACTGCTGCCTATCTTTCCATTCACAATATGGTGGGCTGGCTGATTGATCAATACGGTAGTGATGAATTACGTCAGAAGTGGCTGCCACAGTTGGCAACGATGGATATCTTAAGCAGTTACTGTCTAACCGAACCAAGTTCTGGATCTGATGCTGCTTCATTAAAAACAACAGCCGTACGCGACGGTGATGATTATATTCTTAATGGTGCCAAAGCATTTATCTCCGGCGGTTCTGCAACAGATTTATATGCCTGCATGGTACGTACCGGAGATGCAAGCCCCAAAGGTATCAGCTGTGTACTGGTTGAAAAAGATCGTCCTGGATTAAGTTTCGGTAAGCGTGAAGAAAAGCTGGGATGGCACAGTCAGCCAACCACTATGGTATTTTTTGAAAATTGCCGCGTGCCTGTCAGTAACCGCATCGGCGATGAAGGACAAGGTTTTAAAATCGCACTCAATGCGTTAAACGGCGGCAGGGTCAATATCGCAGCCTGTTCGCTTGGCGGGGCAAAAAACTGTATTAATCTCGCAAGAAATTACATGCTGGAGCGCACTCAATTCAAGCAAAAACTCGCTGAATTCGAAGCGCTTCAATTCCGCATAGCAGATATGCTGACGGATCTCGATGCATCTCGCCTGATGGTACATCGAGCAGCGGTTTCATTAGATAAAAAAGATCCGGATGCAATTATGCACTGCGCCATGGCCAAGCGCCTGGCAACAGATTTATGTTTCAATATTTGTAATCAGGCACTGCAAATGCACGGTGGTTATGGCTATATCCGCGAATATCCAATTGAACGTTTTTTCCGTGATTTACGTGTACATCAAATTCTCGAAGGAACAAATGAAATTATGCGTCTAATCATTTCCAGACAAATTTTTCATGAATCATTCCAAATGAACTAACAAGCTTTTAAAGGAACAAATCATGTCTGCAGAAAAAATCAAAAATGCCATATCAGCTGTACTCGCACTTGGACTTTCATGCTCCGCAATCAGTGCTTTTTCTGAAACCAAAAATTCAGGTATGGAAATGGCAACTGATATACCAGGTATGGAAAAATGTTATGGGATCGTCAAAAAAGGCATGAACGACTGCGGAACTGCCAATCACAATTGCTCCGGCGAAGCAAAACAAGATGCGGATAAAAGTGAATGGCTGCATGTACCCACTGGGTTATGTAACAAGATAGTTGGCGGCAGCACAAAAAGCTCTTAGTACTGTCCTTTCCTCTATCTTTTTGTGCGAATTTGAGAGAAAATTACCAAAACGCCTATGCTGGATAAAAGGAAAGAATCGTGACCTCACAGCTGCGGTTAACAGGAATCGGACTTAGAACTCCTCATATCAACGAATTTCTGGAAAAGAAACCCAAAGTCGCCTGGGTTGAAGTACACAGCGAAAATTATTTCAGTGAGGGCGGCCGTCAGCTGCATTTACTGGAGCAAGTACGACGTGACTACCCCATCAGCCTGCATGGCGTCAGCCTATCTCTAGGTTCAAGTGATGATTTAAACTGGCAGCATCTCACTCAACTTAAAAATTTAAGTCAACGCATTGATGCCTGCTTAGTTTCTGATCACCTATCCTGGTCATCATTTAATGGCCAATATCTGCATGATTTGTTACCTCTTCCCTATACAGAAGAATCGCTGGCTCATATTGTTGAGCGTATTGGCCAAGTGCAGGATTTTCTCGGGCGGCAAATTCTGATTGAAAATATTTCCAGTTACGTCAAGTTTACTCATTCTACCATCACCGAATGGGAATTTTTACGCGAAGTGGCTGAGCAAAGCAGCTGCGGGATTTTGCTGGACTTAAATAACATTTATGTCAGCTCTACAAATCTTGGTTTCAATCCGTATACCTATTTATCCGCTATCCCCGCACGTGCGATAAAAGAAATTCATCTTGCAGGATTCAGCACGGTAATAATTAACGAAGAAGAAGTTTTAATCGATAGTCATAATCAACGTATTGTACCGGCGGTATGGGATTTATTACGTGAAAGCGTACAGCGGTTCGGCACAAAGCCTGTCATCATTGAATGGGATTCAGATTTGCCGACTCTTGATAAATTATGTCTGGAAGCTGTCCGCGCGGAAAATATTATTCGGGAGAATTATGTCGCTGCCAAACGTACAGGCTGAATTTGTCGAAGCCTTATTATCAAAAGATGTTGCAACTGATCTGGTGGAGCCATCGTGCAATCTGGAAATATATCGCAATAATATTCTCACCAATCTAATCGAAGCATTACAAAATACATATCCACTTATTCAAACACTTCTAGGCACCGATTTCTTTAATAAAACCGCACGTGAGTATATTCGTCAATACCCATCACGCAGCGGTAATTTACATGACTATGGTGAATATTTCAGTAACTTTCTATCTGAATATCAACCAGTACATCATTTAATTTATTTAGCAGAAGTTGCTGAATTTGAGTGGGCATGTCATATCACTTACGTCGCTGGAGATTATCCACTATTTGATGTGGCCGTTTTGCAACAATATACTGAAGATCAATATAACTTGTTAAGGTTCGTATTGAATCCTGCCTCGGCATTGCGTAAATTCCATTTTCCAATTCTTCAAATTCTGGATTTATGCCTGAAAAATCCTAATGAAATTGTTGATCTCAATAATGAAGGTAATAATTTATTAATTATTCGCAAAGAGCTCGACATTGCATTGTTGCCATTACCAAAAGATGAATTTACCTTTCTGGAAGCACTGCAAAACCATTATTCCCTGATTGATGCATTAGAGATGACACAACGCATCAATCCGGATTTTAATATCGAAGAAAAGCTACCTGAATTCATTCAAAATAAAATACTGGTCGACTGCTATTTATCTGATGAAGATGAACCGTTAGATTTTACACCTTGAAGTTATATTTTTTTAATAATTCACTAAAACGTTTACCTTCTTCAGTCATGCCGTCATAAAAATAAATCTGTAAATAATTTCGTAAAATGTATTCATATTTCGAACCAATTAAAACAGACATGATAGCATCAATTCGGCTCTTGTCATCAAGACGGCTCGCATCACAGCGCTGGAACAAAATTGCTGCAAGAATCTCAGCTTTACAAGCTTTTCTGATAGGATCACTGTCCTGGAAACTTTGAATTAACGTATGCAACGCTCGGTCTTTATTCCATTCACGCCAGCGCTGGAAGAAATTCAAAGCCAGCGACTTATAATGAGCGTGTGCCTGTTGTGATTTATTCAACTCCATCAATACCAGGAAAAATAAAGCCGGTATTGCCGCTTCCACATTTGCCCATGAACAATTTCCGCTAATCTGCGCATCCACTTTTAATTCAGTGATTGGCTGCAGATCAAGAATTTTATCCAGATCTTTATTGATAAAATCACTACTCTTTTTCACGTAAATCAGATTGCTAATAAAATCATTCGTCAGCGCAGATGAATTAATAACACGATAAAACATAATATTATCGTACAATCTGCTATCTTCACGTCTGTCGCATTTCACCCAGATATCATTGTAATGAATAAAAGTGATAGCATGTCCCTCATACCCAACGGGAATCAACACAGGCTCCTGTTTTATCAGTGAATCTATCTTGGAGCGAACTTTGTCAGTATCGACTCGATATTGCTGATATTTAGTTAACTGCGAACTTCGCTCCAGCACTTTTACGATAAACTGAGCGACCCCTGCAAAACGTCGCAACTGACGCGCTGCGAAATGGTTTTGAAATTGATGTAATGAATTTGCGATTAACCCTATAGTAATTTCAAGCAGAAACCCTTCAAAATCGACTTCAACAAAATGATTGTCCGGATCTACAATACTTGCAGTTCCAACCAGCTCATACATATGGCCAAGCAGTTTTGTATTAATGTAATCTTGAGCAAATACAAGATCTGCACCACCTTGAATTAATGTTTGCTTTACCTGTGATTGTTCTCGAAGAATTGGCATTACAAGAATTGGCTGCCCCGCAAGATTGTAAGCATTAGGATCGGCGCCATGCTTCATGAGCAATTCGCATAATTCGATATTGGCGTTTTCGGATGCCCAATGTAACGCAGTACCTCCAGTCACATCTTGTAAATTTGGATTAGCGCCCTTGCTTAATAACAAGCGGCTGATTTCAACATTATCTACGATTGCTGCTTCAATCAGCGGTGTAAATCCATATCTGTCGATATCATTTACATTCACGCCATAACGCAGCAACTCATGAATACTTGATATATCTTCTTGTAGTATTGCATCTTCAAGTGACAGCATAGAGCAGCCATATTATCGTTGTGGAGTCGGGTTAAACTTGGGTCTGTTAGCCAGCTGCGGTTGATGCCGCAATTGATATTTATTCTGCAATTCATCGCGGTTGGCTTCGTTTGTCTGAACCATATTATCGTTTGGATTAGGATTCACTTGCGGATCCGCGCCTCTTAATTTTTCACTCAAAATCGGATGCGGTGGATATTGAGACTGCATACCTGCAGATAGTCCTTGTCCATATTCTTTACCAGCCTTTTTTCCTTCTTTTTGCGCTTTACGAACATCACGCAACTCTTTCTGTTTTTTAACGCGGTCTTCCTGCGCGTCCTGATGAATTGATAATAGACGTTTTAATTCATCCGGCGGCAGCTGATCTTCACGGCGTGTATCCATCCCCGTGAAGTCACGGTATTGAATATTGCTGCCCTGTCCAGAACCGCCTTCATCAGTATCATCTTTATCCATATTTTTATTTTTGCGGTTATTGGGCCTGTTTTTGTCATATTTAGGTGACATGCTGATACCTGCCTCAATTATTCCTTATTGATAAGTATAGCAGGTATCCCATGGATTTTATTAGCTTAAGCAAGCACCTTTTCAAGCTCAGCCTTCAATTCCGGCAAGACCTTGAATAAATCACCAACCAAGCCATAATCTGCTGCCTGAAATATTGGCGCTTCCGGGTCATTATTGATCGCAACTACGACTTTACTATCTTTCATGCCGGCCAGATGCTGGATCGCACCAGAAATACCAACTGCAATATACAAATCTGGAGCAACAATTTTACCAGTTTGTCCAACCTGATAATCGTTTGGCGCAAAGCCTGCATCAACTGCAGCACGTGAAGCACCAACCGCACCGCCAAGCTGGTCAGCAATTGTTTCCAGCAGATGGAAATTATCAGCGCTCTTTAAGCCGCGTCCGCCGGAAATAATAACGCGGGCAGATGTTAATTCCGGACGTTTGGATTCAGTCAATGACTGACTTTCAAAACGCGATTGAGTATTCGAAATGACTTTATCAACAGCCTGTATAGTTGCAGTTGCTGCACCTGCTTCCTGTACTGCCGGGAATGCTGTCGTGCGTATCGTCATGACTTTTATTTTATCTTGTATCTTTACTGTAGCCATTACATTGCCTGCATAAATCGGGCGAACGAATGTATCTGCAGTGATAATCTGGCTTACATCGCTAAGCATTGCTGAATCAAGCAGCGCTGCCGCGCGCGGCAAAATATTCTTGCCAAAAGTACTGGCACCAGCAAGTATGTAATCATAACCTGCGCCAACATCCGCGATCAGAGCAGCACAATTTTCCGCAAGTTGATGTTCATATTCTTTATGATCTGCGACTAAAACATTTTTTACATGCTCCATTCGTGCTGCATGTTCAGCAGCAGAGCGGCAATCAGAACCGATAATTAATACATCAATCTCACCACCCAGTTCTTTTGCAGCTGCAACAGCATGAAGTGTAGCGGATTTAATAACGTTGTTGTTATGTTCTGCGATAATTAATGTTTTCATCAGATCACCTGCGCTTCTTTCTTCAGACGGTTTACAAGATCAGCTGCGCTTTCAACACGTACACCTGCGCGGCGTTTTTCAGGAATCGCAGCTTTCAACATCGTGACACGCGGCGTGAGGTCAATACCCAATGTATCAGCTGATATCATATCAATCTTTTTCTGTTTAGCTTTTACAATATTGGGAAGAGAAATATAACGCGGTTCATTTAAACGTAAGTCTGTTGTAATCACTGCTGGCAGCTGCAGGAATAATGTTTCAAGTCCGCCATCAATTTCACGCGTAACACTTACACCGGTATCATGCAAATCAACCTTGGAAGCAAATGTTCCCTGCGGCCAATTCAACAGAGCGCCAAGCATTTGTCCGACTTGATTATTGTCAGTATCAATTGCCTGTTTGCCTAGAATGACGAGCTGGGGAGTTTCCTGTTCTACAATTTTCTTTAATATTTTTGCTGCGGCAAGCGGCTGAATTTCACTGTCAGATTTAACCAAAATTGCTCGGTCTGCACCCATTGCTAACGCAGTACGTAACGTTTCCTGACAAGCATCCGGCCCAATTGATACTGCGATAATTTCAGCAGCGATACCTTTTTCCTTCAAACGAACCGCTTCTTCTACTGCGATTTCATCAAACGGATTCATACTCATTTTTACATTGGCGGTATCTACTCCCGACCCGTCGGCCTTGATGCGGATGACTGCCTTATAGTCTGTAACGCGTTTTACGGAAACTAGAATTTTCATCTTTGATCCTCATCTTACAGCTTTAATTACCGGCGCATGTTATCACCTAGTATGTGAAATAAACAATAATTGCGAGTATCATACCCCGCCATCATGAATCAATAAAAAGTAAAAAGGGGTCAACCATGGAAATCAAAAATACTGCTGCAATTATTACCGGCGGAGCTTCGGGAATGGGAGCCGCAACCGCGAGAATATTGGCAAAAGCCGGAGCCAAAGTCGCATTATTAGATATAAATCAGGAACATGCACAAAAGATAGCTAATGAAATCGGTGGTATCGCTTTTGCCTGTGATGTCACAAATGCTGAAAGTGTTGCGGCAGCGATCAAAGCAGCAGCAGAAAAACATGGCCCTGCCAGAATTTGCGTAAATTGTGCGGGAATCGTTCATAGCCGGCGAATGATAAATAAGGAAGGGCCAATGCCGCTTGATGAATTCAACCGTGTCATACAGATTAATCTGATTGGCACCTATAATGTCATGAGACTGGCCGCAGCAGATATGATTCCATTGCCAGCATTAGGCGAATCTAAGGAACGCGGCATCATTATTAATACTGCGTCCGTAGCAGCTTATGAAGGCCAGATCGGTCAGACAGCTTACAGCTCATCAAAAGGCGCAATTGTCGGCCTCACCCTACCTGCAGCACGTGAACTGGCTCAATTCGGCATTCGTGTCATGACCATCGCCCCTGGTCTCGTTGACACCCCGATGTTTGACAAAATTCCACCAGAAGCCCGGGCATCTCTTGCCGAGATGGTTCCATTCCCGAAGCGCCTGGCACACCCGGAAGAGTATGGGAAACTTGCCATGCATATCATTGAAAATGAAATGTTAAATGGGGAAGTCATACGTATGGATGGTGCAATCCGTATGCAAGCCAAATAATTTGGACATAATTTAACCATAACAGCTATACTCACTGCCTCTCGCGCTATATAATGAGGGGCAGTTTAGAGAGGGTTTAGTGCCATGTTGAAAAGAGTTTTTTTATTTCTAGCCACCAATTTATTAGTCATTGCCACCATCTCCATCATCACCAGTGCATTAGGTCTGAATCCTTATCTGACAAGATATGGCATTGATTATCAGTCGCTGGCAGTATTCTGTTTAATCTGGGGTATGTCGGGCGCTCTCATTTCTTTATTCCTATCCAAATTCATTGCCAAAATGAGCATGGGTGTCGTGATTATTCATCCTAAAAATGCGACGCAGAATGAACATAATTTATTAGAAACAATTTACGCACTCGCAAAACGCGCGGGTTTACGCAAAATGCCCGAAGTTGGTGTGTATCATTCACCTGAATTGAATGCATTTGCCACTGGTCCCGGCAAAAACCATTCTCTAGTTGCTGTGTCATCTGGTCTCTTATCAAATTTAAATCGTGATGAAGTAGAAGCAGTTCTCGGTCATGAAATTGCACATATTGCTAATGGCGATATGGTAACGATGACACTGGTACAAGGTGTAATTAACTCATTTGCAATGTTTTTGTCGCGCATCGCAGCATATGCAGCATCAATTGCCCTCTCTCGCAATGACGAAAAGAACGGTGAAATTTCGCATATGACTTATTACATGTTTACATTCTTATTCGATATTTTATTCACTATGCTTGGGAGCATTTTGGTTGCATCTTATTCTCGATGGCGCGAATATCGCGCTGATGCAGGTGGTGCAAAACTAGCTGGTCGCGACAAAATGATTGCCGCGTTACAGCGACTAAAAATGGGAATTGATATTGTCGATGATCGTGCACCTGCTCTCGCAGCATTTAAAATTTCACATCATCCGGCATGGCTGGATATATTTTCGACCCACCCGCCGATTGATAAGCGGATTGAACGTCTTTCTAAAATGAGATAATCATCGTGAATGATACAGAATCAGTCATGACTCTGGGACAACGTATCAGGCATTGGAT